>Ga0181523_10001544_pt1 | contig 24346 bp, 20 predicted proteins | sample PEATcosm2014_Bin_43_FD_119752 | JGI IMG/M metagenome (GOLD analysis project Ga0181523, IMG submission 119752) | Peatland microbial communities from MTU Mesocosm Facility, Houghton, MI, USA - PEATcosm2014_Bin05_30_metaG | ecosystem: Environmental > Terrestrial > Soil > Wetlands > Peat | place... | reverse complement strand
GTAACTAACTGAAAACACGCGGCACGGATGGCGCTACAGAAACGTTTTAATGACCCTCGGAAACAGTTCGTGGACCCTTATTGGACCATAATTTCTGGTGTGCTTTCACACGGCAGAGGCCGGACGAAAATGAGGCTTGATCGGGCGCGAACGCGTCGAATTGGGAGTGCCCAACTAAGCGTCTCCCAAACTTGAGCTTAGCCGTCTGCAACCACGAGCCAGTTGAGATCAAAGCGCATCGTGAACAGCACAACCTGCGCATACGCACGCAGGCTCGGCTGTATCCCAAATCGTTCGGTGAGCCGTTCCAGCGTTTGCAGATCGTCGAAGAAATGCGCAGTGCGGCCATCTATCGCGACTTCGTCCGTGCCCGCCGCCGCTTCGATGACGCCCCGTGCGGTGAGGTCGAGCCATCTCAGATCGCCACCCTCGAATGCGTCGGTCGCGCGAGCGAGATCAGCAATTCGGTCCAGCAATGACGGTTCCTCTATGCTTTCTGGGTTGGGATTGGCCGCACCCTGCGCGCCCGGCGTCTGGTAATACCAAGCATCGTGTCCCCTGAGTTTCTCCACCGAAGGAAACGATGAGTTCTGCACAATGGTGCGCCGCTGTGTGTGTCTGAATAGGTCGGTATAGGTGTGAAACGCGGGCGACGCATAAGCAACGTGAGCTTTACCCTGCAACGTCTCGGACATCCTCTGAAGGCGCTTTTGCTGATGCGGTGTTACGCGAAACGACCAGAGCGGAGCGCTGATCACTTTGAGCTTCTTCAGCGACCGGGGCCGCCGCGTGTAGAAATCAGGTCTCTTTGCTTGCAAGAAAAGATTCAGTCGGAATCTCGGGACCTTTTCTTTCGGTTGCTTGAGCCTCCACGCAAAGGGCCAGTCGTAATAGGCAAGCGCCGTGCCCTGCAGCGGAGTTTTGTATCCGAGCGTCTCCCAGACCGCCGCCTGAGCTACGAATAGCCCTGCATCGAATCCCAAGGTCTTTTCGAGTACCTGCCCCGGTGTGAATAGCAAATTGTGGCCGCGCTCCAGTTGATTGTAGAGCGGGCCTTCGTAGGCTTTTTCTTCAAACTCGGCAGTAATCACGGCTCTAGAGTTCGCTGATACTCCACGAAGCTACCACAATCCCTACTAGTTCACGTGTGACAGGTCAAGGTAAACCTGCTGCGATCCCGCTCGTCGTTCCTCCAGACTCAGCAAAGGTCACGGCTTCGTCGGCCATCTTCGATCGATCTCCTTCAGAACTTCTTCCGCCCACTGAACGGCATCAGCGATTGCCGACACCGTTGCTGGCACAAATCTTACACGGTCGTACTGAGCCAACTTTCTCGCTGCCAAGATTGCAGCAGCGATCAGCAGCACACGCTTGCGTCCCTCATCCACGTCAGAGAGTCTAGCATCTTCGTCTTTTCTTCGCTATCGGGTTCTGCTAGCATCTTCATATGTCAAGCGTCTTCGACCCAGACCTGAAGGTCCAATGGGCAAAGAGACATCTCGATGTGCTGACGGAGTACGTCCTCAAGTTTCAAGCTGAGAATCACTACACGCTCACAACTGAGGAGGACACTACCAACCAGCTGTTCATCATTGAAACGAGAGTTCCTCACAACGACATGGTCTTCACAATTGCGTTGATAATGGGGGACTTCGTTAACTGTTTGCGTTCATCCTTGGACCACCTCGCTTGGCAGCTGGCTCTCAATGGTGGACGAACGCCGACACGAGATACATCTTTCCCTATCTGCGAGAAGGACACGGTGGACATGCAAATAAAGATCGCCAAGTCCACATTCGGCTTTCCTGATGCGGCAGTTTCAATCGTGAAGTCGCTGCAGCCATATAAGAGCGGTGACGACTACAAGAAGACCCATCTCTGGAGATTGAATCTCCTGTGGAACATCGACAAGCACCGTCACATCATGCCTCACAGTGTTGTGAGCGGCTGGCAGTTTAGGCTTGACTCTCCACCGAGTGGAATGTTTCCTGATGGACGGATGCCCGTTCAAAATGAAGAACTCCCAGATGGAGTAAAGTTGAAACTTCCTCTGTCAATAAAGGACTACATTGTTGTCAATCCAGAGCCGACTCCGTTGGAGGTCAAGTTCGGGAGCAGAGAAGATGGAATCGAGATGGATATGAGTGATCTTGTGGGGATGTATGAGTTCGTGAAGAGTCTCTTGCCGATGTTCGCTCCATTCCTGCAATGAACACGATAGGACCTCTACGCTGATGAAAGCCCCTCGCGCTGAAGTCAACCGGTGGGCGGCGCCTTAACATCTGCACTCGGAGCTACTTGTTGTTGGGTGACTTGAGGAGGGCCGGCTCTTCGAGGATATCCAGGAGAGCAGTCGCGCAATAGACTCGGTCACGCTTCGCATCGCCTACCCGTTTTACGATACTCGCACGTTCCAGTCGTTCAATAGCGCGCTGCGCGGTCGTAAACGCGATCGCCAATTTGTCCGCCACGCCTTTTGTAGTGATGAAGGGATTTGCCCCCAAGAGTTCGACTACGCGCAACGGGTTGTTGCTTGATTCTCCGGAAACCTTCTTCTGCCACTCGGCCAGTAGTCCGTTGATGCGCATGGCTCGACTCAAGGCATCCTCAGACATGCGGGCGACTCCCAGCAGGAAATACTCCAACCAATCGTTCCATGCCCCGCGTTCGCTAATCCCGCGTAAACCGTCGTAATAGTCTCGCCTTGAGGCTTCGAAGAAGGCCGACAAATAGAGCAGAGGTGTCGGGAGGATCTGGCGCTCGATCAGGAACAAGGTTATGAGCAGCCGTCCGACTCGGCCATTGCCATCCAGAAACGGGTGAATGGCTTCAAATTGATAGTGAGCCAACGCAATGGTCACGAGCGGCGGCAGGGTCGACTCATGCAGGAACTTTTCCCAGGCCGCGAGACACGGCTGGACCTCTCCTGGAGGGGGCGGAATGTAGGAAGCATTTGCGATAGTGCTGCCAGGCTTGCCAATCCAATTCTGGATCTTCCGAAAACGTCCGGGCGCAGCCTGATGCCCCTGGACGCCCGTCATGAGTTTTTCGTGCAACTCGAGGGTGAGCCGGACGCAAAGAGGAAGTTTCTTGAGACGCGAGATTCCGTGCTCAAGAGCCACTACATAATTGCCAACTTCCCGAAGATCTTCGGGACTTCGATCCACGATCGCTCCCGCCTCAGCGGCGAGCAACTCACCCAACGTGGCCTGTGTCCCTTCTATCTTGCTCGACAGAACGGCTTCACGCTGTACGAAGGGCCGGATCAAAATGTGAGGATTGGGAAGCCGACCACCCTCGCCCGCTAATCTTCCGACCAGCCGGTCTGCATCCGAGAGTGCCCCAATCAGCTGCGATGTCCAGTTCAGTTCAGGAGGCAGGTGCGCAGGCACAAAGGCGGAGTAGCTGCCCTGCGATACCTTCTGGCCGGGAATGTTGGTAGCGTGGGTCACATCCGCCTCTTAAGATCGAAAATAGCGCTCCGCGCTATTTTCACAATCTATAGTAATCGAAAATAGCGAGATTGGCTATTTGCGCCGGTGAAAGCATCACTGAGGTCCGCAACGGATGCTCGCGCTTCAGGGTTGGCTCATTACCGAGAAATTGCCCTCTGTTTCCCCTTCACGAGCAACGGACAATAGAGCCGACGCACCCTAAAATTCCGGTCTTATGAGCGTACGGAATAACGTACCTACGAGAAGTCATTGGACAGCACCTTCCCCAAGCGCTACGGTGGGCCAAAAGCAGCGGCTCTGAACTGTCACTGCTGGAGGCTCTCATGGCGCATTTGGCTCGAATCAAACTTCCCTCCCCCATTCGGTTAGCGGCCTCGTCAAGGCTCGCAAAGTCGGCGCCGTTGGTCCTGTCACTCCTCGTCTTGATCCCCCTCGCAGCTCATGCTCAAGGAAGTCCCTTCGACACCGGCTTTAATGCCATCCAAGGCCTCTTTACTGGAACTATCGCGAAAGTTGCGAGTCTGGTTGCGATTGTGATCGGCGGCTACGGATTCGCGCACGGCGAGCCCGGCGCAAAAAAGGCGCTCGCCGGTGTGGCCGCCGGAACGGGCATTGCGGTTATGGCAGTGAATGTCTTGAGTTGGCTCTGGGGCGTATAGCGCCCTTCCAGCGACCTTCAATCCTTAATGCCTGAGAGTGGTGTATGACCGACAAACTGCAGCAGAGGCGCCGCACAAATCGAGTCTTCAAAAGCCTGCATAAGCCCCTCACCTATTTGGGCGTTGAGCGGACGCTCTTCTACTTCGTCTGTGTGAGCGCCGTGGGGGCCTTCAACTTGTTCAACTCCATCCTCGCGGGTATCGCCGTCTTCATTGGCGGCTTTGCCTTCGGCCATTGGGTGACGAATAGCGATCCGTCATTCCTCCGCATCCTGGCAAAGTCCGAACGCTACAAGCTGCGTTATGACGCCGCGAAGCAGCAAGTTCCCCGCGTGGAGGTAGTGTGATGCTGCGTCTCGACAAGGTCATCAAGCCGTGGAAAGAGAGCGCGGCCCTCAACGACCACATCAACCTCTACGGCTTCTGGAACGAGACGGCCTTCCTTACCAAAAGTGGCGATCCAGGCATGGTTCTGAGCGTTCCCGGCGTGGACTACGAAAGTCTGGACCGCTCCCAACAGGAGTACGCAGTGAAGCGGTTGGAGGCGGCGCTGAAAGCCTTTGGCCCAGGCTTCCATGTTTACCAGTACCTCTTCAAGTCGAACCGCCCCGACATACCATTCGCAACATATGATGACCCCATTGTCCAAGCGGCTATTGACCAGCGACGGAAGTTCTTTGAAGCGAAGCGGGATCATCTCTATCAGGTTGAAATCTTCTACTGCATCCTGCTCGAAGGCGCCCGGTCAAAGACCGGCGTCGGCACGGCGCTAGCTCGCTTGTTACGCGATCCAGAGGGCGCCATTGCCGAACTCAAATCGCAATTCACCAACGACAGCATGAAGAAGTTGTTGCGGACGCATATCGAGCGCGATCTTCAACGACTCGACCAGCACGTGCAGGCATTCGCTCGGCAGCTCGCAGATTTCATGCAAGTCGAGGTCTTGAATCAGCTGGGGCAATTCACGTTTTTCCGCCGCTTGTTGAATTACGACGACTGGCGTGTTGAAGGGAGGCCGCAGTGCACGCAGTTTCTCGACTATCAGGTGGTCAACTCCGACATCGAAGCGGAACGCGATCATCTCCGCGTCGGCGATCACATCGTCCGGGTGCTGACGATGAAAGAGGCCATCACCGAAACACGGCCCCTGGCGCTCGATGCGCTCCTGAAGATCCCGGCCAACTTCTATGTGGTCACAGAGTGGACGCCGCTACCGACAGACAAAGCTCGCAAAGAGGTGAACAAGCGACGCCGCCACTTCAATATGTCGAAGACCGGGTTTGTCTCCCAGATGGGCAACGATGCCACGAAGACGAACCCGCGTGATGTGCTGGTGGACGAATCAAAACAGGCCGACATCGAAAATCTTGGGGATTGCTTGCGCGCCCTGGGTGACGGTCAATCGCTTGGCGATTTCTCGCTCACGATTGTCCTGTACGGCCGTTCAAAAATCGACCTGGAGCAGCTCGGGGCCGAGTTTACTGGCCTCTTCACCAACGCGGATGGAAATCTGTTTGCGGAAACCTACAACCAGCTGAACGCCTATTTCGCCACCGTGCCCGGCAACTATGCACTCAACCTTCGCAAGTTGTATCTGCTGAACACGAATTACGCCGATTTGTCTTTTCTGTTTACAATCCTTCCCGGCGAGAAGACGAGCGCGCACCTCGGCACCGAGTATCTGGCTGTGCTCGAAACCGACAACAGCACGCCATACTATCTCAACCTGCATACTGGCGACGTTGCCCACACGCTGATTCTCGGGATGAGCGGGAGTGGCAAAACATGAAATTAGAAGAAGTCAACACACGCACCAAAGAGGCCGTCGATTTCCTCGTTGCAGCATTGGAGTCCGGTCACAGTGAAGTCCTCACCGCATACCTCGGAGCAATGGCGAAGTTTCACACCTACAGCTTCGGCAACATCATGCTCATCGCACGCCAGAAGCCCGATGCTACCAACGTTGCCGGACTTCGGACATGGAACTCGCTTGGCCGCTCCGTTAGACGGGGTGAAAAAGGCATTTTCATTCTCGCCCCGATGGTCGGAAAACGAAGCGCGAAGGATACAGCAACCGACGAACCGACCGAAGACGTAACAACCGAGGGTCACCGGACGCTCTACGGATTCCGTGCCGTCTATGTTTTCGACGTCAGCCAAACTGAAGGCAAAGACCTCCCCGCGCTGACCGAGGTCAACGGGGACGTGAGCGGATACCGCGAACGCCTGTTTAAGTTCGTCGAATCGCAAAGTGTCGAGATCAGTTTCTCCGAGAGAATTGCGCCCGCGAAAGGTCTCTCCTATGGCGGGAAGATCACGCTGCTTTCAGGGATGCAGCCAGCCGAGGAATTCTCGACGCTTGTGCATGAGATAGCCCACGAAATGTTGCATCGTGGCGACCGCCGCACCCTGACCACCAAACAAGTCCGCGAGACCGAGGCCGAAGCCGTGGCCTTTGTGGTCTGCCAATCGGTCGGGCTTCAGAACGGAACTTCATCTCAGGACTACATCCAGCTTTGGCACGGAGACGCCAATCTTCTGCGCGAGAGCTTGGAAGCCGTTCAACAAACCGCTGCCGTGATCCTCGGGGGCATTGCCCCCGAGCCAGCAGCACTCGCCGCAGCCGCATAACACGCCAATACCTGCACCGTTTGGCTTTCAGGCCCGACGTGTGCGCCGAGTCCACGAACACCTAACCAAAGACACATGAGAGGAGAAGAGATCATGCCGAGTACGCAAAATGCAGTCACTAACCATGAATATCGCAGCGTTCATATCACCGCCCTTGCGGAGTCAGCCACCAATCCTCGAAAGCGGTTTGATGCCAAGAGCCTCGAAGAACTGGCCGCTTATGTGCCCAGGCACATAAGCCGCCTTTTGTGCCCTTGATCATTTTGTGGCCGAGGACGCCAGACTGCGCGTAGGATCTGGCGGCGGCCGCTCCAAGCGGCACATAACGATCACAGCGAGTTGAGCCATTTCAGCAATTCCTCATCTCTCCGCCATCCATCACTTCGGCGCGATGATATCGAAGTAGTGCCGGGAGGAAGGCAGGCCGTGACCGCGGCCATTTTTCCTCTCAGAGTGATTTCCGCATAGCGGCTGGTAGTCTCCAAGCTGACGTGTCCCAGCCATGCGCGAATGACGTTGATATCGACACCCTGCTCCAGAAGCCCGACCGCTGTGGAATGGCGGAACACATGAGGAGAAACGCCACGATATTTCTTCTCTGGAGTGGAGCGACGCAAGCCAGCTGTGTGTCGTTTGACGATTTTGTAAATGCCGAATCTCGTCAGCGGCTTTCGCTGACGAGACATGAATAAAGGAGTGGGGCCTTCCTGAAGGTCAGCGGTTAACCTCTTTAACACTTCGGCAGTTTCCGCCCAAAGTGGGCAGCTTCGCCACTTGTCGCCCTTTCCATGGAGTCGGATGCGCAACGGGCCGTCGAGATCGACGTCGGCAACGCGCAGGTCAGCGATCTCCTGCACCCGTGCCCCAGTGTTATAGAGGACCATGAAGATACCGCGATCACGAAGTGAAAGGCTTCCATGGCGCGGTAAAGTTCTGAACAGAGTTTCGATTTCGTCGTGCTCCAAGTAATCAGTTTGCGGGGGCGCAGTACGTTTCATCGGTATCGCCTCCACGCGTTGAGCTTCGGCCAGCATCTCGGGATATTGGAGGCCGAGATACCGGTAGAACGTATGAAGGGCGGCTAGTCTCTGGTTGCGTGTGCTCACGTGATTTCCGCGCGTGACTTCGATCATGTGCAGAAAGTCGAGTACTCGCTGTGCAGCCAGGTCTGACAAGATCAACCGGGTGATCGGACGCCGGCAGTTGCTTGCGACATAGGCAAGAAAAAGTTTCAGCGTGTCTCGATAACTTCGGATAGAACCGGGCCGGAGTCCTTTTTGCGTTTTCAAGTAGTCTTCGAAAAATGCAAATATAAACTGCCCCACGCTTTTCACTCGACGCCTCCTTTGGGAGCCAATACCTGGAAGCGCCGGGCAGCCTGATTAAGGAGTTCTTCCGTAATGGTCAGGTACACGGCCGTTGAGTTGGGATCGACGTGCCCCAGGAACGTAGCGAGGTGCATGAGGCGGCAGTTAGGATCAATGCCCTGGCGGTACCAGCGCAGCAGCGTGGCAACCGCAAACGAATGCCTCAGATCATGAAGTCTGGGTGGTGATACGCCGGGTGGAACGTGCAGTTGAAGCCTGGGTAAGAGAGTATGAAAAGTCTGGGTGATCGTGCCTACGTGGATGCAACCACGCTTTGTGAACGAAAACAATGGTCGCTCAGGTGCGGGGTGGCAGCCGTGTCGTTCTTCCACGTAGCGTTTTAGCCGCCGTGCCAGGTTGGGGCCGAGCGGCACGATACGAGTCTTTTGAAATTTGCTTTCCCGGATGAGGAGCAAGTCACGAGTAAAATCGACATCGGCCAGAGTCAGCCGGACTACTTCGCCTACTCGTAATCCCAATCCGTAAAGCAACGCAAAGATGGTCTCGTAAACCAAGCCTCGATATCGTGCCCTGGACCGTTCTGGGAAACTGCGCGCTACGGCTAGCAGTTGTTTTGCAGTGTCGAGATCGAACAGATATGGAATACGGGCGGCCGTTTCAGGACGAGGAGAGGCAGTAACAGGGTTCCGTTCTATCCATTGCTGCATGACGGCGAATTTGAAGAAACGATGAACGGTTCCAAGAAGATGGTTGTAGCTGCGCGCACTCACGCGGCGAGGGTGAGATCTCAGAAAATCGTCGATCACTAAGCTATCGATTGCTAACCAGCCGGCGATATTGTGACTGTGGATGTAACGGTCGAAAAGGCGCAACACCTCTGCGTCGGCGCAATACTTCCGATTCAAGGCTCGTTTGTATTGGACGAACTGATTAAGGAACGGGGCCAGAGAACTCAGGAAGATTGGAGAGTTCATAGTTCCTCCCCGTCACCCATGGCGACTTCTCGCAGAGATGCAATGGCAACCTTGCTGTAGACACGGGTGGACTCCGGCGAGCGATGTCCGACGTAATCGCCGATAGTCTTCAGCGGAAACTCAGCGTCGATCAGGCGTTGGACGCAGGTATGGCGAAGCGTGTGCGATCCGGCCTTGGGTATTTGAATGCCCGCCTTGCAAAGATAGAGGGCAACACTGGATGACACAGCCGCGGGAGTGATCGGAGCTTGCGGCGCACGGGCGCGGAAAAACAGATGACGATGCTCGGTCTCAGGCCGACCATTCTTGAGATAGTCGATGATTGCTTCTGCGACAACACCCGCCAGAGGGTAGACTGTGGCGTGCCCTGCCTTGCGCGCCAGGACCTGAAGTCGCTCGCGCTTCCAGTCGACATCGTCCAGAGTGAGTCTTGCAACCTCATGCGCCCGTAAACCATAGGTGACCAAAAGAAGCAGAATCGCGTAGTCGCGCCGTCCCCGAATCGTCCTTCGCTCCACTGCTTCCAGCATGCGGCGGACTTCATCCCATGTGATGGAACGAGGCACATCATTGAGTCGATATATCTGGGGCGTTCCCACAGTTCCGCTGAGGTCGCGAGTCGTGATCCCCTCGCGGTAACAGAATCGCAACAAAACTCGCAAATGACAGCAGAAACCGAGGCGTGTGCGGGGAGCGACCTTCGGCCTGTACTGCACAATGAAGGCCGCAAGAACTGCCGGAGACAACTGACTGAAAGAAGTGATGCCAGTTCGACTGAGATACTCCGCAAACTCTTCCAGGTGGCGACGGTAATTGCGAATGGTGCTCTGGGCGAATCCACGCTCGCCGTGCAAATACTCAGCAAAGCCCGGAACCATTGATTCAAGTGGGAACGGACGCCGCCGGCGATTGCGAGCTACTGGTTCCTTGCAGGCCAGTTGCAGCATCTGCCGCACGCCACACTCAGCATCAATCGTGTGCTTGCGCACAGCAACGGCCGTCTTTGCCTTGGCCCCATGTTGCTCCAACCACTGCGATACGAACTCCTTTATATAGGCCTTGCAGGAAGCAACGTCTTTGCAGCCTTTCTTCTGTGCAAACTCAGCAAAATGAAAAAGCAGCGGCAACCTACGATACACAACGAGGCGAGAGTACCGGTGTGCTTCCAGCCATCCCAGGTAGCTCTCTATTTGCGGAGCCAGCCAGCTACCACGGACTCTGTCGATGGTTGAAGGCCACACATAATAATCTTCGAGCATAAAAATCCTCCATTCGGAAATCTCCGATGGAGGTCCATGATCTACCCAACCACAACCGTTAGGTGAAACGGTCCCTTCACCTCAGGCTGGGGAGACCAATTGAATTTCTGTCAATTAGTCCAGTGACCGGTTCGCCGACGCTCAATTTCAGTATCGTCGGTTATCCGCTCGCAGTTTCCAGCCAGCACTAATAGGCGTCGGCAAAATCTATGACTCCTGGATCCTCGGCGCTGCGCAGCATACTGCCGGTCTGGTCGAAGATCGCAAAGGCTGCGGTGCCTCTGAGCGCGAGGACCTGTTGTCTGTTCTCTTGTTCCACGTCAACACCGATCGAATGCAACTGCCGGAGGAAGTCAGAATCATATGCGCTATCCGGTACAAGCTGTTTCTTCCAAATGTATGACTCACCCGAAGCGGGTGGCGCGTAGTTGTAAAGCAATGGTGGGGAGGAGAGCAGAGTGTTGGCATCGGCGCGGTGACCGAGTGCCCCAAGAATGATTCGCACCGTTTCTGGGACCAACGACACACCCACGGTCGCCACAGCCAAGACCGGCTTGTTCGCCTTCACAACAATTACCGGAGCCATGTCATCCGGAACACGATCCCCCGGCTTAACATGGATCAGGCGGCTCTGTTGAAACCCCGCGGCATCTGATAATGGCACTCCCCCGACAACGATTCCCGTCGTTCCCCAAGGCATGGTGTTGATTGAGTGCACCAGGGCAGCTACGTTTCCCCAGCGGTCGACGACCACAACCCCGGCACTGTGGTGAGGTTCCTGCGGCTGCGGGACCGACGCCTGGTGCTCCTCAAGGAGCGGGGCCATGGCTTTTGCATATGCCTTTGTCACTCGGTCACTCGCCGAAAAACTAAGCTTATGTTCGCGCTGAAAAGCTGCTTCCTCTGGAACGGGATACGCTCCGACCGCAGCAAATTGGAGAATTCTTGAAAGGCGACTGAAGGCCCCCGGGTTTTTCCAATAGGGCTCCTTCTGGTCCAACTTCATTTCTTCCGCGAAGTTCAGTGCCTCCAGAACCGTTTGTCCACCTTCATTCTGACCGCCGGGCGCAAAGACTCGCTGTTCTCCGAAATCCGCTGCGATCGGCTCCTCCCACGTCGGCTGATAAGCCATCATGTCAGCCATGGTCACCTTGCCGCCGTTGCTTTGGACCGCGGTGACGAACTCCTTCCCCCAAGGGCCCGTGTACATGTACTTCGCGCCGTGTGTCGCCACACCGCGCAGGGTATGCGCCAAAGTGACCTGAACGAACCGATCTCCCGCTTGAGGATGTTCCTTGCCCGCCTGACTCATGAACTGTCGTCCTTCTGGAGTTCGTGCCAGGAACTTTCCGTACGATGAGAAATAGGAGGCCAAGAAAGGCGTGATCGTTACGCCGTTCTCCGCGTACCAAATGGCAGGTTGGAAAATCTGCGAAAAGGGCAGCTTGCCGAACCGTTTGTGCATGGCGTCAATGCCCGCCATGAAACCAGGGACCAGCGTCTTGCGCCCCTCAGAACCAGAACCGGTGTCGCCTTTCGCCGAAAGCCCCGGCAATCCTAGTTGAGACGCGGGAATGCTCTTGGCATCGCTCTCAGCTCGATAGGAGTTCCACCCCGCACCCAGTGAGTAGACCTTCCCAGACTTTGCCTCGAAGTAGACCAATCGCAAAACTCCTGCATAGGAAATGTACGATCCCAGTTGAGTTGCAATCTCAGTGAGGGCCACTGTCGCTGCGGCATCGGCGGCGCTACCACCTTTTTTCAATACCTCCATACCGGCGTGCACGGCAATGGGCGAACCCGTATCACAAATGATGCCGGATCTGCCCTCAACCGCTCTGGCACGCGGCGGAAAGGGATTCATCTGCAACTCTTCGACGCGCTTCCTTTCCGCGGCGTTCCAAGTTTGGGGAGACATGTCGGCCGCAGGAACAGCCTGTATTCCCAAAAGGACAAACACGAGCGTTGTCGCGATGGCTCGCTGTAGTTTCATCAGTTCTCCTCGGTGTCTTCCCTCGACTATCGCGTTTTTGTATCCCTTCCCAAAATCCGGGCCTTGATCGGCAGAACCTTCATCGTGTTGCTGGAGTCGTCTTCAAAGATCTTCTCGACAGGACAGCTGAAGACCCTCCCGATCGCTAGCGCCAAAGGGAGGCTTGGATCATAGAGCCCAGTCTCGATCGCGTAGATAGTCTGGCGCGACACGTTGAGCAGGTTGCCGAAATCAACCTGCGTCCAGCCGCGTGCTTCACGTAATTCGCGAACCCGATTCTTCATCGCCTGACCAACCGGAACATCCAGAGATTCCAAACGAGTGCTATCCCCCCAAATGCCCACCACATGGAGATCTTGGGGAAACCTGCGATCTCGAAAATCCCGTATACGAGAGTCGACGCGAAGGCAAACGCGCCGGTTACCGCGAAGCATTCGAGCATAATCCGCCGCATGAACTCATCGACGCGACAATAGTGGCGCAGCACTACTATCGCCATTACGAATACGGCGAGTGTGGGTACGGCCATGAGGAACAAGCGAGTAAGCTGAGAGCTGGTGCCGCGGGCCAACGGAATGCAGACTCCAGCCGCCGCCAGGCAGAGCGCCAGCGCGGCGAAATACTCGATTGTGTAACGCCTGATCCACTCTCGAAAGAGTCCATCGTGCCATGACATAGCGCCCTCCTGCGTAAAGCTTCCTTTACGTTAACAAAGTCCAGGAGTGATGTAAAGCATCCTTAACATATTCTTTACCGATTCCAAGTTGATGCGCAAACCAGAGATGGGGCCCAGACGAGTCTGACAGTTTCGACGGGCTCTCACATCGGTGTACGAAGTGCAAGTCTCCACCGTCACACGTTATGTGCCCTTCGAACATCCGAACCGCCCGTCTCATGCGCCTATAGGTGCTCTCGGCCACACAATTACCAGTGACACAAAAAGCCGCTTATGTGCCCAGGCACATAAGCCGCCAGTTCTTCGAGGTTCTTCTCGTCGAATCGCTTGCGCGGGTTGGTAGCGGACTCCACCAATATGCTGATGGGAACGCTTCGATATTCGTTACTGGTTACATTGTTCTGCGCGTCTTGCATGACCATTCTCCTTTTCATTGTTTTGTTCCTCGGTAGTGGTTCGGTTGTGGCCGTCACACGTCGGACATGACGACCCGCACGGTTGTTCTTGAGCTAGAGTTTTGTGTTGGGTTAAGCGGCAACCGCCGCTGGCTCGGGGGCAATGCCCCCGAGAATCACAGCAGCGGTCTGTTGGACGGCTTCCAAACTCTCGCGCAGGAGATCGGCGTCTCCATGCCAGAGCTGGATGTAGTCGGCAGATGCGGTTCCGGTCTCAAGCCCGATTGCTTGGCAGACCACGAAGGCCACAGCTTCGGCCTCGGTCTCGCGCACTTGCTTGGTGGTCAGGGTGCGACGGTCGCCCCGGTGCAACATCTCGTGTGCGATCTCGTGCGCGAGTGTGGAAAACTCTTCGGCGGGTTGCATCCCGGAAAGCAGCGTGATCTTCCCGCCATACGAGAGACCCTTGGCGGGAGCAATTCTCTCGGAGAAACTAAGCTCGACGCTTTGCGCTTCAACGAACTTGAAGAGTCGTTCGCGGTATCCGCTCACGTCGCCATTGACTTCGGTCAACGTTGGAAGCTCTTTGCCTTCTGTCTGAGTAACGTCGAACACGTACACGCTCCGGAAACCGTACAACGTGCGCTGAGTCTCCTTGGCATCGGCATTCTGTTCCGCATTCTCATCTTTATTGCGCTTGTTACCGACCATCGGAGCAAGAATGAAAATGCCTTTTTCGCCACGCCGGACGAAGCGGCCAAGCGAAGTCCAAGTGCGGTATCCGGCAACGTGGGTAGCGTCTGGCTTCTGCCTCGCAATGAGCATGATGTTGCCGAAGCTGTAGTTGCGAAACTTCGCCATCGCTCCGAGATACTGCGTGAGCACTGCACTCTGCCCGGACTCCAGCGACTGCACCAGATAATCCACGGCTTCTTTGGTCTTGAGGTTGACTTCTTCTAATTTCATGTTTTTTCCCTTCTGCCGGTGTCGGCTTGTTTTTTCTTTCACCAGAGCGGCAGCGAGGAAAAACAAGGCGACACTGGCAAAGGGACAGAACGGAGGCCGGAGGGAGGGTGGCAGGGCGTGAGTGAGAGCGCGGCGAGTGCCAAACGGGGTTGGGGTTAGTTTGGCGCGAAACCGGCGCAGCCCGAAACGACCGTCCGAGCCGCGGCTAAGCGGCGTCCGCCCGGAAGAGTGCGCAGTGAGAGAAAGATGGCGAAGCCTTCCTTTTCGATCTGATATAGGGGTTCGACGAAGGAAGGTATTGAAAGAGAAGAGAATTCTGCGTGGCGCATTCGGTGGGCGAGTAACGTGAGGGGATCATTGGTGGTGGGAGGTTATTTCGCGTCCGACGCGCCTTGACTCTAAGCTCGATCAACGGCGGATCTTATCGCGCAGAGCAGGCTTTTTTGGTAGACGCGGGACGCTGTCGTTGGAGATGGCGGTTAGTGGAATGATTGTCTGGCACCGCCTCGGCGGCGGTTGTGCATTACCTGAGCAACAACAATCTCCAGCCAGCGATCTGGGGGTTGTCGTCGCCAGCGTCGAAGATTTCGGCGAGGATTTCTTCCTTCCGCGCGAGGCGATAGCGGCGGCACATAGGTCAAAGTATACGTCAGCCGCAAAGTCGGCATTGCCTTCGGGGAGGAAACGAGTGGCTTGATATTGATACAATTCTCAGCGGCATGGACTTCGTCCCTACACTTCCTACTTTCGCGAGTGATGTCACCGCGCAAACAGTATGGAAATGGTTTGAACAACGTCTTGCGGGTGAGGACGGAGTGGCGTTTTACAAGTATCCGAACGTTGGTGGTCCAAATACGCCGCAACCCGACCTCACCATCGTCACACGCAACTACCATCCCATCATAATCAAGTGCTCTGACATTCAAATTGATCAGCTCATTGAGATCGGCGCCGATTCGTGGACCGTGGCCGACGGGGGGGATGGAGAGATCATCGATTCTCCTCTTTTGGAGACGGAAGATATCGCCGTGGCAATGCAGGAGAAGTTTGATCGTGAACGTCCCCTGCGTCATGCCCTGAAGGTCAAGAATATTCTCGCTCTGCCTTTGATGGATCGGCACGAATTCGAGAGGAGATTTGGAGAACAGCACGCAATCCTATGGGACGAATTGGGGACTGTGCGCTGGTTGCAGCGCTTTGCGACGCCGTTGGAAAGCGACCAGTGGAGACTGGTTCAATCTGTCGTCCAGGCGGCAGTGCCTCTTTCCCGTTTTACCGGAGCGCATCTCAGAAAGCCGCCGGCCACTTTTGGGGACGCCCTGAAAATTCTTGAGAATAACATCGCCCTTCTCGATATGGAGCAGCAACGGGCGGCCACACAGATTCCACCGGGTCCTCAGAGAATTAGAGGTCTGGCCGGAACCGGAAAAACCGTGCTTCTGGCGCTGAAAGCCGCCAACATCCACCGACAGTTTCCGGACGCGACGATTCTTTTCACCTTCAATACTCAGAGTTTGTATAACCAGGCGAAGCAACTTATTTCGAAGTTCTATCGTCACTTCAGCGGCGTGGAACCGGATTTCGACAAGATGCACATTCGCCATGCCTGGGGTGGAAAGGCGCGCGCAGGTGTCTACTATGAAGCCTGCAAGAGACAGGGCGTGCCAGCCCTGGACTTCTTGTCGGCGAAGGCACGGGATCGGGAGGACCCTTTCAGGGCGTGTTGCGCGGAACTGCTCATGACGCCGATTTCGCCGGTCTATGACTTTATCCTCATAGATGAGGCCCAGGACTTTCCCAAGGAATTTTTCCGCGTGATTTTCGCTCTGGCGAAAGGCACCGGTCCAAAGTCCATCTACTTTGCCTACGATGAATTGCAGAGCTTGTCTGCGATAGAGATCGCTAGCCCAACGGAAATGTTTGGAAGTGACGCAAACGGGGAACCGCTGGTTTCGCTGGATGGAGAATATCCCGGCCCCATCGACAAAGACTTTGTTCTTCATAAGTCCTATCGTTGCCCGCAGGAAATACTGATGATCGCGCACGCGATCGGGCTGGGCCTTTACCGAACGAGGGGGCCCGTGCAGATGCTGGCCGATGTCAATTCGTGGCGGTCGATCGGTTACGATCTCGTCTCGGGAACGTTGACAACCGGGGAACAGGTAACAATCGAACGCCCGGCGGAAAATAGCCCCAACCGCATCGGCGAGATCTTTCCCGGAAAGCCGCTTTTCTCTGCGCGCAGGTTTGACGACAGGAACGCGGAATTGGATTTTGTCGCACAACAAATTAGTCGGAACATCAACGAAGACGGGGTCAGGCCTGAACAGATTGTGGTTATTTCCCTGGATTCGCTGCGGGCGAAACAGCATATGAGTGCCCTCCAGGCAAGTCTTTGGGCCCTGGGGATCGCGTCTACAATTCCTGGCATTGTGGATGGTCAGGCGGAATTTGCGGAGCCGGGAAAGATCACATTGGCCACCGTGTACCGCGCCAAGGGGAACGAGGCGCCGGTCGTTTACATCATCAGTTTTGATTCTCTGTTCGACTATGTTGAAGAGATCCGTAATCGCAACCGGGCGTTCACCTCCATTTCGCGATCCAAAGCGTGGGTCACAATCAGCGGTATCGGAGCGCAGATGGCCGCGGCTGAAAAGGAAATATCTGAAATACGAAAGCGGTTGCCTCGTTTTGAGTTCGAATTTCCTGACATGGGCAAGATACGAAAGCTCGATGCGTCCGAGACGACGCGCAGGAAAAAAGAGGTCAAACGAGCGCAATCCTGGGCATCGCGGCTCAACGAAATCGACGTTGAGGCGATTCGCAAGCTGGATGCGGACCTGCTCAAGCAACTCAAGAGCAAGCTGCTGGAAGCTACCGATGACGCTGAATGATCTGATGGGTCAACTCACCTCCGTTTTCATCGAATGGGAGGGAGTTTTAAAAGACCCCCAATATATTCGGAATGCCGATTCGCTCACGTGGGCGAATGCCGAAATCGTGATGCTGCCCGAGGAAATCACGAAAGCCGAGACCTTCGAATTGTCGCGAAGGCGGCAGTTCACATTCCGCATGTCCGTCGACGATTCGGTTGTGCAGCTCAGTTATCGCTTTAATCAGGGCAACATAACGGAAGCCAGGCTCGCCTTTTACGAAGTTGGACTTCGTGAGTACGAGGACGACGTTGGAAACGTTCGCCCGATGGAGGATGCGGACGCGAATCTCCCAGCCCGATGGGTGCGTTTTGACTACAGAGAAACCGGACTCGGGCGGGTGCTCCACACAGACTCGCATTTGCATGTGTCCGGGCTTCCTGGCACGAGGTTCGCGGTTGGCGGACTATTGACGCCGAAACAATTTATTGAATTCATCGTCGCTCACTTTTATCCGGACATCTACGAGAATGTCAGGCTCGCCCATGGCGTCGAATTCAATGATGTCATTGACAGTATCAATGCAGATTGTTTCGACTGCGGAAATGAACCGACTCACCTCTACGAACGAATTGCCCACTTCCGGATACCGGGCTCCATGAGTCAACGGGTACGCGAGTGCTAGTTGAGGTCGAGCACCGAATGGATTGTTCCGAATCGGTGCGGCCGACATAGTCTGACCCTCTTTATTATTCTTTGCGCAGCCCAATCATCTGTCGCACCCTCGCCCTTGAGCACCGTTTTTGCCGGGCTCCTGCAGCCGCGGTTAAGTCAGTTTTCGGTGGGTAGTTCTTGAAGCCGTCAGAATTCTTTCACGACCAAAGACTCTCGATGGTTCATCGTCACAACCTTTGAGACCGGATCGGCCGTTTTACTAAGCTACACTTTGGAGTGCAGTCATCGGCTGCTGTTAGCCTCGGAGTAACTCTTTTTGTACGGTGAGTGAATGCCAATTGATAATTCAAAAGTCGGCTCTGTCTCCGTGCCAAGCGACAGGGTCGCTGGCTGCTTCGTTGGCCTTGCCGTGGGTGACGCACTCGGCGCTCCTCTGGAATTCCAGAGTCGGCGTCAGGTTCGGAAGCAGTACCCGGAAGGTCTCCGCGACATGATCGATTCCAGTCTTTGGAAAAAGGGTGACTACACCGACGATACTCAAATGGCTCTCCTGATTGCGGAATCACTCCTTCAGGGCAAAGGCTTTCAAGCATCCGATCTTGCCCAGCGATTCCAGGCCTGGGCGAGAACGGCCAAAGACGTAGGTATCCAAACCAGGGCCGTGGTCAATATGGCTGGTTACATTCGCGATCCAGAGGGATGCTCAGCGCAGTACCACGCGGCTCATCCTGATTCAAGTGCCGGCAACGGGGCCGTGATGCGGTGCGCTCCCGTCGCGCTGTTCTGCTTGGATTCTATTGATCGCCTAGTCGAGCTTTCGCGCGCTACCGCTCGGGTAACCCATCATGATTTGAAAGCTCAATCGTCGTGCGTGATACTGAACGCTTGGATCCAAGCGGCAATCTGTCGCGGCATTCGGGACGGTCGCGTAGAAGCGATTGCGCTGCTAAGGGAGACGGAGCGTCCCGCTTGGCATCGGCTAGAGCAGATCGAGGCCTATAAAGAAGATGACATCAAGAGCTCGGGCTATACGGTAGACACTTTGGAAGCAGCAATCTGGAGTTTTCTCACAACAGCGTCCTATGAAGAGGCAGTGGTCCGGGCTGCGAACCTCGGAGACGACGCTGATACGGTAGCCGCGGTCTGCGGGGCTCTGGCGGGCGCGTATTACGGATATGCTGCAATCCCGAAGCGGTGGAGGAACCAACTTCGGGAGGAAGCGCGGATTCACAAGATCGCTTTGGCGTTGGGTGGGTTCGCAAATGAGACTCGCGGCGAATCGGACTAGGGGCAACCCCGTGCGTGTGCATCAATCAAAAACCAGCATGTCACACCCCTTAATGATTGACTCCGCGGCGGTTGGCGGAACGTGTGGTCGCATCGGCCTAACATTCTGCCCCGGTAAGAAGCAGTCTGATGCGCAATCCGGAGTTTGGGACCGAAGCCTGGACGATGACATGAAAGTAATTAAGGCTTTTGGCGCGGCGGCATTGATAACTCTGATGCCGGATAGCGAGCTTCGGTCGCTGCAAGTTCCTCCTTATCAAATTCGCGCCAAAGCTTCGGAGTTAGGTATTGAGTGGCACCAGTTGCCAATACCAGATCAAGGCACACCGGACCAAACTTTTGAAAATTCGTGGGCCACCGTGGGGCCGCGCCTACATGCTCTTCTGAAGGCTGGACACAATATCGTTGTTCATTGCAAGGGCGGTCTGGGCCGGACGGGTACGATAGCTGCTCGGCTTTTGATTGAGTCCGGGGCGGACCCTGAAATGGCCATTCGATGCGTTCGCAAGGCACGTCCTGGCGCGATAGAGAATAGTCGTCAAGAACAATACGTGCTTTCATGCTCCAGCAAGGAATTTGGATGACGCGTACAACCGTTGTTGTCCCTGGGCGTCTCGCTTGGCACGAAGAGCGTTTTCGAGCTGCCGAGCAGAACGCGCTCGGGTTGCAAATCCTAACGCCGGCGCAGCTTGCGGGTCGACTTGCCGGCGGTTTTCTAGAGGCAGCATCGCGGGACTCATGCCATGTGCTGGTCCGTGATGCGTTGACCAATCTTAAGTTCGCTGAACTCGAACAACTTCGGGAAATGCCGGGCGCCGTCAAGGCCGTCTCAGCCTCGTTGATGAAGGTCTGGGATGCTGACCTGGATCTTCAAGGGCTTGCTTCTGGGTCCCCGCGCATCAACGATTTAGCGCGGATCGAAGCCTACATTCGGGATCATTTGCCGGGCGGGATGATGTTGCAGCGTGAACTTGTTTCTGCTGCGGTCGCGAACTTGAAGAACGCGGGTTCCGTGTTGGGCTCAGTGACCGTACGCGGGATGGTCTTCGTGGCTCCCTGCTGGCGGAGGCTGTTTTTCGCCTTGGCTGCGAGCACATCGATCGAGTGGTATTCAATTGAGACGCTCAAGGAGCAGCTGAACTGGACCCAAGGTTCCGCCATTCGTCTAGTTTTCAAGTCGAAGGAAACGCCGACGCAAAGCTCGGTCGTTTGCGCTACACCCAAGCACGAGGCGATCGAAGCGCTCCGCTGGGCCCGCCAATTGATCGTGTCTGGCCGTGCCAAACCGCACGACATTGCGATTGTCGCGTCAGCCACTGAAGACTGGGACGAGGATTTTCGAGTACTGGTGGCCGACAGCCAGTTGCCTCTGCATCTTGTCCACGGGCGCAGCGCCACCTCGACTTTTTCCGGTCAGCAGGCTGGCTCGCTCGCTACCATCTTGCTTGAGGGGCTCAGCCATGATCGCGTGGTGCGGGCGCTGCGGCTTCTGCACAACACTCCAAAATTGAAGAGCTTACCGAGTGATTGGTATACAAGCCTGGACCCGGATGCGCCGCTCTTGAAATTCGGTCACTGGCAGGTTTCACTGGACAAGCTCGCAGAGGATTCCGAGAGACCGGATTTCCGCCCAATCTTACTACCCATTCTCGACCTTCTGTCGAAAGGCGCTCCAGCGGCGCAGCAAGTTGGGGAGGAACTACTGTCTGGGCAAGCGCGAGCGATCTGGCGGCGAGCGCTGCTTGACGGACCGCCAGAGGCTCTCATGACGACGATCGGGCAGGTTCGCGTCTCGGATGAATCTGATCCGAACGCGAACATCATTTGGGGACCGGCTCACGCTGTCGCAAGTGCTCCGCGTCCGTTCACATTCATGCTGGGCTTGACCAGCCGTAATTGGCCTCGGCAGGGTCGAGAGGACGGTCTTCTTCCTTCGCACATTCTAGACACGGCATTGCTGGAGCCGGCGAGTATGACCTTGCAGGACAGAACCCACTTCGCCGTGTTGCGTGATGCCGCCAGCGAGATAGTTTATTCGCGCAGTCGGCGTGACAGCGAGGGACGCCTGCTTGGGATAAGTCCGTTGGCATCTTCCGAAAGTGCGCCGGAACATTTGCATAGGTCGCGGATACCACAATACGCATTCAGCGAATCCGATCGTCTTCTCGCGCGCAGGCAGGAGTTTTCCGAGACTGAGCGCGCAAAGTCGGCAGTCGCCTGCTATCGAGATTGGCGCAGTCTTAAGATCACGGCTCACGACGGTCTCTTGAATTCCGGGCATCCGGTGATTGAGGCGGCGATTGCGCGTGCGCACTCGGCAACATCGCTCCGCCGAATGCTGACCGACCCCCTTGGATTCGTTTGGGGTTATGCACTTGGCTGGAAGCCGCCGTCCCCATTGTCACAGGAGGAGCCGCTCTCTCTTGACAACCTCACCTACGGGATACTGGTGCACGAACTGTTGCGTCTGACGGCCGCATCCCTCGAATTAAACGGCGGCTTCGCGGTGGCTACTCAGAAGCAGGTCGAGTCGGCCATAGTGGAAGCTATCGTCCGAGTCGCGGGTGAATGGGAATTGACGAAGCCACTGCCACCCCGGCTTCTCTGGCAACGTACATTGACAGAGGCCCGCGACACTGCCTTGTCTGCGCTGATGTGGCCGTTACCCAAATTCAAAGATCAAAAAACATACGTTGAAGTCCCATTCGGAGGACTAGAGGATGGCGAAGAGAACGCGCCTTGGGATCGAAATGCTCTTGTGGCCATACCGGGTTCGGATCTCAAACTTCGAGGCAAGATTGACCGCCTCGATTTGGACGGCAAATCGATAAACGCCCGCGTCATTGACTACAAGACTGGACGCTGTCCGGAGGAAGAACCTGGGCTGGATAACGGTAAGGAGTTACAACGCTGTCTCTACGCGGTGGCCGTTAAGGCACTTCTCGGACAAGTTACAGCGGTTGAGGCGGCGTTGCTGTATCCGGGTTCCGAGGGAAATCTGTACTCGCTCTCCGACCCGAGCGTACAAACCAAGGAACTCATACGCTTTCTTCAACTCGCGGAGCAGATGCTTCGGTCGGGGCGATCTGTCTTCGGTATGGGAGCGGAGAGCCGCTACAACGACTTGGCTTTTGCCCTTCCCGCAAACGCGGAGGGTGTGTATTTCTCGCAGAAGGCTGCGGCGCGGGATGCGATGGTAGGAGATTTAAGCAGCCTCTGGGGTGAGAACTGATGGCGGAGTTGAGCGACACAAAGCATCGGCGACGTGCGCTGAGCGATCACTCGACGACTCTACTCGTGGAGGCGGGCGCTGGAACAGGCAAGACGTCTCTGTTGGCCGGACGGGTTGCGTTGCTTCTAGCCTCGGGAGTGCATCCTCGCAACGTTGCAGCAATTACCTTCACCGAACTCGCTGCTAGCGAATTGCTCCAAAGGATTCAAGAGTACGTTCGGGAGCTTGTCAGGGGGAATGTTCCCGAACCCCTGCAGATCGCAATGGCAGAGGATTTCGCCGACGAACAGTCGGGACCTCTTTCATTGGCGGCATCAGCCGCAGACGGACTCACGGAGAAACAGATGGAATACCTCTCATCGGCGGCAGCCGCATTGGACGAACTGACGTGTACGACCATTCATGGATTCTGTCAGCGGCTGACTACGCCTTATCCCATCGAGGCAAATGTCGATCCGGGTGCGGTAATGATGGACGAAGGCGAAGCCGATCTGAACCACAAGACGTTGCTGCGGCAGTGGCTCCGAAAACGCCTGGAGGGGCCACAGGCGGACGATCCACTCGCAGAGCTGTTGGTGATCGAAGGGGAGCAGGGTCTAAGGCTGATAGAACAACTTGCCGAAGCTCGCCGAGCTCGTCGGACCGCACGCGCGCCGCAAGCGAAGCTGTCACAGAAACATATAGATGAATTCCGCAAGTCAGTCAGTTCGTTTCGAAAATGGTATGCAGGAGTACAGAGTCTTGGTCTTCAAGAGCCTACAACGGAAGAGTACATCTCTGGGTTCGAGGCGCTTGCCGCCCAGTACGCGCCTGGCTATCGCGCTGACACCAGCTTTCGACAGCTGTGGGGTTATGCGCATCCACAGCAGATTTCGGCAATGAAGAAGAATTCCTATGAATTGAGGCAATACAAGTGCAAGGGGAAATGGACTGCGGCGGCGAGATGTACTGGTCAGTCGCAGGCTAAAGCGGATCGACATAACGACGAAGCGTGCGCGCTCTACGCGAGAGTTACGGAATCTGTTCACATTCTGGTTGGCCTGGCTGCTGAGTCCGCGCAATCGCAACTGATCTCGGCCCTCGATGATTTCCAGGCTTCTTTCCGGACGTTCAAACGGGAATCTGCACTGCTCGATTTCGACGATCTCCTTTACTTTGCCCGCGATCTGCTGCGAACGCATCCTGCCGTTCGCGACGCGCTCACAAATCGCTACCAACATATCTTGGTCGACGAATTCCAAGACACAGATCCGCTGCAGTCGGAGATCTTGTTCCTGTTGTGCGGCAAAGATGGAGCCGATAAGCCTTGGCACGAACAGCGGCTTCGGCCGGGGCAACTGTTCCTGGTCGGAGACCCAAAACAATCGGTTTATCGGTTCCGCCGTGCGGATATTCGGTCCTACAAAGAGGCGAAAGCTGCAATTCAGCGACAATGGCCCGAGAACGTCCTTTCCATCACAGATAACTTCCGCTCGCGGGGACCGATTCTCAATTTTGTCAATCAACGCTTTGCTGTTGCATTGAGCTCAATCGGCTATCAACCGTTGGTCTCTACCGTCACATCCAGCAGTACAGAAGCGTTCTCTATTGGACGCATCCCGATCGGCACAGAAGGCTCGGAGTACAAGGTGTATGAGTGGCGCGAACTTGAAGCGCAAGCAGTAGCAGAGCTTTGCAACAAATTGATCGGGAGATTCACAGTGCGTGAAAAGAGCGAACTGGTTCCTTGTCGTCCCGGTGACATCGCCCTGCTGGCTCCAACTGGAACGGATCTCTGGATATTCGAGCGGGCTCTTGAGGAGATGGACATCCCCATTGCTACCCAGGCCGGCAAGGGATTCTTCATTCGCCAAGAAGTGCATGACCTGGTGGCCATAGCTCGGATTCTTTCGAACAGCCGGGACACGCTAGCGTTGGGAGCACTGCTTCGTGGACCTCTCGTG
>Ga0181523_10001543_pt1 | contig 24360 bp, 26 predicted proteins | sample PEATcosm2014_Bin_43_FD_119752 | JGI IMG/M metagenome (GOLD analysis project Ga0181523, IMG submission 119752) | Peatland microbial communities from MTU Mesocosm Facility, Houghton, MI, USA - PEATcosm2014_Bin05_30_metaG | ecosystem: Environmental > Terrestrial > Soil > Wetlands > Peat | place... | reverse complement strand
CATTCAGCTACTACCGGAAGGCTGCGGAACAAGGCGATGCTGACTCACAATTTATGATTGGAGAGATGTACCAAAACGGTCAAGGTGTTGAAAAAGACCTGAAGTCAGCCTCTGAATGGCTCATAAAGGCTGCATCACAGGGCAATGAAAACGCGCGCCGCAATTTGGCAAAAATAAAAGGAGTAGCCGGATGAATGGGACTTTGACAGGGAATATGTGATCGGGATAGGGGATGTCCGCTGGACGTGCCCCTCCTACACCACTCGCCATGGGGGTCCGCACCGGGCGGTTTTGATAGTCTCCGACGCGTAATCAAGACTTGGAAGTTCTATCTCGATCCACTCAGACTTGTTCTTCCCATGAGCAAGGCGAAGTGCGTTACCAATGATCTCAAAAGAGATTTCCCGCTGTGGATATTTCTGTGTAAAGAAGTACTTGACATGAAAATGCAGGCGGACTTCTGTGTCTCCCTGCCTTTTCTTTGTGGAGTACTTCTTCTAGCCCCCAGTTAGCGACTTGACTACTTCCTGCAAAGTCTGAGGGCAGGGCTCTTTGAGCCTTGGACAGTCCTTCTTGAGTTCGGGCAGCATCTTTTTGAGGTCATAGTAGCCAGACCATTGCGCTGCTTCTCATCGTTTAGGATGTTCCAGACATCCTTGCAGATGTACGAAGTCTGCCACAGTAGATCTATGGCTGCTTGCGATGGTTGAATTCGTACCAGATGCGTTGGATACAAGAAACACTCTCCATATGGATATTATACCATAGTGAACACTCGTTCCCCTACGGGGAAAAACACAAAAGCATGGCATGGCTCGCTTAAAGCGCCCACTGTTGGTTCATCTCGGGGTCACAGACCCGGGGATTCCCACCGTATCTCCTAAATTATCCCTCTGGCTTAAATATTTTATGATGCTCACCATTCATATATCGTCGTAATTATTTTTTGAAAATGCCTGCTTTGAATGCCTGCCATTGATTCTGAGTGCAACCGTGGTTAAAATGAGTTGAAGACTGATGAGCGCGCTTAATTTACGGCAAAAAGGAGTTTTGAACTATGACTATAAAAATTCTCATCGCCGATGATCATACAATTGTACGTGAAGGGTTGAAGCAGATTCTCATGGACACGAGCGATATGGTCGTGGCCGCCGAAGCCGTCAACGGGCAAGAGGTCCTCGATAAGGTTTGGAAGGACGATTTTGACGTGATTGTGCTTGACATCGCAATGCCCGGCCGAAGCGGGCTCGATATTTTAAAGGAGCTGAAGAGTTTTAAACCGAAGTTGCCGGTACTGGTTTTGAGCATGTATCCGGAAGATCAGTACGCCTTAAGAGTGCTAAGAGCTGGTGCCGATGGCTACCTTACAAAGGAGAGTGCTCCTAATGACTTGATCACCGCGATAAGGAAGGTATATTCCGGGAAAAAGTACATCAGCCATTTTCTCGCCGAGAAGCTTGCGTTCGGTCTCGAAGCAGATGCTGCCAAGCCTCCCCATGAATTGCTGTCGGATCGTGAGTATCAGGTAATGTGCAGGATTTCATCGGGCAAAACAGTGAAGGAGATAGCTGACGAACTGTCATTGAGCGTGAAAACCATCAGCACGTATCGTGCGCGGATTCTCGAAAAGATGGGCATGAAGAACAATGCCGAATTAACTCATTACGCTATACAAAACCATCTTGTCGATTAAGATCATCCTGTAAGACGGATACTTACAATAAAATCGGCACAGCGGCGACATGAAAATGGGATTTCGTCTGATGTTATTTTCCGCTATGAACCATTAATATGAGAATACCGGTTTGTATTTATCTGATTGAGAGTCCCTAACAGGATATGTATTTGAAGAGGTAATCATGGAAAAGAACAAACAGACAACGGAACTTCTAAGGAGCGAGACTCCGAGGGCATTGTCACCTTTCTCTGAAATGGAACGAATGATGGAGAATTTTTTCGTGAGGCCGTTTCCCATGTTTCCAGCAATTTGGCCTAAGATGTTTTTTTCAGAAGAAGAGTTATCTCTTGCCGTCGATATTTTTGAGCAGGATGATGCTGTTGTGGTGAAGGCGGAATTGCCGGGCATGAAAAAAGAGGACATAAATGTCGAATTGAGCGACGGTGTCTTGAGAATCACCGGGGAAAAAAAGAGAGAGGAAAAAGTCGAAAAAAAGGACTATTACCGCCTGGAGCGTTCTGTCGGGTCATTCGAGCGGCGAATCAGCCTCCCTTCGGGTATTGATACAGGAAAGACGAAGGCTTCATTTAAAGATGGAGTGCTTGAGATCCAGATCCCGAAGACTGAAGAGGCCAAGAAGAAGGAAAGGAAAATCAAGATCGAGTAGTGCACAGAGATATATTGCTTGCTCTGGTTGGACTTATTAAAGCCCCCTCCGAGCACGTCGGCCCCCCCTAGCAAAGCCGACGTGCTTTTTTTTAAATCTCCTGTTGCTCCATTCAGTAGTCGCAATTCCTTACGATTGGTGCAATGCAGCGGCTTGACTAGTCCCGGCTCCCGGCAGAGTCTGCCTTCTTTAGGGACGGTTGCTTCAGAACCTGTTGTCAGAACCTTGATAAAAGACGGTTTACATGGTAGAATGAAAAAATGAAGACGATCTTAATTTCGATCTCATTTCTGTTGCTCGGGCCCAATGTGTATGCCGATATGTATCAGTCTGCCTTGAGCGATGGGACAGTCCTTTACACCAACGTTTCGGCCTCAGGATCGAACGTTGTTGTTAAAGAGAAAGAGTTCCCTCGCAAGACTACGGTAAAGACTGCCAAGAAGAAAACGCATGTCAGCTGCGAGTTCAACAATATCGCGGAAGAGAAGGCTAGGAAACATAACGTTGACCCCAAGCTTGTCAAAGCGGTTATCGGCGCCGAATCAAACTGGAATCCGAGAGCTGTTTCAAATAAGGGTGCTATCGGAATGATGCAGCTGATGCCTAAAACCGCCAGTGATATGGGAGTTTGTAATCCGCTCAATCCCGAGGAGAATATCGAGGGGGGGGTCAAATATCTCAAACACCTTCTCGAAAAGTTCAAAGGTAGTCTTACTTTAGCGCTTGCTGCCTATAATGCCGGGCCAGCTAGAGTTGAGAAGGTCAAGAGAGTTCCGTCTATCCCTGAAACCGAAAATTACGTAAAACGGGTGATGAATGAATATTCCGGAGGCACCGGATGGCTCACAGGCAGCGACAGTCCCAAAGTACGGACGGTTGTCCTGAAGGATGGAACTGTCCTTTTCACCAACGCTTACAATACCGGCCCCTCTTACCTGACCAATTAAAGTCTGACAAGGAGTTTCGATGTCTGATGAACTCTCTCTTCTCAGAGAAGAGATAGGGGCGCTCAAAAAAAAGCGCAATGCTATCATCCTCGCACATAATTACCAGAGGGACGAGGTGCAGGCCATTGCCGATTACACGGGCGATTCGTTGGAACTGTCGAGGATTGCCGCAGCTACAGATTGTGATATTATCGTTTTCTGCGGGGTCCATTTCATGGCCGAGAGCGCTGCAATTCTTTCACCCGACAAGATCGTGTTGTTACCGGAGGCCGGAGCTACATGCCCGATGGCCGAGATGATTGAAGTGGATGTAGACCGCAAGGTCTGGAGAACGTTTCCTGGTTATGCGGTACAACCTTCATTTGTTTTTCCACATGATTTCACACTCAAGGATATAAAAAAACAATACCCGGGGACTCCGGTTGTTGCATACGTCAATACAACGGCTGAAGTGAAGGCCGAAAGCGATATCTGCTGCACTTCGGCCAATGTTGTAAAGGTCATTGAATCGCTCCCGGATGAGAAGGTAATATGCATCCCTGACAAAAACCTGTCGATGTGGGCCCAGAAGAATACGAAGAAGCAGATAATCGCTTGGGATGGTTTTTGCCATGTCCACGACCGTGTAACAAAGCATGATGTCCTTGATGCACGGAATAAATACCCCGGTGCTGCACTCATGGCGCATCCCGAGTGTAGGCTGGAGGTCTTAGAACTTGCCGATTATGTCACGAGCACATCTGGTATGCTGCGTTTCGCCAAGGCATCGCCTGCCAAGAAATTTATCGTCGGAACCGAACTCGGTCTTATGTATCGTTTAAAAAAAGACAATCCTGGCAAGATGTTTCATCCTCTTAGAGAAGACATGATCTGTCCGAATATGAAGAAGACTACGCTCAAAAGTATTATGAATGCGCTGAGCGATATGGAAAAGATAATCAAGGTGCCTGCTGAGATAAGGATTCAGGCTAAAAGAGCCCTCGACCGGATGCTCGATCTTAAGTAATTGCACACCTGATCCTTTTGATCATGTCCCCCGATAGTCCGCTGAAAGAGCATATCACCCTGAAGATTAAAACAGACGGCCCTATGTCCTTCGAGGAATTCATGGAGTATGCCCTTTATTTCCCCGGTATGGGATATTATGCTAAAGATTCTACGATGATAGGAAGGATTGCTGATTTTTACACCAGCCCTCATCTGCATCCCCTCTTCGGAGCCTTGATAGGCAAGCAGATCGAAGAAATGTGGGAGCTTCTCGATCGGCCGGCCATATTTAAAGTGGTAGAAGTCGGTGCCGGCAATGGCTATCTGGCCAAGGATAGCATGGATTATCTTAGAAGGAGGGCAGTTTTTGACAGCCTTCGTTATGTGATCATAGAAAGGAATCCCGCAGTCATGGACCACCAGTCGGCGCTGCTTAAGGAATATGAAGGCAAGGTTAGCTGGCACAATCGCCTGGCAGACATCAATCCGATTACAGGATGTTTCCTGTCAAACGAACTTCTGGATGCGTTTCCCGTCAGACTCGTCGAAATGGTCAACGGACTTAACGAAGTTTGTGTTGCGGTCAATGAAAATGATGAACTGATCGAAGTCCTGAAACCATGCGAAAGCGGGATCCTGAGCTATTTTGAAGAATTCTCGATCGATATCCCCTTGGTTATGGAGAAGGGATACAGGACAGAGGTGAATCTTGAGATCAAAAAGTGGATAATGGATATTGGCAAAAAGCTGTTCAGAGGGTTTGTTCTTACCATAGATTATGGCTATCCTGCGGAGGATTACTATAGCAGGGAGAGAAATCGTGGAACGCTGCTTTGTTATCACAAGCACCAAATTATAGAAGATCCTTACATCAATATCGGCGAGCAGGACATTACGGCCCATGTCAACTTCTCTTCACTGAAAAAATGGGGAGAGGAGGCGGGGTTGAAGACAATAGGATTTTCGCCTCAAGGCTCCTATCTCATATCGCTTGGCATGGATGAAGTTATAGCCGATATGCCGGAATTGACGAGTGATATTACGGACACTTCCAAAATCAAAGGACTTATTCTTCCAGAAGGGATGGGGGAGTCGCATAAAGTGATGATCCAATATAAGGGAGAAAAAGATTTGAAGCTTCGGGGTTTTGAATTCAGAAATCGCGTAAAATACCTATAGTCCGTTCGAGCACAGACACACGATTATTCAGTGTATTTTTTCAGCCGCTCTAAGCTTTTGATTACCCTTTCCGGAGTGTGTGCTTCGATCGTGTGAATACAGTCCTTTTTATCAAGTAGGGCAAAGAAACGGTCGAAATCGAAAGTGCCGTCGCCGATTGCATAATGCTGGTCAGCACTGCGGTCATTGTCATGAAGATGAAGTTCAAAAATATATCGACCGAGGTCAGCGAGCCATTGGTCCACAGGCATCGTAGAAAAAAGGTTGCAGTGCCCGGTATCGAAACAGATCCCGAAATTATCTGAGGCCATCTCTTCCATCAGAACGCGGAGATTCGCTGGCGCATCTTCGAAGATATTCTCGATGGCGATTTTGGATCCCAAAGATTCGGCCCGCCTACTTAGCGGCTGCCAGGTCTCCAGGCTCTTACGAAGCCAGAGATCGACGCTCAGACTGTACTTCCACTTCTCATATCCTGAGTGACAGACGATCGCCAGAGGATGCACGATTTCTGCAATATCCAAGACTTGGTTCAGCCTCGCAACGGTCGCTCCCCTCACTTTTGAGTCGACTGCTGCGGGAGAAAGGTCCATAAAAGGCGCATGGAACGTAATGCTAGGTTTGTGCCTCAAAGCCGCTATAACTTTGTATAGCTGGTCTTTTTCGATGTTATCAAGAATATCCGCACTAAAAAAGATTTCGAGATTGAAACTGTTTTGAACGATAAACTCCAGGTACCGTTCTATCTTCTCGTAGGGTACATGGACATGCGGGGAGGACATCTATTTTGCGGCGACCTCCTCCTTTTTCGTCTCTGCTTTCACCTCTGCTTTTTCTTCGGTTTTTTTATCCTCCGTTTTGGTTTCGGCAGGCTTCTCTGAACTTTTCTTGTCTCCACCCTTTTTCGGAGAAGCATAATCGGTTGCGTACCAGCCGGTGCCCTTTAGGACAAAGGAAGTATTGGAAATCAATTTTTTGACCTTGCCTCCGCAGTCAGGACATACAGCCAGAGGGGCGTCACTGAATTTCTGCATGATTTCATGAGTCTTGCTGCATTTCACGCAGCCGTATTCGTAAATTGGCATATCTTTGGTTCCTCCCGGAGAATCAACTCCTTATACTATAATCAAAGCGGACAGGTTCGGTCAATAAAGCCGTTATTATCATTGACATTTTTTGTCTTTTTCTGTTTAAATATCTATCTAATTAATTCGGGGGTGTGATATATGTACGCAATAATAGAGACGGGCGGAGAACAGCTCAGGGTAACGACCGGAGATGTTGTGTCCGTTGAGAAGGTAATCGGAGATGTCAACACCGAAATAACCCTGGACAGGGTGCTGATGATTGAGAAGGACGGCAATGCCGTTTTCGGCAAGCCCTATGTTCAGGGCGCCACTGTAAAGGCTGAAATTGTACAGACATCAAGATCGCCGAAGGTCGTCGTAATGAAGCATCAGTCTAAGAAGGCAACCAAGAAGGTCACGGGACACCGGCAGTTTTTCACGAAATTGAAGATTAAAGAGATCATCGGAGGATAGGATGGCACATAAGAAAGGCGTAGGAAGCACACGGAACGGTCGCGACAGCGAATCCCAGCGGCTCGGAGTCAAAAGGTACGGAGGGCAGATAGTCCGTGCAGGCAATATATTGGTAAGGCAGCGCGGGACGAAGTTCCACCCCGGCAATAATGTTGGCAAGGGCTCCGACGATACTCTTTTTGCTCTTATTGACGGTGTTGTCAAGTTCGAGAGAAAAGACAAGGAAAGAACGAAAATCAGCGTTTATACAGCCGAATCTGCGGTTACGAGCGCATCATAATAAAAAGAATCAGAGGAGAAGAGTAAAGGCGGTCTGTTAATGCGGACTGCCTTTTTTGTTTATGCAATTTGTTGATTACGTAAAAATATATGTAAAGGCTGGAGACGGCGGCAGAGGATGCGTGAGCTTCCGGAGGGAGAAGTTTGTTCCGAAAGGCGGCCCTAACGGAGGCGATGGCGGCAGGGGAGGACATGTCATCATAAGGGCCTCGAAGGAATTGAATACCCTTCTTGATCAGCGGTATCGGAAGGAATACATTGCAGATCGGGGAGAGCACGGCAAAGGGAGCAACAAGCACGGGAAGAATGCAGAAGACAAGATAATACTTGTCCCCGTCGGCACGGTCATCAAGGACGCAGAAAGCGGGGAGGTCATGGCCGACCTCGATTCCGACAATGCGGAATTGATGGCGGCCAAGGCTGGAAGAGGAGGGCTGGGCAATTCCAACTTCGCAACTGCGACCCGGCAGGCGCCCAAGTTTGCGCAGCCGGGAGAAGAAGGAGAAGAGCAGTGGCTCGTCCTCGAACTCAAACTCCTGGCTGATGTGGGGCTCATAGGACTTCCCAATGCAGGTAAGTCTACCCTTATATCGGTCATTTCTTCTGCAAAGCCCAAGATTGCCGATTATCCTTTTACAACGCTCGTGCCTAACCTGGGTGTCGTGAAGTTTCGCGAACACCGAAGTTTCGTCGTAGCAGATATTCCCGGTCTTATCGAAGGCGCGCATACGGGGGCGGGACTCGGGTTTCAGTTTCTCCGCCACGTCGAACGAACATCCATACTTCTGCATACTGTGGACGTCTCAGATATATCGACCAGTGATCCGGTGGAAGATTTTGAAAAGATCAATAATGAATTAGTATTATATAGTCCAGAACTTGCGAATAAGCCGATGGCCGTCGTCGGGACGAAACTGGATCTGGCATACGACAAGACGAGGCTTGAGAAGCTCCAAAGCCATTGCAGAGAGCGGGGATTGGATTTTTTTGGAATATCGGCGGTTGCCGGCGAGGGTATTGACGCACTTATGATGTACCTCGTCCAGAAGATTGAAGGTATGAGAACATGAGCAGGCTTGTCGTCAAGATCGGTAGCAACATCCTTACTGAATCAACGGGACGACTCAACTATAAACGGATTCACGCGATAGCCCATGATGTTTCATTGATATGCGAGATCGGATATCATGTGGTCATCGTTTCATCAGGCGCCATCGCAGCGGGCATGGAAAAACTGGGGCTCACTGAAAAACCGAAGGAGATAGTGCTCAAGCAGGCTGCGGCTGCTGCTGGACAATCATCGCTCATGAGGGCCTATGAAAGGAGTTTCGCACGCCACAACAAGAAAGTGGCCCAGGTGCTGCTCACGCGTGGGGTCGTTTCAGTCAGGCCGACATATCTCAATTCTCGGAATACGCTGAATGCATTACTGTCATATGGGCTGGTCCCTATTGTTAATGAAAATGATACGGTCGCTACCGATGAGCTTAAATTCGGCGATAACGACCAGCTCGCGGCGATTGTAGCGGGTCTCATCGATGCTGACAGGCTTATAATTCTCTCGGATGTGGACGGGCTATATTCGTCCGATCCAAAAAAAGACCGCAAAGCAACCATAATCCCTTTTGTCCGTGAAGTGACACCTGCACTTGAATCGATTGCGGGTGGCACCGGCAGCAGAGTGGGCACGGGTGGGATGTATTCCAAGCTGCTGGCAGCCAGGAAGGCATCGTCTTATGGCATCAGTGTCAATATTATAAGCGGCAAAAAAAAAGGGCTTCTCCTCTCGATTTTGAGCGGGCACCATGAAGGGACCGAGTTTATTTCCAAAAAGAGAAGCATGACATCCCGGAAGGGATGGATTGCGTACGCAATGAGTCCGAAAGGGACACTTATACTCGATAATGGCGCGGTCAACGCCTTACTCAGGGGTGGGAAGAGCCTACTCCCTTCCGGAATCGTTGGGATCGTGGGCTCTTTCAGTCATGAGGAGGCGGTATTCTGTGCGGATCAAGAGGGCAAGAGGATCGCCAAGGGCATTGTCAATTATTCATCTGATGAACTCGAAAAAATCAAGGGCAAAAAGACATCTGAGATTGAGCGTATCCTCGGCGCAAAACATGAGGACGAGATAATCCACCGCGACAACATGGTCGTTCTCTAGAAAGGTCGGTAAAAACTCTTCCATTCAGAGAACTGCTGAATCTCGCTGACTCTTTAACCCAGCTTCGAAAAATCTGCGATCTGATGACCTATTGCCTGAATGGTTTTGATCAAAGAAAGCCGGTTCTGCTTGATGTCCTCATTCTTATCCATGATCAGCACCTTGTCGAAGAAACGGTTCACCGGATCCTTGAGGGTAATAAGTACATTGATAGCTTCAGATGGCTCGTTTTTTTCAATGCATGTTAAAATTCGGGGGGCAGCAGTCTCGACTGCGGAGTAGAGCAACTCTTCCTCTTCATGGGCAAACAGGGACTTATTCACTGGTGGAACATCGGTCTTTGATGCGATATTGTTTATTCTCTTGATCACGAGCATGAAGCCTTCATAGTCAGTAGTAGCTTTCAGCTGCATCAGGGCATCCATCCTGTCCTTGATTATGAATAACGGGTTGTCTCCGATGAAATGAATCACTGATGCTATCACATCGGCCGAATACCCGGCCGGCTGGAAGATGGGATCGAACCTTTGCTCGAAGAAACGAACTATACTGCTGATGACTCCTTCTCTGTCTTTAATATCATAAGGCTTCAAGGCCTCAATTGAAAGCTCCTTCAAATGGATATCATAGCGCTTATCTACAAGAATCAACAATGCTCCAATGGTCTGCCTGCGCAGAGCAAATGGGTCTTCTGCCCCTGATGGTATCAGGCCAAGCATGAAGAAAGACGCGATATTGTCCAGTTTATCGGCAAGGCTGACTATTGCGCCTGTATCGCTTTCTGGAAGCTTGTCTCCTGAGAACTTCGGCAAATACTGTTCCTTGAGCGCCTGGGCTATTTCCTTCCGGCGCCCTTCATTCAGGGCGTAATATCCGCCCATGATCCCCTGAAGCTCGGGGAATTCTCGCACTACGCCTGATATAAGATCAGCTTTTGAAAGAAGGGCAGCCGTGCGGACATCTTCTCTTCTGTCGGGGCGGCATTTATCGGCTAGGAACCCGGCAAGAGCCGATATGCGTGTACACTTGCTGTAAGTGCTGCCGAGACGGTCATGGAAAACGACCTTCTTCAGACCCTCCAGTCTATCCATAAGAGGCGTCTTTTTGTCTTCTTCATAGTAGAAACGGGCATCTTCAAAACGGGCCTTAATGACTTTTTCGGCGCCTTTCCTTACCGTTTCAGCATTTTCCTGACGTGTATTGCTCACCACGACAAAGTGATTAACGAGTCCGCCTCTTCCGTCTTCAAGTGCGAAATATTTCTGGTGGTCCTTCATCACGGTAATGAGAAGCTCCTTAGGCAGATCCAGGTAATCCGAAGGGAAAGATCCGAGCACCGCAACAGGATACTCAACGAGAAACATGACATGATTGAGGAGTTCTGCGTCCTCTATGACCACTGCATTTACGGATGATGCAAGTTTTCGGGCACCTTCGAAGATGATCTTTTTCCTCTCGGCCGGATCTATGACTACGAAATTGTTTTTTAATAGATTGATGTATGCCTTCGAGTCTTTGATTTCGAAGGAAGCAGGGGACAGGAAACGATGTCCCCGCGAGATATTGCCGCTATTGATGCCCTCAAATTCGAAGGGCACTTTCTGGTTGTCGTAAATTGTCAATATCCAGTGAATAGGCCTGACAAATTTGAAATTTCCATCGCCCCATCGCATGGCCTTCGGGAAGTGGAATGAGTCGAAAAGCCTCGGCATCAGTTCAGGTAGCACCTCAGAAGTGAGGCGGGACGTCTCTTTGAGTGTGGCAAAAACATAACGCCCTTTGCCTTTTTCTCCAATTGAAATATCGTCTATCGATATCCCCTGGGATTTTGCAAAAGCCTCGGCAGCCTTTGTCGGGTTGCCTTCTTTATCAAATGCTGCATTTTCCGGAGGGCCCCAAACCTCCTTTTGTGTTGCGGTCTGCGAACGATCAACCTCTACCAGCATAGATAATCTGCGCGGGGTCGCGAAGACCCTGAGAGCGCCGAAGCAGAGGCGATACTCGCAGAAAAGCTTCTCCGCGTTCTCTTTCAATTTGCCTATTGCACCCGACAAAAAACGGGCAGGGATCTCTTCGGTACCTATCTCAAATATCAGTAGCGCGTTCGTAGCTGCTGTTTCGGAAGACGTGTTTTCAGTCATTTTACCTCTGCAGAAGCGGAAAGTTCATTGATTCCCGCTGTTTCAGAAAAGCCTCGGCGCAGATCTTTGCCAGTGCCCTCACACGAGCAATATATCCGGTACGCTCAGTGACCGAAATTACGCCCCGTGCATCAAGAAGGTTGAAGGTGTGTGAGCATTTCAGGCAGAATTCATAAGCCGGCATTACGAGACCGAGCTCATTCAGCCTTTTCGATTCCTGTTCAAATGACTCAAACTGGCTTACCAGTAAACTGGTATTAGAATGGTCGAAGTTGAATTTCGAGAATTCAATCTCGTCCTGTTTATGGACCTCTCCGTATTTAATTCCCTTGCACCATTCGATATCGAAAACATTGTCGATCTCCTGCAGGTACATCGCGATTCTCTCCAAGCCGTATGTAATCTCCAGAGATACGGGCTTAAGATCGATCCCACCTACCTGCTGAAAATACGTGAACTGAGTTATTTCCATTCCGTCCAGCCAGATTTCCCAGCCCAATCCCCAGGCTCCGAGAGTCGGCGACTCCCAGTCATCTTCGACAAAACGAATGTCGTGTCTCAAAGCTTCGATACCGAGCATTGCCAGACTCTCAAGATATAGATCCTGGCTTTCGAGCGGAGAGGGCTTTAGGATAACCTGATACTGGTAGTAGTGCTGGAGCCTGTTTGGGTTCTGACCATATCTGCCGTCGGTTGGTCTTCTGCACGGCTCTACGTAAGCGGTCTTCCACGGTTCAGGACCGAGGACCCTGAAAAAGGTGGCCGGATGAAATGTCCCTGCTCCAACCTCGAGATCGTAAGGCTGTAGTATCAGGCACCCTTTCCGGGACCAATAATCGTTCAGGCGAAATATGAGATCTTGGAAGTACATGAATTTAAATAAAAAGTATCCTTAATCGAGCGTTTATTTTATATAAATAAGCGGCCCTTTGTCAAACCGGCGACGTCAATTCAGGAGAAAATAGTGCTTTTTCTTCCTTTTTATGACGGTCGGAGGTATACTTATGTATATAATTTATCAGTATACTTCTCGATTTGTCGGGACGATTAATGCTTGTTGGAGATAAAGATCATGAGGTTTGAAGAATTTTCACTCAGCAAAGAGACTTATAAATCCCTTTCAAAGCTCGGCTTTGAAGAACCGACACCTATTCAGGTGTCAGCCATTCCAGCAATTATGAATGGCTTGGATGTCATAGGCCAGGCCCAGACAGGAACAGGCAAGACCGCAGCCTTCGGCATACCCATTGCCGAGATGTTTCAGCGTTCAAAAAAGCCGTTTGCTCTTATACTCGAGCCGACCCGTGAACTTGCCGTACAGGTGGCCGAAGAGATCAGCAACATCTGCCTTTATAAAAAGCTTCAGGTGCTTCCGGTATATGGCGGTAAATCGATCGATACGCAAATCAGGGCCTTCCGGCGCGGAGTTGATGTGGTTGTGGGAACACCCGGTCGAATTATGGACCATATCAACAGGAAGACTTTTTCTCTTTCCGACCTGAAGATCGTCGTTCTAGACGAGGCTGACGAGATGCTGGACATGGGATTTATCGAAGATATCGAGACTATCCTGAAGCAGACTCCGCCTGAAAGGCAGACTCTTCTTTTTTCGGCGACTATGCCTGAGACGATCCTTACAATATCAAAGAAATACATGAAAAAACCTGAAAAGATCAGGGTCAATCCAGGCAATATGATTGTCCCGAAAATCAAACAAGTTTTTTATGAAGTCAGGAATGAAGACAAGTTAAATGCACTTGCCCGGTTGCTGGATGTGGAAGACCCGTCCCTCGCCATCGTTTTTTGTCACACTAAAAGAGATGTCGATGAGGTGAGCCAGAAACTCCAGCATATGGGGTACAATGCTGATGCCCTTCATGGGGACTATTCCCAGGCACGGCGGGAAGAGGTAATGGGCAAATTCAGAAAAGGACTGATCGAAATTCTCGTAGCAACTGACGTTGCAGCGCGCGGTCTCGATATCCAGAATGTGACTCATGTTTTCAATTTTAGCATTCCGCAAAACCCCGATAATTATATCCACAGGATAGGCAGGACAGGCCGGGCTGGTAAATCAGGTATTGCCATAACCCTTGTGACACCACGTGAGTATTCATTTTTGAGACAGATCGAGAGGAAGGCTCAGACTGTCATCGGCAGGGAGAAGCTGCCTTCACAAAAAGAAGCCGTGGCTGCACAGCTGAAGAATATTGAATCCTCCTTAGCGGAAGTTATAGATGCTAACAAACATGCAGGATATGCTGGTATCATAAAGGACCTTTCAGGTCGATACAGCTTCGAAGATATTGCCGCTGCTGCCCTTTTTGCGGCTTACGGAGAGCTGCCGAGTGAAATGCCGTCCCGGGAGCGGGACCGCGAAGAGAGGACAGGCGGCAGGGTTCGCCTTTTTATGACGATCGGCCGCATGGACAAAATCAATGTAACCGATATAGTCAATTCCATCGCTTCTGAAGCGAACATACCGCAAAGAAAGATCGTAAATGTGCGCGTCCTTGACAAGTTCACTTTTGTAGAGGTGCCGGAAGAATTTGCGGATAGTATAATCGGATCCCTTAATGATATGGTTGTAAAAGGGAGAAAGGTACGGGTCGCAGAAGCCAGGAAATGATCTTCTAAGTGACCTCGGTGAAGGCGCAAGGCATGGAAACAGATGCCATTTTGTAAAAAATACTGATGAATAAGGGAAAGAGCACAGCACTATGAGAATACTTCTAGTCGAAGATGAAAGGGGCGTTGCGAATTTTGTTAAGAAGGGTCTTGAGGAAGAGCATTATACTGTAGATCATGAAGTCAACGGGTTAGAGGCACTCAATTATTTTGCAACTAATCAGTATGATCTGATTATACTGGACATAATGCTGCCTGCTATGAATGGGATAGAGATATGCAAGAAGATACGTGCTGACGGCATTCAGACTCCGGTTATGATGCTTACTGCCCGGGAGTCGGTTGGCGACAAGGTACAGGCCCTTGACAGTGGCGCCGACGATTATCTGACAAAACCATTCTCTTTTGATGAGTTCCTTGCAAGGGTGAGGGCACTCCTCAGAAGGAAGAAAGATTCCATATCCGAACTGGCGTGGGCCGACCTGCGACTCGATGTTCTTGCGCATAAAGCTTTTGTGGCTGATAAGGAGGTCGTTCTCAGTCCTAAGGAATATGCGATTCTTCAGTACCTCTTAAGGAACAAGGGCCGAATCGTCTCCCGTACTCAAATCCTAGAGAATGTCTGGGGATACGATTACAATCCGTCAACAAATGTTGTGGATGTGCACATCAAAACGCTGAGAGAAAAACTCGGCCATACCTTAAGCCCGGAAGTCATTCGCAGCGTCCGGGGTGTCGGATATACTATTGATGTGGAGAATGATTAAGAATACATTCTCCATGAAGAAAATTTAATCAAAAGTTTATCATTAATTCATCAGAATCCTGTAATGTGATGAGTGACGTTCATATATATGTCACTGGGGACAGGAAATAATGATCAAACCGACGCAGAAGAAATTAACCTTTATCTTTACCACGATCATTGTCATATTCAATGTCCTCGTCATAGCACTCAGCTTCAGCGCGCTTAATCGAAACCTTATAAAAAGCCTGAAAAACCATATGAATCATGATGTGAGGGACGAATATCTGCAGTATGTTATAAGCGGCGACTTCAAGACTCTTGAAGACATGAGGGAACATGAAGTCTTTCAGGTTTTCAATAAGGACCGGCAAATAGTATCGGGCACCCACAACTTCCGGGATTTCAATCTTCCCTTTAACAACGATCTCCTTGACAAGGCCTTCTCAGGGAAACAGGAATATGAAACTGTAAAATTTAACAGTGAAAGATATCTTGTATCATATATCCCAGTTGATAGTCGCTATATCGGCAGGGTAGCGATGCCTCTTACAGCTATGATCGAATATGAAAGGAATTTTATAAATCTGGCCTTGTTGATGCTGCCGATCATGCTGATAGTCACTTTTATTGTCAGCAGATACCTGGTGAATCAGGCCATGAAACCCATTGCTGATGTCTTCAAGTTTCAAGAAAACTTTTCCTCGAATGTGACTCATGAGCTCCGCTCGCCGCTTGCCTCTCTCAAAGGCAATCTCGAGGTGACCCTGAGGAAGGAGAGGGGCGCGGACGAATACAAGGAGACGCTCCGCCTTGGCCTAAAGGAAGTTGACCGCATTATAGGCATGATCAATGATCTGTACATGCTTGCCTCGTCCAAGTTCAGGCCGCTTGACCTGGTTATGAAAGAGACTAACTTTAAACCGGTTATAGAGGAAATGCTGGAATCGCATAAAGCGGACATCTCTTCGAAGAACATTGTTGTCGACACTTCCGGGCTTACAGATGTTGTGTGCAGCTGCGATGATACCCTCATGCGACGTGCATTCGAAAACATAGTCGACAACGCCATAAAGTACACGCCGAAGGGAGGAATTATAAAGGCCGGCCTTTCAAAGGCCGGTGAGCGATTGAGCCTTACGATCTCGAATTCTTGTGAGAATATGAACCGGGATGAACTGAAAAACTATTTCGAACCCTTCTTTCGGGGTGCAATTGCCCTTAATAGCAGAGTTGAGGGTAAAGGGCTTGGATTGTATATATCCAGATATATTGTCAGATCTCATGGAGGAGAGATAACCTTGAAGGTGACGGATGACAATACGTGCACTGTCGAGATATCTTACGAGCCGAGCAGTTTCAAATTTGCGAAACTCAACCTGTTGCTTCATTTAAAAATCTAGCTGAAAGCTAAATTGACAACCTCAAATCTATTGTTATATATTTAAGCAACCCTGGGGGAGGTTTGAACCTGAGAGTTTCCTGTAACGGGAAAGACCCCTGAACCTGATCCGGATAATTCCGGCGGAGGAAACGGGATAGTTGGGAAAAACCCTATTCCATTCAGGATAGGGTTTTTTTATTTTTATGGAGATCATTATGAAAATCAAGATTAACGGCGAAGACCGAAGCACTGAAAGAAGGGCATTATCTGAACTGCTGGAAGAGCTTAACATCCAGGCCGGTAGGGTAGCCGTCGAAGTGAATCTGAGGATCATCAGGAAGGCCGATTATGATACGCATCCTATAATGGAAGGCGATAATATTGAGATTGTAAATTTTGTGGGCGGCGGGTAAGCAGCAGGTTGGAATGTAATCATGCGTGCTGGAGGAGCTATGCTGGAAGACAAATTGATAATAAGAGGCGTCGAATTTAAGTCTCGTTTCTGGATAGGAACCGGCAAGTATAAGGACTTCGAAGAGACGGCAAGGGTTATAGAGGCATCAGGAGCCGATGTCGTCACTGTAGCCGTCCGGAGAGTTAACATCACCGACAGAAACTCGCCGAATCTTCTCGATTTTATTGATCCCGGGAAATACAAGATCCTTCCCAATACAGCTGGATGTTACAACGTTGAAGATGCCGTCAGATATTCGCGTCTTGCAAGGGAAGCCGGAGTGTCAGATATGATCAAGCTTGAAGTAATAGGAGACGAAAAGACGCTTTTCCCTGATACTATAGGATTACTGAAGGCTACGGAAATACTAGCTAAGGAGGGATTCATGGTCTTTCCGTATACTAATGACGATCCGATCATGGCAAAAAGACTCGAAGACGCAGGCGCTGCCGCAGTGATGCCGCTGGGGGCTCCGATAGGATCTGGCCTGGGCATAAGGAACCCTTATAATCTGAAAATCATACTGGAGTCGGCAAAGGTACCGGTGATTGTTGATGCAGGTGTTGGCATAGCATCTGATGCGGCTGTAGCGATGGAACTCGGATGTGATGCAGTGCTGATAAACACGGCTGTTGCGGGAGCTAAAGAACCGGTATTGATGGCAGAAGCTATAAAGTATGCGGTGTGGGCCGGAAGGCTGGCTTTTAAGGCGGGCCGCATCCCGAAAAAACTCTACGCCACAGCGAGCAGTCCTATTGAAGGCATGCTTTAAGAATGCCGCTTCAACACATTGGATTTAAATTATATTTAATAACTGACAGGAAGTTGTTCTCTTCAACGGCCTCATTCGTTAAGTCGGTTGAAGAAGCCCTTGCTGCCGGCGTTAAAGCGGTGCAGCTGAGGGAGAAGGACCTTCCGACCAGGGAGCTGCTCGACATGTCGTATAAGTTCAGGGACCTTACCACACGATTTGACGCAAAACTGTTTATAAATGACCGGTTGGACATCGCTCTCAGCGTCGGTGCCGACGGCATACATCTCGGGAGGTCAGGAATTCCGATAAGGGCGATCAGAAGGGCAGCCGGAGATGGCCTTATGATCGGATACTCTACGCATTCAGTCGCTGAGGCAATGGAGGCGGAAAGGGATGGCGCCGATTTTATAACTTTTGGCCCGCTGTTTCCTACCCCGGCAAAGCTCAAGTTTGGTGAACCTGTCGGGTTGGACTCTCTAAGCGAAGCTAAAAAAGAGGTCGGGCTTACGATTTACGGTATTGGTGGCATAAAATCTGAAAATATCGAAGATGTAATTAACTCGGGGGCTTCAGGTGTAGCGCTTATCAGCGGCATTCTTTCGGCGAGCGACATAGCATTGGCTGCCCATGAGTATTTAAAAAAGGTTGGTGAAAGACAATGACAAGGATTGAGCTGGCCCAAAAAGGGATCGTGACGGACGAGATGAAAGCTGTTGCTCTGGCCGAAGGCATTGATGCTGAAAAATTCGCGTCGGATATTGCTCAGGGAGTATCCGTCATAACCCGCAATCTGATTCACGATATTAAGCCTCTTGGTATCGGTAAGGGGCTTAGCACGAAGATTAATGCAAACATCGGTACTTCGAAAGACAGGATATCCTTTGATGAAGAGATCCAGAAACTTGATGTTCTGGTAAAATACGGCGCTGATGCCGTGATGGATTTATCGACAGGCGGAGCAATCAGGGACCTTAGAAGGACTTTGATTGCCAAATCTCCCGTCGCGGTAGGGACGGTTCCGATTTACGATGCAATTGTGCGGACCGTCGAGCGCTACGGATCAATCGCTAAAATGACAGTAGATGAGCTCTTCGAGGTAATAGAGGACCACGCTAAGGACGGAGTCGATTTCGTAACTGTCCATTGTGGGGTAACATTAAAAGCCATAGAGAGGCTCAGGGAAGACAGGCGCATACTCGATGTTGTGAGCAGGGGAGGAGCTTTTCTCCTTGAATGGATGATCTTTAACGAAAGAGAGAACCCCCTTTACGAACAATATGACAGGCTTATCGAAATAGCAAGGAAATATGATCTCACACTGAGTCTGGGAGATGGCTTTAGACCTGGATGCATTGCTGACGCGACCGATAGGAGCCAGCTCGAAGAACTGGTAACCCTCGGTGAATTGAGGGACCGCGCCCAAGCGGCAGGCGTGCAGTCAATCATCGAAGGCCCAGGGCATGTTCCTCTCAATCAGGTCGAGTTGAACATAAGGCTCCAGAAAGAAATTTGCAAAGGCGCGCCTTTCTATGTGCTCGGCCCGCTGGTAACCGATATCGCGATGGGTTACGACCATATTGCGGCTGCTATAGGGGGGGCGATTGCGGGCGCTGCAGGGGCCGATTTTCTCTGTTATGTTACCCCGGCGGAACATATAAGGCTGCCCAATATCGAAGATGTCAAAGAAGGGGTTATAGCGTCTAAGATCGCAGCCCATGCCGCCGATATATCCAAAGGTGTTCCCGGTGCGATGGAGAAAGACAGGCAGATGGCTCATTGCCGGAAAAACCTTGATTGGGAAGGGCAGATATCGCACAGCTTTAACCCGGACAGAGTGAGGGAATGGAGAGGTGCCGTGCCTCCGACAGTTAAAGAGGTTTGCAGTATGTGCGGCGAGTTCTGCGCGATCAAGACAGTAGAGAGAGCGCTGCACAAGAAATAATATTATAGGTGAAACGGCTGTGAGGATAAACCAAGTGTTTATAATGCGATAGGAAGTCGTATTCAGTCGCGAATTGTTTATTTTATATAACCTTAAGTACCCGTCAATGCGTGTATGAAAATCGTGAAAGGAGCGCTATAAAATCTTCGATTCATCCTCCCTCCGTTTCATCCAAGGGCTGTCTATCCCTTACGATTCGTCAAATAGAATCATCCATTCGTCGAACTGCTTAAGTTTGTTTACTCCGTAACGAACGACCATCTCTCTCACTTTCGGGATCGGTCTGGCAATGGTCAGAGTTGACTTATCCTTGGAGTAAAATTTATCAGCGAAACAGACAATCTTTTCTTCGAGGCTTTGAGGACTCATGTCGCGCAACGGCAGGGGGAAAAGATTGCGGTTTATATCATCGATCGTCAACCCGACGCCGACATGTCTTTCGCAAACGAGGGCATGAGCCGGCAGACCTTCCTTTTCGAGGAGTTCCCGTCCGAGATACCCGTGCGAAATGTAGGGATGAGCACCAAAACAGCCGATTTTGGGGAAATTGGTAAGGAAGATCCCTATATCATGAAGCAATGCCGCTTCTTCTATGAATCGGCGGTCCGGATTCTTATGACTTAACCTAGCTGCTATTTGAAGTGCTTTGTTTGCAACGGCCTTACCGTGCTCGACCATATAAAAATGTGATTGTGAGCCGGGTGCATAATACTTCTCGATAATCGAAAATATATCCATTGTTTTTTATTATAGCAAAGAGAAGATGGAACGGTCTTGTGCCTTTCCGCCTGCCGTTGTGACCCCGGATGTTTCCCTATATACTTTCAAGATATATAATGTAACAACTTCATGTGGGGTGCCAGTGGAACTCAGCGACAATGCGACAAAAATTCTGAAGGCCCGGTATCTGCTTAAAGACTGCGATGGAAATGTCGACGAGACACCCGAAGAGATGTTCAGGCGTATAGCGGGAAAAATCGCTTCGGCCGAAAAAATCTATGGTGAAAATGTTTCTGAGACAGAGGAGAAATTTTATCAGCTTCTTTCTTCGCTTAAATTCCTTCCTAATTCTCCTGCTATCATGAATGCTGGAAAGGAGGCGGGCCAGCTTGCTGCCTGCTTTGTTCTTCCGGTTGAAGATTCAATGAAGAGCATATTCGATACTCTCAAGAATGCCGCTCTAATACTGCAAAGCGGGGGTGGCACCGGGTTTTCCTTTTCTAAATTGAGACCGAAAGCGGACATTGTCAAATCAACGGGCGGGGTTGCCAGCGGACCGGTTTCATTCATGAAGATTTACAATGCTGCTACGGATGTCATAAAACAGGGGGGCGCTCGAAGGGGCGCAAACATGGGCATCTTGCATGTGAACCACCCCGATATCCTGGAGTTTATCAGGCTCAAGAGAAAGAACGGAGAATTGACTAATTTCAATATCTCGGTCGCTGTTAGCGATGCTTTTATGGAAGCAGTTAAGAGCGACGTCGCGTATGATCTTGTGAATCCCCGATCTGGCGCGGTGACGGCAAGCATTAAGGCGATGGATGTTTTCAACGAGATTGTTGAGTCTGCATGGCTTACGGGAGATCCCGGCCTGATATTCATCGATAGGATCAACAGAAATAATCCTACGCCGCGCATCGGCCGGTTTGAAAGCACTAACCCTTGCGGCGAGCAGCCGCTTCTTCCCTTTGAAGCGTGTGTCCTCGGCTCTTTGAACATGGCGAAGTACGTTGCCGGAAACGCAGTCGATTACACAACCCTGGGCTATGATGTAACTACTGCAGTGCGTTTTCTGGATAATGCCATTGATGTAAATATCTACCCCTTGCCAGAAATAGAACATATGCATAAAGGAAACAGGAAGATAGGACTGGGGGTGATGGGTTGGGCTGATATGCTAATTTTGCTCGGACTGCCGTACGACCACAAGAAGTCTTATGAGCTTGCGCGAAAGGTAATGAAATTTATCAGCCAAAAGGCTAGGGAGGCATCGATAAATCTGGCCGGTGACCGGGGAACTTTCCCGAATTTCATCGGGTCTATTTATGATGCGCCCGGTATGCCGAGGGTAAGAAATGCGACGCTTACCACAATAGCCCCGACGGGCACTCTTTCGATAATCGCAGGATGTTCCAGCGGGATCGAGCCGCTTTTTGCGATCGCTTACAAGAGGCTAATCCTCGATACTACTCTGTGCGAAGTGCATAAGATATTTGTCGACACCGCTGTTAAAGAGGGCTTCCATTCGGAAGAGCTCATGGCCAAAGTCTATAAGAAGGGAAATCTCAAAGGACTGAAGGAGATACCTGTGAAGATACGAAGACTGTTCAGGACAGCCACCGAGATATCTCCGGAGGACCATCTCGAGATGCAGGCGGCCTTTCAGGAATATACGGACAATGCTGTCTCCAAGACCATAAATCTGCAGGGGAATTCAAAGCGGGAAGATATTGCACATATTTACATCCGCGCATATGAAAAAGGGCTGAAGGGTATTACAATTTTCCGCTACGGATCGAAAATGGGTACCATGGTCAAATTCAACGATGTCGACTGACGGATCTTCGAAACTTCGTTCGCCTAATCCTGACCTCGCCGTAAAAGCATGTTATTATATATCTCTTAAAAGTTACTAGCTGGAAATTCGCTTTGATCGGATTTCACTGCATCAGATCGTCTGAGGAGGTCCAAAATGATACTCGGCGTTAATGTTGATCACATAGCTACCGTCCGCCAGGCACGCCTTGGCGTTGAACCCGATCCGGTTATGGCTGCAACCCTTGCGCTTCTCGGCGGCGCTGACGGCATAACTGTGCATCTTAGAGAAGACAGGCGGCACATACAGGACAGAGATATCCGAATTTTGAGAGAGGTCGTTCCATGCGAACTGAATCTGGAAATGGCCGCTACAGAGGAAATGGTGCGCATTGCCCTCGAAATCCGTCCCGATCTGGTAACGTTGGTTCCTGAAAAAAGAATTGAATTGACTACCGAGGGTGGGCTTGACGTCATCGGCCAAAACGAACATCTTAAGGAGACGGTGAGGAAAATCAGTGGTGCCGGGATTCCGGTAAGCCTTTTCATCAATCCTAGTATTCCCGCAATCGAGATATCGAAGGAAATCGGTGCCGATATGGTGGAAATCCATACCGGACTTTATGCCAATGCCTCAGGTGGTGGGGTGAAAGACGAACTCCAAAGGGTAACCGAGGCGGCGAAGATGGCTGGTAATCTGGGTCTTAGCATCAATGCCGGACACGGCCTCAATTATTTCAATGTCAGAGGCATCACGTCTATAGCGGGCATCCGCGGGTTGTATATCGGCCATAGCATCATATCCCGTGCAGTGCTGGTGGGCATGGAGAGGGCGGTAAAAGAGATGAAGGAAGCGATAGGACCTTCCTGATGATAGCAGGGATAGGAACCGATATCGTCGAGATCGAAAGAATTCGGGCAGCCGTCAATAGGTGGGGTGATACATTCCTTAAGCGAATCTTCAGTGAATCTGAGATATCCTACTGTTTTTCCAAACGCGATCCCTGCCCGAACCTCTCAGGGCGTTTTGCGGCCAAAGAGGCAGCAGTAAAGGCATTGTCGAGCGTCATCAGCGGCCGGAATATCGGTGTCAGTGATATCGAGGTGATGAATGGGCCCTCCGGCAAGCCCTATATCGTCCTTGCCGAAGACATCGAAAGTCTCATCGACGACACATTCATCCTTCATGTCTCGCTCTCTCATGAGCGGAGTTATGCTCTTGCGACTGTGATCGTCGAAAAGAAGTGATTTTTAAATAGGCCATGGCGTCTGTGAAAGCCCTTACGCGCTCCTCTTCAACGAAGTTGCCGCCTTTGCCGGCCTTCTTGAAATAACTGCCTACAATGAGACCATCCACCTTCGAAAACACCTTGCTAAGGTTTTCGGGGGTCGCGCCGCTTCCGATGATTATCGGCAGTTCAGTGTTCCGGCGAACAATATCGACGTCATCCGGATTTGTTTCAGAACCGGTCAGCTCGCCGGAAACTATTATGGCATCCACCAGCCCGTGCTCAGCCAGGTCTTTGGTCTCGACTGCGAGCCCCCTGTACCCGAGCGGTGCAGCATGCTTTACGCCAACATCAGCAAATATCAGAACATTGGATCGCAGAGCAGCCCGAAGTCTCAGTGTCTCATGGCTTGCACCTTCTATGATGCCCTGCTCTGACACGACTGCATTCATATGAATGTTGACCCTGATAAAGTGGGCCTCCGTTGCGGTGGCAATCGCCACGGCAGCCTGGGCGTCATTTCGCAGTGCATTGACTCCCACCGGCCCATTGAAGGCTTTAACTGCTTCGCGCGTTAGTGCGGCGAGTGCAGAGATCGTCTCTGCAGGAATTCTGTTGGGGTAAAACGGTTTATCCCGAAAATTCTCAATCATGAGGCCGTCTATCTGATAACGCTTGAAAATTTCAATTTCCGACAGTGCGGTATCATAGACCTTCCTCATGCTCCCTGAATAGTGCGGAGATCCCGGCAATGGCATGAGGTGGACGCATGCTATTAAAGGCTTACCGGTCTTGAAAAGTTCAGTAAATATCATCCGATCCTCCAGATGCATAGAGTGTTACAGATGCTGTATATTTCGATATTTGTGCTCAGAGCATTATTTCTATAAATTTCAAAAAGTATAGCATGCGGTTGGCATTCAGTGAAAGAAATCCGTCTTGTCCTCTGTGCTCAAGTTGACGCGAAGTGCATGTTTAAGTTTGAACAAATGTGAGCGCATTCCCCCTGCTAGGCGGAAGGCCAGGAGGTGGGTCTAGCGAATACCTTTTTGTATTTTGGGTGGTATAATATCCTGTGGACGAAGGCAGAAAATTCCGGATAT
>Ga0181523_10001538_pt1 | contig 24427 bp, 16 predicted proteins | sample PEATcosm2014_Bin_43_FD_119752 | JGI IMG/M metagenome (GOLD analysis project Ga0181523, IMG submission 119752) | Peatland microbial communities from MTU Mesocosm Facility, Houghton, MI, USA - PEATcosm2014_Bin05_30_metaG | ecosystem: Environmental > Terrestrial > Soil > Wetlands > Peat | place... | reverse complement strand
GCCAGGCAATAATTGACGAATGTTCTCAAAGAACGTGCTTTCCGAGTGGTCTTGCACGCCCTGATCCAGATACTGCAAAACGATACTCTCATTTGCAATACGTGGCATACCGGGGTATTGCAATATTTGTTTGATCTCGGACCCAAACAGCATGAGCGAATCAGTGGCAAAATAATAGAAAGGCTTTACGCCGAAACGGTCCCGCGAACAAAACAGCTTGCGCTGCTGGCGATCATAGATGGCAAAGGCCCACATGCCATTGAAACGCTGCACACACGAAGGGCCCCACTCTCGATAGGCACGAAGAATGACCTCCGTGTCGGTGTGAGTGTGGAACTGGTGGCCCCGAGCTTCCAGTTCCTGCCGAATTTCCAGGTAGTTGTAAACTTCACCGTTATACGTGATCCAGAAGGATCCATCGTCTATCTGCATGGGCTGGTTGCCGGAGTCAGAAAGATCGAGAATCGCGAGTCGGCGAGCACCGAGCCCTAGAGAGGGGCGGTGAAGCGCAGGAAGTTTTTCCTGGTTGTGGTAGCTTTCACCCGTAGAGTTGGTGCGAACGTCAAAGAAGGCAAAGCCGTAGCCATCTGGACCCCGATACTTCACAAGATTGGTCATGCTGATGAGCAGCGCTGGGTCAAAGCCATCCAAGGCCACAATGCCCGCTATGCCACACATGGAGTGTCCAAAAGGCTCCGGTAGAGTTGGATCAGCTTGCGCTCTTCGCCGGCCCAGTTATATTTGGTCATGACCGCTTCACGCCCGCGTCGGCCCATCTCTTCTGCTTCTTCAGGATGAGCCAGAACAAACTCGATGGCCTGGGCGATGGTTCGGGGATCATGCGGATCAACTAAAAGGCCACATCTTTCCTCATTCATAATTTCCGCGAATCCTGGAAAGTCCGATGCGATGACGGGAATTCCCGCACACATATACTCAAACATCTTGATCGGGACGGAGTCAAGGAATGCTGGTGTGGGCTGCAGTACAACCAAACCTGCACGAACCTCCGAAAGCAGGTCGACCACCCCGGCACGATCCAGGGTTCCCAAGAACTGGGTTTGGCCCCACCCGTTCAGGGCGGCGAGTTCTTCCCGGAAGGAGGGCGGCGAAAAGGTGCCCGCCAATTTCAGGGTCACTTGGAAACTCGGGGACAGCAGGGACAATGCTTGCGTGATCTCGGCAATGCCGCGATCTCTCGACAGCACTCCGACATAACCGATCGCCGGACTTCTGCACGTCCATGCAACCGGGGCGGCAGCATGGAATTCCTCGAGCACGGGATAATTGCTGACCACTACTCGAGGCTGTCGTAGCGAGGCAAAACGACGCGAGATGCTGGGCGTTGCCGGGACTACCGCGGAAAAAAAACGGGCCGCTAAAGTTTCGAGCAAGCTGACGGCACTTGCCGAAAAGCGCCGGAGACCTCTGGGGATATAATGCTTTCTCGCAACGTCCGCTGAAACGTCTTCATGCACGTCGTAGACAACAACCTTCCCCCTCATTCGCAACAACAGTCCGACGGGCAGCAGTTCAGGATCATGAAAATGGTACAAGTCCGCATTCAGACGAACCGCCTCTCGATAGACAGAGCAAACGACCCGAATCATCCGCGAGAGACGCCCGGCTGCTTTCGGTACTGCCCGAATTCGAACTCCCTCTCTCGTTTCGTCTTTTTCGTGACACGCAATCAGCGTCACTTCATATCCGGCACGCACGAGCGATTTACATTCTTTGTGGAAGATGCGCACGTCAAAGGGAGAATGAACCGAGGTCAGATGCGCTATCTTGTTTCGAGAATTGTGGCCCACCACGCTTTGTGCATTCACTTTGTCAGGATTCTCTCAATTCGATGTGGCATGTTGCGAGCTTGCGGGCATGCCCGCAATGGAATCTCCTGCATTTTGTGTTGTTGATGGGGCTCGCAGACAAGCCCGCGCCCACACTTCCAGGGAAACCCAGCGCCATATCGCAGAATGCAGCCTGTCTTCCCCCTGCACAAACCGGCCCCATACGGTGTCGACGGTACTCGGCTCCCACCACTCCCTGGTCCGGAATTGCGCCGACTCAAAAAGTCCCTGAATCCACTGGCGCAGGGGACCGCGGAGCCAGGTTATCTCCGGCGGAGCAAATCCCAGTTTATCTTTGCGCAGCCGGATGCTCTCCGGCACGATTCCTGAAATCGCGTTGCGCAATACGACTTTAGTTTGGCTACCTCGTATTTTTTGATCGGTTGGGATGGCGTAGAGGAATTCCACTAAACGGTGATCCAAAAATGGCAGCCGAACCTCTCGTGAAAAAGCCATCGAATTACGATCGGCATAGCGTAATAGCTGGGGTAAGACGGTTTGTGTCAAGGTCACATATAAAGATTGCTGCAACTCATTGCGGTATTTGCGCTTCGCACTTGCAGGCGGACGAGCCCACTTCTTTTTGAATTCCGGGCGCAAGCCCCGTGGGCTAAGCCATCCCTTGACAGTGGATCGCAATCCCACAGGCAGTGCACCAGCGAGCACTTGAGGCAGGAATCCGTGCCCGTGATCAGGCATGTATTGGCGCATCTCGGAAAACGCCTTAACCCATTCGAAAGACTTCACAAGCTGAAGGTAATAGGCAGAAAAATATTCGTGGTAACCCGCAAGAACTTCGTCTCCGCCCTGGCCATCGAGCAAGACCGTCACTCCCTGTTCCTTGGCCAGACGCATTACACACCATTGTGCGTAAATACTGGTGCTGTAGAAAGGTGCGTCCTGATACCACGTGAGCGCCTCAATTTCTTCGGAAATCTTTTCCGGTTCGGGATACGTAATGTTGCTTCTTATTTTGGCCCAACTTGTCATTTCTTCAATGTACTTGCCCTCGTCGAACTTGGGGTCCCGAAAACGAGCCGAAAAGCAGGCCTGAGAAGCGGTTGATTCGCTCTTTGCAATCAGTCCCACGATCGTGGAAGAATCGAGTCCGCCAGACAGACTCGATCCAATCGGAACATCAGACCGCAAACGGATACGTACGGAATCCGACAGAAGTTCCAGGAAGTGCTCGGCGTATTGCGGCGAACTGGACAGGCAGATCTCCCTTTCCGGGTCGAGGTCCCAATAGCGCCATATCTTTGGGGATCCCAAGTCGCAAGAATACGACAAAGCATGTGCCGCCGGCAGGCTTCGTACGTTATCAAAGAGCGTATCCGCCCCGGCATCGATTTCGCGGTGGACTAGATAGCCGTAAACGGCTGATTGATCCGGGCTCGGCGAAATGAGGCCTCCGGCCACCAACGCCTTAATCTCGGATGCAAAGGCGAACAGCCCCTGATTCGAATCATGATAGAAATAGAAAGGTTTCTCACCAAAGCGGTCACGAGCAGCGAACAATTCCCGACGACGCTCATTCCAAATTGCAAAAGCAAACATTCCGTTCAGGCGACTCAAACAATCCTGGCCCCAGACCTGGTAGCTCTTCAGTAGAACTTCCGTGTCCGAGTGCGAGCGGAAATGGCATCCGTGCTGCAATAGTTCACGCGTAAGCTCCACATAATTGTAGATCTCTCCGTTAAAGGCGATCACCAAGTCGCCCGACTCGTTCTCCATAGGCTGGTGGCCGCCGGGGGACAAATCCAATATGGAAAGGCGTCGGCTTCCGAGAATTGCCATTCCGGAGGGAGATTCCCAGACACCGGCATCATCGGGCCCACGGTGAGCGATTGAGTCACGCATCGCGAGAAGCCGGCTTTTTGAAACTACGCGGGTTGGGCTAACAATGCCTGTAATTCCACACATGGGTCTAGTTTACCGTCGAAGCGTATAAACGTTGTGTTCCCGCAGTTGGTGCAGGGCGGGGATCGATCCTATGCTAATCGTTGGCTTCTCCTTTTGATGGGGAGGAATGGGTAAGCATGTTACTGCGAAAAAAGCGGAGCCAAGGCGGATTGATCAACACCAACACCAGAAGATAGATAGCCGATAGGGCGATCTCGTAGGCAAGAAGGGCAATCGCACCGGGTTGATACTGCAGCATGTTGTGGATCCAAAAGCTGAGAACCCCGAGGAGGACCCCCACGCCAATCCCTGGAATGAGCTGCGGCCAGTCCATGTTGATGCTGAACAATTGCGTGACGGTCCAAAGCGTACACCCCGCCAAAACCACCATTCCAGCCACCCCAGCGCCTGCCAACCCGCCCAAAAGCCAACGGTTGGGTACAAAGATGCGGACCGGCACCACGCAAACAAGAAACGCCACACCTGCCAGATAGATGTTTCGTGTGTTGTACGCCTTCACTGAAGCTGCGTCAACGACACCGCGTAGGCCCGCGTAAACAAAGTAAAACGGCACGGCCAGAATGGCGATCTGAATCACACGCAGCCCTTGCAAGAAGGTGGGACCCACCCAGGATCGGATGACAACGTCCGCAAACAGGATCATTTGCAGGCAAATGAAAACGGACAGTTCGATTAGGGCGCTGATGAAGTAGGACACGGGGGTCTGCAGTTGCTTGGTTCCCATCTGGGCGATGGACCTGCTGACTCTGGAGAGCAAAATAATCCCCAACGGCAGGGTAGCGGCTGAGACCACGGCCAAGAAACTGCCCGCTAAAAGGAGATAGGCGACCGAACTCATCGGGAAATAATGAGCCGCAATGACGGCAGGCAAACTCAGCAAGGCTTGCAGCCCAAAATCTCCGGAGACACGGGAAAATCCATAAGACAACAGCTCCGAGCCCTGTTTTTTCAACCGTTCCGCCGAGAGAGAAAATTCGCCGCCCCACAGGATCGGAAGGGCAAAAAGACAGGAAAAGAGAATCATAAGAAGGCCAATGGTGTCGACGATCAGCGGAATGGAATGGCGCGGCCTCAGAAGCACCACCGTTAGAACCGGCAGCACTGCCAAATTACAGATTTGCAACACGCTGGCCCGCGCCATCTGCAAGACTCCCTGCAGGTAGCCGAACACGACACCATGCACGGCCAGTCCCATAAGCAAGATACAAAGCGGCAAAACCAGATGGACAAGTTCCGGACTTCCAAAGAACAGCCCGCTGATCTGAATCGGCCACAACAGAAGAACGAAGCAAAGCAAGAACCCAATCGCACAAGCGGTCATCAGAGCAGCGACAAAATAGGCGATCTTTGTTGAGTTCGGGCCGTCCAAGTTGGCGGCTACGTAGCGTGGAAGGGCGACCCCCGAGGGGAGCTGGACGCCCGCCTGGAGCCAGGCCGCCATTCTTCGGATTAACAGATATTCTCCCAACAGGATCGGGCCGAATGCTTTGCCCACAATGGAAATAACAAGCATGGCTGCGATGGCCGCAAGAAAACTGCTTAGGCCGACGACTCCCATGTCCCGCAAGGCGGGGTGCATGGACAGACGGCGAAGTATGGGGACGAATTCGATAGAATCTGCTGACATCACCTGTTCTGGATTATTCCTTTGGCTACCAGCTCCGCTGCTGCAACTGATGGGAGATGGGGTTGTTGGGGTTGCAAGGAAAACATGTCCTGATCGAGCGTCTATTGCGCACCGGCAAGAGACGATTTCAGGTTTTCTTCGCTGGCCGTAAGGGATTCCTTGCATTCCTCCCCACTCACCGAGTATGTGCGGCCGCATTCAGAGCACTTTGGCGCGGGGCCCTTCGGCAGGCGAACGCCGCACGAACACATCCAGCCGGATCGCTTGGCAGGAACACCCAACATAAGGGCGTAATCGGGCACATCCCTGGTCACAACCGCACCCGCGCCGACAAAAGCATAGTTTCCGATTGTTACCCCGCACACGATTGTCGAATTGGCGCCGAGCGTGGCGCCACGTTTCACGACCGTCTTCTTATATTCGTTCTTGCGAACAACATGACTTCGCGGATTAATCACGTTTGTGAAGACCATCGAAGGGCCGCAGAACACATCATTCTCAAGCTCCACGCCGGTGTACACGGAGACATTATTCTGAATCTTCACGTTGTTTCCGATACGGACCCCGTTTGCAACCAGAACATTTTGCCCGAGATTGCATCCTTCGCCGAGAACTGCGCCAGACATGACATGGGAAAAATGCCAGATTTTCGTGCCTCGCCCGATGGCGCAGGGCAGATCGATAATGGCCGTAGGGTGGGCGTAGTATGCAGTGGCAAGCAAGTTTACCGCAACCGGTATGCCTGCTTCTCCAAGGGAGCGCTCGCAAGCATCCAGAACTTTCAAAACCTGCAGGGCGCTCTCCCCGTCCGTTCTTGGACGCTGGCGGGTCCGGATGCATTCGAGGAAATGCTCGCACTCAATGCGCAATGGTTCTCCGGTGGAAATGGGTACCACCTCACCGTTTTCCTTTTGCGCGACCGGGACCCGGTCAATCCAATCAATCCGGTGAGAATAGAGGACCAGCTTCTGCTCAGTGTCTAAGTCATTGAATACGGCCATCCTTTTGTCGGCCACAATCGTAAGTTTCTGTTCCTTGAAGGGATGCAACCAGCTGACGAAAATATGCGCCTTCACGCCCGCCTTGAAAGTGCAGGACGTCAAGGTGGTATCGACAAGGGGAGGGTTCAAGTAAGTTCCCCCGTGCGTGGCAACTTGCTCCGGAGACTCTCCCAAGAGAAATAAGATTGCCGCGATATCATGAGGCGCAAAACTCCACAAGATGTTCTCTTCTGTGCGGAGCTTCCCAAGATTCAGGCGAGAAGAATAGATATACTGGATCTTTCCAAGTTCGCCTCCGGAAATAAGCCGTTGGAGTTCAACGATGGCGGGGTGATAAAGAAGGATGTGACCCACCATGAGGATCTGGCCCTGCCGGTGAGCTAGGTCGACTAGTTCCTGTGCCTCGGTCGTCCGCAGGGCCAGGGGCTTTTCAACGAAGACATCCTTTCCCGCTTGCAGGCTTTCTTTCACCAACCGATAATGACGCGAGGCTGGCGCCGCGATCACGACGGCATCTATGGTTGGATTAGAAAGAATCTCCTCCAAGTGCTGAGTGGTCTCGACCGCATACTTCCTGCGGACACCGTCCAAAACTTCAGGATTTACATCGCACACCGTCTCTAATACTCCCAGTTCGTGGAAATTGCGAACCAGGTTCTTTCCCCAATATCCCGCGCCTACTACCGCTACTTTTGGAGTTTTGCCGGAGGTGTCATCGCCACGTAGCATACGTTCCCGATCCTTTCCCATTCCGCAAGGGTGCCTTCCGTTATTGCCATCCGTTCGAAACCACTTCCATCAGCTTGAACCATCCTGAGTCAGCAGTGTCCCCTTAGGAAGGGAACTTGCCCAACCGCTTTGTGCAGGCGCCTTTTCTTTAGAATCACCCGCTAACCCTATGGATAGCCCCAGGAACGCCAGCAGAACTTTACTGTCGTTCAGCTCCCCACTTACCAGATCGTTCAGGAGCGAGAAAACAGTGAAACAGAACAAGAGTCGGTAAGCCCACGCCACTTCGCCATTCTTCCCCAATAGGTAAACACCTTTCAATCCGCGCCACAATAGGTAGGTAAAATAAAGTCCGGCGAACCACCCTCCCTCCAGAAAGACTTCCAAAAGAATGTTGTGAGGGAACTCGCGGATTTCGCCACCAGCCACTCCATACTTACTGGCAAAACCGCCCAACCCCAAGCCTCTAGGGTTGGCCACGATCCCATTCATGGTATCTGCAAAGAAGGTCGTGCGATCTTCCTCCGAAGTGCCAAACTGGCCCAAGACGAACGTGCCAACTCGAAACAAAGATGTGCCGGGGAGCAGGGGCAGGCTAAACCATAGTGTCGCAGCACTAAGCACACAGACAATCAGCACCCGAGAAAGATAGCGGCGAATCCCGGACTTGAACAGGATCAAACAAAGTCCCAAAGCCAAGGGAGTCGCAACCAAGGGGCCTTTGGCGCCGGTGGCCACAAGTACGGTCGGCAAAATGACCAGTGCAGTTCCTACCAACCATTTCTTGCTGCGAGGTTCGAACCACAACAAACCTAGAGTAAGAATCACAATGCCAACGGCTCTTCCGGTGATGATCGTGGTAGCGTCCAGCACCGCCAGGCGATCCAGCTCGTCTCCTTGGCCCAACAGGACCACCAACGCAGTCCCAGCTACGATCGAACACAGAAAGACAAAACCGCTAAGAAACCGGCGCAGGTCATCGGCTGTACGCACAATGAAGATCGGGGCGATAGCGGCCAGTAAGGTGAGAGTATAAAATCTGGATGCTTTTTCAACTGCATAACTATTCCAATCCGTCCATAGGAGTGTCGGAACGAATAGAGCAAACAGCGACAGCATCAGGATCACAGGAGTGAACAGCCGCTCCCGCGACTGGAAATACTGCCAGGCCACCAGGATTACGCATATTGCAGCGGTGAATACGGTTAGGTCGAAGGAAGAGTCGTTTGTTTCGGGGTTGGGTTTAAAGATATTTGCCAGCAAGAACAGGGCAAATATCCACTCTTTGAACCCGCAATATTTTCGTATGTTTCTGCTCATACTGAACAAGCAATGCCTCGTTCCGAAATTGGAATCAGCTCGCAGATACGTCATCGGCTTCCATCTCCAAAGCAATGGAGCTCTTGATGACGTGCAGCGACACCACGACCCGGCAGAGGCCTTTTCGTCGGACAAATACGCCCTTGAGTCCGGCAAAAGATCCTTTGGTTATTTGTACCTGCCTCCCGGCAGCTAGGTAAGGATGCGGATTGACTCGTACACCAGAGGTCAATCCTCTCTGGAGTGCCACCAATTCAGCCTCAGGCACAGCTACGGGCTGACCGTCAAAACTCACGAGCCGAGCCACTCCAGGAATCTGCAAGACTTGCAATTGGTTGCAAAGGGCCATGCGCACAAACACATATCCCGCAAAGAGCGGTATTTTCACTCGCGCCCTGCGATCCTTCCAGCGGTGGAGTGCCTCATAAAGAGGCAAAAAATTCTGGATGGTTATTCGATCGAGCTGCGCCGAAACACTCTTCTCGTGGCGAGCCCGGGTATAGACGACATACCATCGCGTCACAGAGCTCTCCTGTTTTGCGGATAACCTGTCCCGCCCCGCTTTGGCCGCCGCGGAGGCATATTTCTCGCTATCGAAGGAAGGCACAAGGAGAGAATTCTCCTTTGCTACTTCGTAGGGTGTCGACATGGGGGACCGTGTTCTGCGCATTCGCTATAAGAACTCAACCTTTTCTTTCTCCGCTGCTTCCTGAATGCCGCAGCTATCCGCGACACCGGTAGGAAAGCCGGTCTGAATCTCTTCGCGCGCAGCTGAGGGAAGCGGCCAGAGAGGACTCTCGAAAACCTTCCAGGCAATCATGCGTAGAGGACTTCCCTGCTCCAGTTCCAGCCATCGAGTCATAGCGAACACCCAGAGGACTCCCAGGCACGCAGTCGCCAGGGTAGCGCAGGAAATAATCAAGAGCCGAGGCGGAAATGACTTCTTCTCCGGCACTCCTGGTTGGTCCAGTATTTTCACCGTTGGCAGTTCTTTCGCTTCTTGCACCTTTGCCAGTTCATATTGCTTGCTCAGAGTATCGTAAACAGCTTCTTGAATTTTTAGCGCCCGGTACTTCTCTGCAAACGGCAAGCCCAAGATAGGAAGCTCGCGGAGCGAGGGATACTGATTGCCGGTTGCTTTCTTTTCTCCGGCGCTGCTTTCCTTTCCGGAAACTCCGTTCAGCATCTCAAGCTGGCTTTGCAGCTCCGCGATTCGCGCTTTGGATGAGCGCACTCTCACATTATTGTCCGCATAGATCTGCTTGAGTCCCTCGAGCTGAGATTGCGCGGCAATAATCTGGCCTTGCAGTATGGCGCTGGCTTCTAACGTGGTCTTTGCCTGTTCGCTAACGTCCAGAGCCTCATTGTTGCTGGCGAACTGACTAAAGTCTTTTTCCGCAGAATTGAGGTCCTCTCTCACTGCCGCTAGCCGTTGTTCAAGGAAAATACGTTCTCTGTGGGCTGACGAAGTCGATTGCTGGGAGACGATTCGATTGAGGGCGGTTACGTATTCTCCCGCCATTGCGGCGGCTCTCTGCGGGCTGCGATCGGTAACCTTAATGGAGATGATTCCGCTTTTTCGGTCCTCGGAGATTTCGGTCTCGGAGTCCAGTCTCTTGCGAGCGTCCTCTCTCATTTTTTTTCCATACACGGCTTGCAAGTGAAACTCGTCGAGGAGTTGATCCTGAACACTCCGACTTCTCAAAACCCCCATGAAGAGGCCACTCTGGCCCCGGGTGTCCATGAGTCCACTGACCACGCTTCCCAGATCGACACCGGGAGTGTGCGCGAGCGCACTTGAAACCATTTTTCCTAACCCCCCTTGATTGTCAGGAGGCATCAAACGTGCCGTTGATTCATAGCTTTTCGGCAGCAGAAAAGCGAGTAGGGTGGCGGCCAGGAATCCGATGCCGATGGTGCGAACCAGGAAACGACGTGCCGACCACAGGAGACGTAATTGCGCAATTTTGAATTCGACCGAAGTGCGCGAACGTTCCGGTAAGCCTCCGCTGTCCTGGGAGTCGCGCTCGGTTACAATTTGCGGTGTAGCCATCTATTGATTTAACACCCAAACCTTCTTCAACTCGGAATGAGCACCCGGCCTCTGGACGCCAAAGCTGTCCTCATTTTGGGTCCCCAGTGCCAAAAAGAATGTTGCTCCCTTGTCTGGAGCCACCCGCAACCTGCGCACTGCTGGATACCGCTCCGCCCTCTCGCTTACGAGGGCAATTTCAATCTAAGTCATTATTTCACAATTGCATGCAGCAAAACTCATATTCATTCGTCCGCATTCTTCCTGCCCTGCCGTGGAGCGAGCTTCACCCAAGCCCAATGTGCCGCCTGCTGGAATCGCGACCCATCGGGGGGCATCCAAGGCATCCTCGCGTTTACCTTCTCGAGTACTTCCCCGAGGAAAGCTTTGCCCGGGTCGCTTGCATCTAGTTCGACCCAACGCTGCTCGGCGTGAAGAAAGAATACTCCTCCCGACAGTGCCAAAAGACCGGAGGAGAAAATGATCAGCAGTCGCGGCGGGAACGATCTTCGCTCCGGAATGTTCGGAGGATCGAGCACCTTGACGCTGGGTGTTTCTTTTGCTTCTTGCACCTTCACGAGTTCATATTGTTGGGTCAATGCTTGAAACACGACTTCCTCGAGCTGCACGCGACGGTACAGATCGGCATAGGTGGCGCCAAGAAGAGGAAGGTTACGAATCGTGGGAAGTGCGGAGCCGTTCGGCGTTATCGCGGATGGCTCTCCCTCCGCGCTTTGCGGGCCGCCTAGTTTTTCCAATTGGCGACGCAACTCGCTGATCCTCGCCTGGGTGGTGCGGACACGAACATTTTCATCACCGTAAATCGTCTTCAGCCCTTTCAATTCCGACTCCGACGCGATGAGCTGTCCTTCAATGCCGGCAGAATTTTCCAAAACAGCCCGTGCTTCATCCTTCAGATCTATAGTCATGTTCCTGCTGCTGAACTGGCTGAATCTCTGCGCTACCTGTTCGAGGTCATTCTTAACATTAGCCAATCGTTCCTCGAGAAAGACGCGTTCGCGATGAGCGGAGGAGGTGGACAATTGAGCCACGAGAGTGTCCAGTTCCTCCACATTTGCCTGTGCCAGCGCCGCCGCGCGCTTGGGATCGCTGTCGCTGACGGTAATGGAAATGATTCCACTCTTGCGGTCCTCGGAGATGGTCGTTCTTTGTTCGAGCTTTTTCCGCGCATCCTGCAGGTAGCTCACGGAATAGACCTTGCGCAAATTGAAGCGATCTACAAGGCGATCTTCAACCGTTTGACTTCGCAGGATTCCGATGAAAAGTGCACCCGTGCTTTTCATCCCTAGGGCTTCATTCGCGAGGAGACTCAGATCAGGTCCAGGCTTGACGGTCGGAGAGCCCTGACTATTGCTGTTTATGGCCATCAAAGCGGAAAGCATTCCGGTCCCAGAACTCGAGGGACCGTCGGGAGGCATCAACCGCGCCGTGGATTCATATCGCCTCGGCAACAGAAACGCGACCAGCGTCCCAGCCAACAGCCCGGCAATGGCTGCTTTTCCGAGGAACCGCCTTTGACTCCAGAGGGCAAAGAGTCTCGGAAACACCGACTGCAGGGGTACCTCCCCAGAACTGGCGGACCCAAGATGCTCAGGTCTTCCCAGCTCCGGTTTGGTCGCGGTCGGACTCATCCGTTCTCCTCAATTCTCTTCAGCCGCAACGATTTGCATGTCCGGGTTTTCATGGCTGATGGTGTCCCCCGGTGGGCATGAACGTAATACCGATCGAGGACGTGACATTGGTTTGCTGTCCGGTAGCGAGAACGGGGTAATTCCACCACTCATACTGTACTGAACCCGACAACTCCAAATCCGTTTTCAACCAAACATTGGCGGACACCCCTGCATCGTTTACGGTGCCGCCGCCAGGAACGAAATTGGCCACTGCTTTCTGATGCCTGTAGTGCAATTGAATTGTATTCCGGGAACTCAGCCAATACGTGCTCCACGCCTGTTCCCCCTGCCCGGCGCGCCCGAGCCAACTTCCCATCAAGTTGCTGTTATTTGTATAGCCATCCTTGAATCGATCGTTGTAGTAAAAGCAGCCGACACAGGTGCCGAAATCGGCCGGCTCAGTGGATCCGCCCTCGATCCGGAGATCCAGTTTCTGGATTCTCGGAATCCGGGGAAAGTAGATACCGCCTTGATAGATCGATTTCCGGGGGTACCCGAGAGGTGAAAACTCGTCGGTTGTCATGGCATCACCATAAAGGCTTACCCACTTCCGCAGCCCGGGAATCTTATAGGTGAAATCAACTCCCGAGTGAGCGGAACCTGCATCGGTAGGAGTTCCCGGCAGTCCGCCAGTGGTCGAAACCGCCGGGCCGAAAAAGTTACTTATCACCCACTGGTGAAAAGTAAAGGGCTGGCCCTGGCCAGCGGTGACCTGCGCGAAGCTCACGCCAAATTCGAAATTGTTGGTCGGTTTGAACTCGAGTTTCTCTCCCACAAAGAACGGCTGATCACTCAATTTTGAACTCCACTGCCCCAGGAGTCCGGTGCTTTCGCCAAAGATGAACTGCTGACCCAACAGGCGTCCTAGAAATATTTCTGCTCGCATCGGTCCCATCAGTTTCAATATCCAGGGGAGCATGAACGGTGAGACGCGATTGATTCGGAACATCGGTACCGGAGAAGCGTTGTCGCTGAACATAATGGGTCCGCCGGTACTCGGCCCCCACCACATGCTTTGCTGGCCTAGCGAGAACTGCCAATTCTTCACGGTAAGTGAAATGTAGGCGTCCAAGAATTGAAACCGGCTTACGGATGGAGTAGGGGTATTCGGCGGCAACGGCAGATTGCCGTTATAGGGAGAGGTGAGAAATTCGCGCGCCGCTAGCGGCAGTGCCGGGATCGAAGGCGCGTACTGATATTCTCCGCGGACATAGACGGCCAGCGGCCCATCGGTAACCCAACCCGAACTTCCCACGATTTCATTGACCCCTTCTGCATAAGGCCTGCCGAAATCGCTCAGCACCGTTTGCCCGAAATAATACCCGTCCGTCAACGGCTCACCCGCGATCCCTATGGTGCGCGAATAAGCCGACTCCAGGTGGCTATTGCGGTTGTCCACTCTCGCGAGAGACTCCGCCTCGATTGTGAACTCGCGGGCAAGGCTATCGACGAGTTCCTGTGCCCCCGTCATCGGATGGTTATCCGCCGCGAGCAGATCGATGGCTTCATTCACAAGTCGCAGGCATTCCATGCGGGTCCACGGTCGCATGCCAAATATGCCGGTTTGCACGTAGCCGAGGGCTGCAAGTCGTTCGAAGGTTGGATAAATCCAGCTATCGAGAGGTACGTAAGGCGAACCATAGTTAGCGGGGTTGGATTGATCGGTCAATTCCCGCACCTGTTGGCTCCAGCTTTGCCAAACTTCACCCGGCAAATCGGAATCGTGGTGACGGGAGTAGACGGTATACCCGGAGAGTTCGCCTATCAGCGCCCCCGCAAAGACATCGGAAGGAAAATGCTTGTGTGCTCCCACGCGTGCATAGCTGACCAAGCCAGCCGCCCCGTAAGCGAGGATTTTCGAAAGCGTGCCGGGATATTCGTGGGCCACCACACTGGCAATCGACCACGCGACCGTAGAGTGCTCGGAGGGAAACGAAGTACCGCCATTTTGGAAGAAGTTCCCATTCCCGTCACCTTGGTAAGGGCGTTCTCGCCGGAACGCGTACTTAAAAGCCTCGGTCATGACCAAGCTGTCGATTGCCGCTTCGCCAGCCAGAAACCCGGTCTCCCGCCAGTGCGAGTTGTGGTTCTTGTAGCTCAGCAACCACATGGCCCCGGCTCCTCCCACCATGCCGAAAGCCAGGTAGTTCGAGAGACTATTGTAGTGGGCCTGCGTCGTCGGATTCTTCGAGACATCATGGCGGCTGTAATCCGCGTCGGTCACCAACATTCCGGCCATTAGCCCGCTTACGGGCACGATCCATGGCAGGTCCGACAGGCGCAGATTCTTGGGGCTGGTCCACAACGCGACCTGATCTCCTGCAAAATCCCTCGCGAGTTGAGCAGGCAAACTGGTCTTTACGGGAGCAACGCTCTTCGCAGATGTGCTGTCGGATTCCTGATCTGTTTGTCCCGCATTAGGATTGGTCATCTCTTCGTTCTTCCGGTCACTTCCTTCTGTCTGCGCAAGGGCGGGCGCAGCTAAAAGGAGTCCCATTGCCATAGCATACCCAATCATGCAGGCAGGCCACTTTCTGGTCATGGGTGAATGTAGGCGATGGCGATAGCCACGGACGATGCTACCGATGCTAATTGCAGCAACTGGGTATAGTCCTTCCTGCCCATGTTGGGTGCCTTCTCTGGCACCACGACAGTGTCTCCCGGTCGCAAGGCCGCACTAAGTGAGTCACTCCACAGCCAACCCTTGTTGGTATCGCCTGCAAAAACCGAACCATCCGCCCGAACCACGAAGACCGCCTTGCCGTCCGCAAGCGGGGTAAGTCCACCAGCCTGGCTCAAATACCAGCGGGCGCTGGTTCCCGAGCGGTAACTCACGGCTGTGGGGTTGTACACTTGACCATTGACCATCACATAACCCGTCTTTTTCGGAATCACCAACACGTCCCCATCGCGCAAGGCTACATCGGACGGAGTATTCTTCCACTTCTCCATGGGTTCCTGAATGTGGATGACAATTCGGCCGATGGGGGGATTGAGGCGCAACTGTTGAAGTGTCGACTCGCTTTGCGCCAGCGCCGTTAACTTGGCATTCTTCTGATTTTCGTCTCCCTCAGGCATGGTCCGTAGACCAACCTGCATGCTCTGGACTCGCCGAACCAACTCTGCGTGCGCTACCTCCTCCTCCTCCCGCACTTCGCGCCTGGTCAGCACTGCGCCATACGGAAAAGCCTGCGGCGTATAGCCACCCGCGCGTTCGAGCAGCGAACTCAATTTCTCTCCCGGCTCGATTCCGAACGTGCCTGGATGCTGCACCTCTCCTCGCACGGTTACGACCGCTCCAATGTCCTTCCATCCGGCTACTTGGCGAATGCTCAGCACATCGCCGCTATGGAGCGGGATATCCTCGCTGGCATTTCCATTCATCAGTGAACCCAGGGAGACTTCCATGAGTTGCCCAGGTTTTCCGTTGATCGGATATCGAGTGAGGTCTGCGTGCGTGGTGTCTGCGCTCCGCTTCAAACCTCCCGCGGCGCGAATCAGGTCTTCCACCCGCATGTTGCTGGTCCATGGATAACGCCCGGGTTTCACCACTTCGCCCGTCACGTCCACGTTGGCCTGCTCGACCATGTCGGTATTGCGATGGATCAGCAGACGATCTCGCGGTCGGAGCAGGATGTCGTCGAGGGGATTGCCGGCGAGGGCGTTCTTGAGATTTACACTCAGAATCTTAGAGGTGCCATCGGCCTCGATGCGGAACAATTGTGAATCGGCAAGGTCGGCCTCCGGTTTTAGTCCGCCCGCCAGGTACACTGCATCGCGCAGGTGCACTTGGCCCGAAGTCGTGTATTTGCCCGGAGCGTTTACTTCGCCCCCAACCCATATCGTGGGCGCAGGCTCAAAGTCAAATCGGCTAAAGACTCGGACGGTATCGAGGGGCTCCAGTCTTGGCGCTGCTGCGGGGTCAGCAAGAGCCGCGGCCAGATCGAAGCTCTCCACACTCGGATGGAAGTCTGGCGGATTAAGACGCACAATCTCTCCATAATGTGGCGCTGGCTCGGGAAGCAGGTCTTTGTAGGAGCCGATTATATCGGTGACCTTCATTCCGTCGCGGTAGGAGTAGCGGCCCGGCCTAAGAACGTGTCCCTGCAGATAAATCGCATCCTGGTTGTAAGGGGCGATCGGGAAAATATGAATCTCGTCGCCGTCCTGGACTTTGAACGCGGATAGCTTAACCACCTCGTTTTCCTCTGCGGAGAGGTCCAAGCTCAGCATGGTGTGCTTTTCATGCGCATCCAGGCGCTGCACTTCAACATGCTTCAACGTAGCAGCAGGCAGAATTCCGCCCGCAAGATTCAGAACGTCCGCCAGTGTTTGCTCATCACGGAGTTCGTAGACCGCCGGACGGCGGACCATTCCGGTTATCGTCACTTGTGGCCCGATCGGTGGAACCATGAGTGTGTCGCCATTCTCGAGTTTCTGTGCGTTCGGAGTAACCCCGTTGAGGAGCAGATCGTAGCAATCTACTTGTTCGAGCAACTGTTTGCCGCGATAGTGCTTTAGCATGCGCAATGATCCGCGCGGTGTCACTCCGTTCGCCGCGACCACCGCATTCAGAGGAGTCGAGAGCGAGCTGATGTCGTATGCGCCTGGCTCACTCACCTCGCCGACCACGTACACGCGGACTGTGCGCAGACGCCCCAAGGAAACGTCCGCCGAGGTATCTCGAAATTGCGATCCCAGCGCTTTCTGTACCAACAGCTGTACGTCCCCGAGCGACCTCCCGCTGACCTGCACAGGTCCCGCTTCTGGCAAGGAAATCCGCCCCTCGCGATCCACCGCGCGCACGAACCGGGTCGTGACTCCTCCCCACAAATCGATCGAAAGCGTGTCGCCGGGCCCTACGACATAATCCGGCCCGACAGGCAGATCCAGAGGGACAGCTCGTGGATCTCGCAAACCGTCCCGAAACACTTCCCCTCCGAACCGCTGCGGTTTACCAGTTCGCGAAGGAGCCTGTACATACAGGTCATACAAGGAAGGTACGTCGGCGTAAGGACTAGGTCGGTGCACGACCGTATCGGGAGCGACGTAACGGTCTTTTGGGAATCGGGGCACGGCGTTCCGTAGACTGCCGGACTGTGCTGACCCTTGACCAGTTCCCATCATCGGCAGGCTGTCCAGGGCGGGATTCCCGCCGAGCGCGCTTGGAAGGCCTCCGCCTCGCAGGGAGTCCATTGTATTCACGTCCATCCCCGTAATAGGCATACCGCTGGCCGATAGTCCCGCACCACCATCCCTCATCCCTGTGTTCGAAAGACCGGTGCCCGCCGAGCCTAAGCCGCCCTGAAAAGCCGCCATGGTGTCCGCGCCTCCGCCGAGCTGATCGGTGGGATTCGTCTGGGTCCGCAAAATCGGAGAGCCGGAAAACGAGGGGACTCCCAGGTCCGGAGCCGAAGGCAGGGGCAGGTTCTGTAAAGGATTTATGGTGGGGTTGGCATTCGGTTGGGTGAAGTTCTCCCCGCCCCGCAACATATCGAGGTCTCGACAGTCCACCAGATTGCTGTAGTTTTCGTCTTGGTTCTCCACCAAGCTGCTTGGGCGGCAGTTGATGTTTTTCTGGGCCGCCTCGCGCTCCATTTTCCGAATTTCTTTCTGTTCATCGAGTGCCATAGCATCTTGCTGTGCTTCGACTTCCACCAGCTTTCGGGCTCGTTCCTTCAGCACTAAGTCTTGTTCTTTGGCTTGGTCGGATTGCGGATTCAGCAGTGGTCGGAAATAGCCGTAGCGTTGCAATATTCGAGTCACCAGCGCACGAAATCTCACGTCGTTCGTCAATCGATCGTAGATCGCCTGGTCGCTCAGATCCTTGTCATTCACCAATTGGCCATTGTCGCCCGCTTCCTTTGCCACCCAATGCTTCACTTCCACCATGATCCCCGTGTCCTGGATCAACACTTCCTTAATCTGAGCGGCTGATGCAGACACATGCTCGTAGTTTTCAATCGCCAGGTCGGATTGTGCAGGCCGATGAGTCGGCGGAACGTCCGTAGCGGTTCCCGCTTTTCTGGGTTGCTGCGGCTGGTTCTGTGGTTGTAAATCCTGTGCCCCCAAACCTGAGCCAAGGCCCAATAAAAGGGCCGCGAGATTGATCAACCCTCTGCGCAGCGGATGTCTGTGCACTCTACTCACAACACCTCTCCTCTTTGGTCGGTACCCCTCGTGAGGCCCGCAAGATTCTCTCCCCCGCAAGTAGCCACTTTGTTCGATTGGATACCAGTATAGGGTTTGCCGTTGCCAACAACAAAGTCTGCCCGCTCAACAGTCCCGTTGAAGGTCAGGTCCGGATGCGAAAGGCATGCCCCATCGCAAACGGGAATAAGTTGAACAGGTTCCTTCAGAACGGGGAAATGCAGGAGACCTTGCGATTCGCCATGCTCCCCTAGGAGAAAGGTCCCAAACGCAGGTTCACTTTCGGCCTGTCCCATCGCCAGGTCAGTGCCGTCCCGAGCGTGCACCGCGCGCATCCTATTGATTCGAGTGGCCCAAGAAACTCGAATTTTATGCCTCATTGCCCAGCGCCTTCTAGCTAGCCACACGAACTGGGGAGCGTGGACCGGATCGTGTACATCGTCGGCGACCCGTTTGAGTTGGATAGAGAAGGTCAAACTGTCAAACGACGTGCAAAATCCAGAAAAGGATTCCTGTCTGGTTGACACCCGAAACAAAGGGAAAGGTGCCGCTCCCAGACGCGGCTTATGGTACCACAGAGCGATTCTCTCAGTCTTAGACGGGACGAGAACGGCCCGTCAAGCCCCGAGCCGCGCGTTTTGATCATTCCCAAATGCTTCCGACCCTTCGGCGCTGGCTCAGCTGGTAGAGAAGCATGGGCTACTCTTTTCTTGAAAGTTCTCCCGCTTGCGTGAGGACCGGAGCAGTTCGTTTGCGTTCACGCTCCGTTGCAGTGCCGGTGGTGAAAAACTCCAGGATGCAATCGACCACGTACTGCGCTTGGGGCTCCATGAGTTCCGGATAAATTGGAAGTGCCAACGTTTCTTTTGCTGCTCGTTCACTCTCTGGAAACGCGCGAGCTCCGAATCCCAGGTAGGCAAAGCACTCCTGCAAGTGCATCGGAATTGGATAATAAACCTCGGTTCCGACTCCCTTCTCTTTTAGAGCCGACTGCAGTGCATCGCGCTCGGCCACCCGAATCACATATTGATTGAAAATGTGGCGATCCGTCGTAACCTTGGGAACAGCGACGTTTGGCCTTTCGCCGATCGTCCTCGTCAGCGCGCATTCCGCAAAAAGCTTGTCGTATCTCGCTGCATTGTTCTGACGTGCAGCCGTCCAATCGTCCAAGTGCCGCAATTTGGCGCAGACGACAGCAGCTTGAATTTCATCGAGACGGAAGTTGCCCCCAATGACTTTGTGATGATATTTGGGTTTCGATCCGTGGGCCCGGAGACACCTCAGCTTCTCGGCGCGTTTCTCATCGTTGGTCACGATCATCCCCCCATCCCCTGCGGCGCCCAGGTTCTTCGATGGGAAAAACGAGAAACATCCGTAATGGCCGAGGGAACCAGCTCGTCGGCCTTGATGCTCGGCGCCAATGGCCTGAGCCGCATCTTCGATGACCACCAGGCCGTGTTTCTGGGCGACACGCAGGATGGATTCCATTTCGGCCATCTGGCCGTATAGGTGAACAGGAATGATCGCTCGCGTACGGCTCGTCACATAAGACTCGAGCTTCGTAACATCCATGTTGTATGTGGCGGGATCGATGTCCACGAATACGGGAGTTGCACCCACCCGGGCAATTGCTCCGACAGTGGCAAAAAACGTGTACGGGCTGGTAATCACTTCGTCATCCGGACCAATATTTTCGGCCATCAGACAAGCCAGCAAAGCGTCGCTTCCCGATGACACACCCACCGCATGGGCGCACCCGCTGTAACCTGCAATTGCGGCCTCGCACTCCTCCACTTTTGGCCCCAAGATGAATCGGTTGGATTCGAGGACCTCTACTACGGCAGCGTCTATTTCCGTTTTAATCGCACGGTACTGCGCACTCAGGTCGAGCAATGGGACCTTCATAAAGGGATCTGCCTTTCCGTTGCCATTAGAATTTTCTTTCTTGCTCAGTGCCATTTCAGGCCGACCATCGTTCTCTCCGTGAGGACCGCAATGTTCGCTTGTGGCTAGCTGTCATGGAAGGTGACCAGATTCCAATTTGCCCATCCCGCCCGGCTTCTGTTCGGGAACGCCCGGAAGTCACCGCGGCAACGCATACGCCCGGTTCTGACCAACTGCGTTGACTGACGTAAAACATAACCCAGTACTTCGCTCAAGGCCATCCTTCAGCGCCAGACATTCTCTGACAAAGCAAACAAGGCCTTGAGCTACACGGTGGACCCATGATACCAGTGCCGGGGAATTACCTTAAGCTTGTTTGACCCCGAGGTCGCGCTGATAGGTGGGGACTGCCGCGAGCGAACGACCTGCTTTTCGATGACCTAGGAAGAGCGTGCAAGTGCACGCAGCACCGGTTCGGGGTAAAAAGCTATGCGTTCTGGCGAGCAGGGTGGAAGCGGATGCAAATCTTTTGGGTGTGGGGCATTTGGCGTGGGAAGTGGTACGGAACAACTGGGAACTTTATTCAAGCAGAGAGGGAATAATGGATCAGGGTGAGGGGGAGTTACGGCCAAATTACGGTCGGGCAACTTGTCCAGGCGTGGACCTGGCCATGTTGCAGGACTCGACTTGGGCCTCTTCGGAGAAAACCATATCCGCACAGTAACCCTTGGCCTACAGCTGGTGGTTGCAGGTGTGTGATAAGTGCATATTTTTTCGGTTAAAATCTTATATAGGCAGGCCGACGCCCCGGCGGCCAATCGCAAGTCGCAAGTGAAAGCCTACTGGAGGATTCATGAGACGGCGGAGATTGGTCGCGCTGCTGTTGCTAGCTTGGACTGTAACCATCAGTGGTTGCGCTTCCTCCACTGGACTGGTTCCTTATCAGCTGAGTTGTAGCGATGTTTCGACAAGTGCACTGACGCATTATGACAGCATGTCGGCAGCTTTTCTGGATGAGACGACCCGGCACCCGGTCGACAATTCCTACGGAGCGATTGTTTGGAATACCCGGTATTACCTGGACTCGTTGATCACTGCGTACCAAGCCACCGGCAACCCCAAGTACGCACAAGCTTTCTTGGACTCCGGCAGTTGGGTGATGAATTTGGCCCAAACCATTCCTGTTCTCAATGCTGCGGATCCAACCGCTCCAGGGGTGACAGGCCCAACCATAAATGTCACAGGTTGGCCCACACTTCTCGGAAACTACGGCACTCCCACCCCGGTGCCTGCAGAAAATGGAAAAATTAGCCTGTATGCTCAGAGCCTGGTGCCTTACGGGGGGCCCGTCACCCTCCAAGTGACGCAACCGGCTGCCGGGACCCTTCAATTGGAGTGGCTAAACTCGGGCAATCAGGTGCTCCAAACGAATTCGGTTAGCAGCCTCTCCGACTTGCAGACGCTCGCGTCTCAACCACTGACGTGGGGCCAGTCGCAGTGGAGAATTTTTGTAACCGGAGCCGGCATGCCGGCCCCCGTACAATCCCCGATTGGCACCCAGGAAAATACCGTTTGGCATGAACAGACCGGGGGCATCCTTCTGCCCTTCGCTCAGTTTCTACTTCTCGCCAAGGAGCAGCCAGGACTCGCGGACCCCAGCATCGTGGAACAGTGGACCGCCAAAGTTCTATCGATAGCATCTAGTTATGAAGACCAGTTCATAGCCGACGGCGAGGGCGGATTGCGTTTTCACAACCCGCCATGGCTCCCAAATCCCTCGGCGGATACAGATGCAGCTGCGGATTACATCTTTGTGGAAGCTGAGCTCCGATTGGTCCTTTACGAACTGACCGCTGACCCACACCAACTGGCATTGTCCAAGGGGCTGACACTTCATCAGCAGATGTTCCACTGGCAAGTCAATTCCGACGGATGGCTTGAGTTAAAAGTCTGGCCTTGTCTGATACCTTGGAGTACTCAAACGAGCAAGGCCGCAGGAAGCATTTGGGACAATTACCAATATGATCCCAGCACGCCCGCTGCTTCGACCGACGCCAGCTTCGTGGCTGATTTTCTGGATGCCGCAGCTCGCTACGACAAGCTGCCCCAACTCGGAATCGACCTGGGTGTCTTCAATTCGCAACAAACCACATTCATGCACTACATGGTAGGAGGAGTGACTATTCCGTTTGCCGGGCCAAGGGGTATCATGCGCGCAAATTTTCCGACCGCGGATTCGAAGGAACATGATCCCATAACCTATTCGGCTGATCCTTGGGCGGCCGCAGCGTGGGCTCCCCCCGAACTGTCAAATGAGAGCTTCACCAGCGCCAACTGGAACTGGATGTTGCAGTACGGCCAAGATACAGAGGGCTATGGCGCTGGTTACGTGCTGCGTGCCTGGGCCCGTTCCGAAGCAGGTCTATTGAATGCATGTGCCGCGAAGTGATCTACATTAGGTAGGTAACTGACAGCGGTAGAATATCGGTACCCATTTCCTGCCTGCCGACCTTTACCGCCGAAGTGTACCCCTTCTGCCAACTCCGAACTATAGTGAAAAACGGAGCGTAGCTCGAAGGCTACGATTTCTCCTACTGCGAGGAATGCTCCATATCGATGATCGCCCTCGCGTAGCGGCCCGTCCCAATCTCGAGCCAAACCAAGCAAAGGCGCACCCAGTGAATTGGCGCCGGTTTTCGCGGGGAAGAGGATTAGAATGGATGCCCCGGTGACCTTGCGAATATACTCGCGAGGGATTCTCATGGATCGAAGGGCGGCTATCCAATGGTAGTGCTCGGAGGCAATCGACAAGATTTGACTCTTTGGTCTTCCGTTCGGGTAATTCTTCTACTCGTGCCGGTTCTGCTGGCGTTGAGTCAGTGCCAGTTTGCCGAGGCTCGTTCCAATGATTCGAAGCTGAAGTTCATGAGCTGGGCAGATCCGAACACCGCAGATTGGGACCGCAAACTCCATATCAGCGGTATCCGCATGGGGTGCTCAGCAGAACCTGTGAACTGCATGAAAACCGCAGCCATTATCATGCAATCACACGCAAACGGAAAACTGTTCTTGTCAGTGGTGCTGAAACCAGGGGAACTGGAAGGTAACGCGACAGAGTACAGCAAGCTGAGCCAACAAAGTCCTTTTCTCGAGGAAGTCGGAATCGATGACTTCGTGGGGCAATATGCGAGACTGTTTACCAGCGGGTCCGGGGATCCCGTGGCAACATTGAGCTCCGTAGTGAACGGACTAAAATCACAAAACAAAAACCTGCATTTTGGTATCACCCTGTACGAAAATGAACTCGATTCTCCCTACCTTAAAGAACCCAAGATGACTGCGGCATTGCGAAACGGGGTGGACTATGTCCATTTGTTTCTCATCTACCGGTCGAACGCACGCAATTATGAGAGCTACGTGCGCAAGGCCAAGGAGATTTTTCCGAACGCGAAGATTATCGGAGGGGTCTATGCCTATGACCGTATCAGTTACATTCCCTGCGCGCCTTCCGACTCGCGTCCTTGCACCGCCCAAGAAGAACTTGCCCTCTTTAAACAGGCCCTGGAGATTGAGCTTCGATTACTGAAAAATGGGGAACTTGACTGGATGGAATTTTTCCCCGGGGCCTTTGGGAATGAGGCTACTTGGAACGCATGGGACCGCCCCAGAATATGTCCAGGCAGAAAGCAGGATTGCATCGCCAACACGCAAAAACTCCGTCAGGCACTGGCCGACGCCTTCTCAAAGGAAGTGGAATGACCTATAAGTGGCGCAAGCCCCGGACTTCAGGCCGGGGTAAGCCACGTAAATAACGGTATAGCCTGCTGTTCGATGTTGCATTTCCTTCCCTCGAGCCGTGCGCCGCCACAGGATGCAGCGAAGTAAGAAGGCGACCACAGGGTCTGGTTCCAGTCGCACTTGCCGATTCGAGGCCAGCGGCCAGGTCGAACATAGCATGAGGCCCCTATTCGGGAGTTCACCAAGGAGGAGACCAACCCTTTCGGCGGGTAGTTCCGAGCAGGTGTACGTGGTCGCCCTCCCCCTCCATCCATAGCAACTGTGAATCGAAGTCCCTACCGACCTTGCGAAAGATCTGCCTCCTGTGCCTCGATGGCCTGGGCATCCAAGTGGCAGTTGCAAGATTTGGCCACGAAGAGCAGCTGGACATGCTTCACGCAGGTGCAGTGTCTGGCTTGTCGATAATCTTTGCTTTTTGT
>Ga0181523_10001537_pt1 | contig 24430 bp, 20 predicted proteins | sample PEATcosm2014_Bin_43_FD_119752 | JGI IMG/M metagenome (GOLD analysis project Ga0181523, IMG submission 119752) | Peatland microbial communities from MTU Mesocosm Facility, Houghton, MI, USA - PEATcosm2014_Bin05_30_metaG | ecosystem: Environmental > Terrestrial > Soil > Wetlands > Peat | place... | reverse complement strand
GCGTGCTATAGCGCTCAACAGCGCGCTATGATGGTCGGGTGAACCTGAAGCAGTGGGCTGAGCGGCAAGGCGTCTCGTATGCGACCGCGCGCCGCTGGTTCGCTGCGGGCAGGCTGCCTGTCCAGGCTCGCCGGGTCGGCGGCCTGATCCTCGTTGGGGAGACTTCCGCTCCGGGCAATGCCGGGAGCGCCGTCGTGTACGCCCGGGTTTCGTCGGCAGATCAGGAAGCCGACCTGGACAGGCAGGTGGCCCGGGTCACCGCGTGGGCGACTGGGCAGGGCATCGCGATCGGCCGTGTGGTCACCGAAACCGGATCCGCTCTGAACGGCAAGCGCCGTAAGTTCCTCGCATTGCTCCGTGACCCGGCCGTTTCCGTGATCGTGGTTGAGCACCGGGACCGGTTCGCGAGATTCGGTGCCGAGTACGTCGAGGCGGCACTCGCCGCGTCCGGGCGCGGGCTGCTCGTGGTGGACCCGGCCGAGGTGGATGACGACCTGGTGCGGGACGTGACCGAGATCCTCACGTCACTGTGCGCCCGCCTGTACGGCCGGCGTGCCGCCGCGAACCGGGCCGCCCGTGCGGTGGCCGCCGCGACAGCCAAGGACGAGCCGTGACCCTGCTCGCTTACCGGTTCGCGCTCGATCCCACCCCGGCGCAGGAACGGGCGCTGCGGTCGCATGCGGGGGCGGCGCGGGTGGCGTTCAACTGGGGGCTGGCCCAGGTGAAGGCCGTCATGGATCAGCGGGCAGCGGAGGGCACGTACGGGATCACCGGGGACAACCTGACCCCGGCCATCTCATGGTCGCTGTACGCGTTGCGCAAAGACTGGAACGCCGTCAAGGGCACGGTCGCGCCGTGGTGGGCGGAATGCTCGAAAGAGGCGTTCAATACCGGCCTGGACCAGCTCGCGCGGGCGCTGAAGAACTGGGCCGACTCCCGCAGAGGCAAGCGGAAAGGCAAGCCGGCCGGGTTTCCCCGGCTCAAGTCCAGGCGGAAGGCCCGCCCGTCGATCCGGTTCACGACCGGCGCGTTCCGCTGCGAGGCGCGGCATGCGGTGCTGCCGCGGATCGGCCGGGTGAAGCTGCACGAGCCCGGCACCCGGCTGACCGATCTCGTCACGGCGGGGACGGGACGGGTGCTGGGCGTGTCGGTCCGGTTCGAGCGGGGCCGCTGGTTCGCCGCGTTCACCGTCGAGCAGGACGTGTCCCGCCCGCCCTCGGCCGGCCCGGACGCGGTCGTCGGCATCGACTTGGGGATCAAGACCCTCGCCGTCCTGTCAACCGGGGAGGAGATCCCCAGCCCCCGCCGTCTGGGCAGGTCGCTGCGGAAGGTCCGCCGCCTGTCCCGCACCGTGTCACGGCGGCGGGGGCCGGATCGGCGGACCCGGCAGCAGCCGTCGAACCGGTGGCGCCGTGCATCATCGGCGCTGGGGAAGGCTCAGGGCCGGGTCGCTGACCAGCGCCGGGATGCGCTGCATAAGGCCACCACCGACCTGACCGGCCGGTTCGGGACGCTGGTGATCGAGGACTTGAACGTCGCCGGGATGATCCGTAACCGACGTCTTGCCCGCCATGTAGCGGATGCCTCGTTCGCTGAGTTCCGGCGGCAAATTGAGTACAAGACCGCCTGGCGGGGCGGGGCTGTGGTGGTCGCGGACAGGTGGTTCGCGTCCAGCAAGACATGCTCGGGTTGCGGAGCGGTGAAAGCCAAGCTGCTCCTGTCTGAGCGGACATACGTGTGTACTGCGTGCGGCATGGTCGCTGACCGGGACCGGAACGCCGCGCTGAACCTCGCCGCGTATGGCGAACAGGTCATCGCCGGGAGTGGCCCGGAGATCAACGGACGCGGAGCCGACCGTAAGACACCCCCCCGGGGCGCTGGTGGCTATGAAACGTCAACCCGGCACCGGGCAAGCGGGTCAGACCGGGACCGTCCCGCCGCAAGGCAGGACTGCAGCATGAGCGCTAACAAGCACTCATCCGCAACGGGCGAGCGAGGTGGTTACCTACCATGTATAGGTAACCGCAGGTGACAAGCGAGGTGTTACGGCTGCCCCGCTGTCTTAGGTCTATGGCGGGCGCTGCCGCTGCGCTCCGTTTCCTCCCTGCTGGCGACGCCTTGCGGGACGGGTTCCCGGGCTGCTCGGCCCGCCCCGCTTCCACACCGCAATTCTGATGAACGGCAAGAGGATGAGTTCTGACCATGACACCAAGTCCGTCAAGCGCTGGCGGGAGATGCTGGCCAGCGAGCGGGACGCGGCCGCGCTGTACTCGCGGCTGGCCGGCGTGGAGACCGGCGAGCGCCGCGACATCTTCCGCGAGCTGGCGTCGATCGAGCTGAAGCACGCCGCGCACTGGGAGGGCAAGCTGCGCGAGGCGGGCGCCGAGATTCCCGCCCACGGGGGTCCCAGCCTGCGCACCCGCCTGATCGGCACGGCCGCGAGCAGGCTGTCGGTGAAGACCGTCCTGCCGCTGATCGAGCGGGCCGAAAAGGCCGACGCCGGCATGTACGACAACGACCCGGACGCCGCCCCGGGGATGGCGGCGGACGAGCGCGGGCACGCCCGCACCCTCGCGCACCTGATGGACGGCGGCCGCCCGGACGCCCAGGCGCAGATCCGGCGGCGCGAAACGTGGCACCGCGGTGACCGGTCCGGCACGCTCCGGGCCGGCGTGTTCGGCGTCAGCGACGGCCTGGTCTCGAACGCGGCCCTGGTCATGGGCTTCGCCGGGTCCGGCACCTCGCGCATGGTGACGCTGCTGGCCGGCGTCGCGGGCCTGCTGGCTGGATCGTTCTCGATGGCCGCCGGCGAGTACGTGTCCATGTCGAGCCAGCGCGAGATGTACCAGCGGGAGATCTCGCTGGAACAGGCCGAACTGGAGGAGAAGCCGGAGGAGGAGCACGCCGAACTGGTACTCATCTACCGGGCCAAGGGCCTGTCCCGCGCGGACGCCGAGAAGCTCGCCGACCGGATCATGTCCGACCGCGACGTGGCGCTGGACACGCTGGCCCGGGAAGAACTCGGACTCGACCCCGACGATCTCGGCTCACCGTGGGGCGCCGCGCTGTCGAGCCTGTTCGCCTTCGCCATCGGCGCGTTCGTGGTGGTGATCCCCTACCTGGCCGGGAGCGGCACGGCCGCCTTGCTGGCCGCGATCGTGCTGGTCATCGCCGCCCTATTCGGCGTCGGTGCGAGCATCGGCGCGCTGAACGGGCGCGGCGTCTTCCGCTCCGGCCTGCGCCAGGTCATCGCGGGCGCGATCGCCGCGGCGATCACCTACGGCGTCGGCCACCTGATCGGCGCGCACGTCTCCTGACCAAATCCTTCCGGGGCGCAGGCCGCGTCGTTCAGTTGAGGGCGGGGTCAGGCCGGCGTGGCGCCGTACGATTGAAACAGCATCAATGGTGAGACTTCAGCATGAGCAGGCGGGTGGTGAAGCGGTAGCTGGTGCGCCGGTTGTCACGCTGCGGTCCAGGTAACGGCGCCGCCGAGCCGGGTCTGCTGGACGGTGATGTCGCCGATGGCGCTGGAGTCCACCCGCCGCGGGTCGGACGACAGGATCACGAAGTCGGCATACTTGCCGGGCTCGAGCGAGCCGAGCACGTTGTCGGTGTGGGTCTGCCATGCCGCGTCGATCGTGACCGCGCGGAGTGCGGCTTCGGCGCTGATCCGCTCATCCGCGTTCAGTACCTCACCGCCGTCGCGCATCGACCGGGTCACGGCGGTCTGCACCGAGCGGAGCGGGCAGATCGGCGAGACGGAGTAGTCGCTGTGGAAGGAGGGCCGCAGGCCGCGGCGGAGTGCACTGGCCACGGCGTCGAGGCGGTTGGCCCGGTCGGGACCCAGGATGTTGTCCCGCAGCGCCTTGCCCCAGTAGTACACGTGGTTCATCAGGAAGCTGGGCGAGATCCCGGCCGCTGCCATCCGGCGGAAGTGGCCCTCGTAGGCGATGGAGCAGTGCTCGATGCGGTGCCGCAGATCCGTGAGCTCGGCGCCGGCGAGGGCCTTCTCGTAGGCCTCCAGGGTGAGGTCGATCGCGGCGTCGCCGTTGGCGTGCACCATGACCTGCCAGCCGCGGTCGTGGGCGTAGCGGATCGCCTCCTGGAGCTGATCGGCGGTGTAGTTGGCCGCGCCGCGTTCTGCGGAGCCCAGGTAGGGCCCGCGCTGGTAACCCGTCCGGCCCTGATTCGATCCGTCAGCGATCAGTTTCCAGCTGGTGGCGCGGACCATGTCATCGCCGTCCCCGGCCCGGACGCCTGCCTGCTCCCATGCTGCCCGGGCCTGGTCAAGCTGCGCTGTGGTGATCCGGGTGGGCAGCCGCCCCGCCGCGGCGAGCCCGTGCAGGATGTCCAGTTCGCTGGCTCCCAGCAGGCTGCCGGTGGCTGCCTCGTGCACCTTGGTGACACCGGCGCTCGCTGCCCTGGCCAGGATGGCGGCCAGGCCGTCGAGCAGCTCGTCGTGGGTCAGCCTGGGGAGCGCGCCCAGGACCGGCATCATGGCGGCCATTTCGGAGACAACCCCGGTCAGGACGCCGCCCGCGCGGAGGTAGCTGCCGCCGGGAGGGTCCGGCGTCTGCGCGGTGATGTGCGCGAGGGCCAGTGCCTTGGAGTTGACGTACAGGAAGTGCATGGAGGCGTTCGCCACCAGCACCGGGTTATCGGGCGCGATCCGGTCCAGGATCGCAGCCGTCAGGACCGGCTCACCGGGGTACAGCGAGGGGTCGAACAACTTCCCGGTCACCCACTGGCCGGGGCGCGCCGAAGCCGCCGCATGGCGGAGCCGCTCGACGACCATGCCGAAAACCGGATTCGCCGGCGGCGAGCAGTCCAGCCAGGAATCGAAGATCACCGTGCTCCATAGGTGCATGTGCGGCTCGACCAGGCCGGGCAGGGCTACCTGGTCGCCGAGCTCGGCAATCTCGGTGTCCGGGCCACGCAGGCCAGCAATCTCCTCCGGTGATCCGAGCGCCAGCACCCGCCCGTTCCTGACCGCCAGCGCCCCGGCCTCCGGCTGGGCCGGGTTCATCGTGACGATAGTGCCGAGCACCAGGAGATCAGCGTGGTCCGGCCGGCCGGCCAGGGCCGGGCGGTTGCCGCCGTATTCCCGGATCTGGGGGACCGCCCGGGGCGTGATCATCTGGGCCATGGAAGGGTGCGGCTGGCAACAGCCTGACACGCTGGATTCCGGCATGCGACTGGTATACCCAGGGCAACTTATCATATACGTAAAGTAATCACACCCTCCCCGGCCGTCGGCGCAGGGCCGACTACCTGGCCGTGGACCTCGCCCGTCGCGGGCATCCGACCTGCGGACCGAGGACGTCCAGGCCGGCCGGCGCGGGCCGGCCTGGACGTCATGATCAGGCGCGGTCGAACCGGTCGAGGTTCATCACCTTGTCCCACGCCGCGACGAAGTCGTTCACGAACTTCTCCTTCGCGTCATCGCTCGCGTAGACCTCCGCGAGCGCGCGCAGCTCGGAGTTCGACCCGAAGACGAGGTCGGCACGGCTGCCGGTCCACTTGACCTCGCCGGTGGCGGCGTCGCGCCCCTCGAACGTGTTCGCGTCCTCGGACGTCGCCTTCCACGTCGTGCCGAGGTCGAGCAGGTTGACGAAGAAGTCGTTGGTCAGCGACCCGGGGGTGGAGGTGAGGACCCCGAGCTTCGACCCGTCGTAGTTCGCGCCCAGCACGCGGAGGCCACCGACGAGGACCGTCATCTCGGGGGCGCTCAGGGTGAGCAGGTTCGCCTTGTCGAGCAGCAGGTACTCGGCCGGCAGCCGGGTGCCCTTCCCAACGTAGCTCCGGAACCCGTCCGCCCTCGGCTCGAGGTTGACGAACGACTCCACGTCGGTCTGCTCCAGCGACGCGTCCGCGCGGCCCGGCGTGAAGGGGACCTCGACGTCGAAGCCGGCGTTCTTGGCGGCCTGCTCGACGGCCGCATCGCCCGCCAGCACGATCAGGTCGGCCAGCGAGACCTGCTTCCCGCCGGTCTGGCCAGCGTTGAAGGACTGCTGGATGCCCTCCAGGGTGCGCAGCACCGTCGCCAGCTGGTCGGGGTTGTTGACCTCCCAGCCGTTCTGCGGCTCGAGGCGGATGCGCGCCCCGTTGGCACCGCCCCGCTTGTCGCCGCCGCGGAAGGACGAGGCCGACGCCCACGCGGTGGACACGAGCTGGGGCACCGTCAGGCCCGAGGCGAGGATCTGGCTCTTCAGGGCGGCGATGTCCGCCGCGTCGATGAGCTCGTGCGTCACCGCCGGAACGGGGTCCTGCCAGATCAGCGTCTCGGACGGCACCTCCGGCCCGAGGTAGCGCACGATCGGGCCCATGTCGCGGTGGGTCAGCTTGAACCACGCCCGGGCGAAGGCGTCCGCGAGCGCATCCGGGTCCGCCAGGAAACGCCGCGAGATCGGCTCGTAGATCGGGTCGAACCGCAGCGAGAGGTCGGTGGTCAGCATCGTCGGAGGGCGTCGCTGCGACGGGTCCTGAGGGTCGGGAACGGTGCCCGCCCCGGCCCCGTCCTTCGGCTGCCACTGGTGCGCGCCCGCCGGGCTCTGGGTCAGCTCCCACTCATAACCGAAGAGGGTCTCGAAGAAACTGTTATCCCACTTGGTCGGCGCGGGAGTCCACGTGACCTCGAGACCGCTGGTGATCGCGTCGCGGCCCTTGCCGCTGCCGTACGTGCTCTTCCAGCCCAGGCCCTGCTGCTCGAGCGGGGCGGCCTCGGGGTCGGGGCCGACTGAATCCGCGGGGCCGGCGCCGTGCGTCTTGCCGAAGGTGTGACCGCCCGCGATCAGGGCGACCGTCTCCTCGTCGTTCATCGCCATCCGGCGGAACGTCTCGCGGATGTCGCGCGCCGCGGCGAGCGGGTCCGGGTTGCCGTTCGGACCCTCCGGGTTGACGTAGATGAGGCCCATCTGGACCGCGGCCAGTGGCTCCTCCAGCTCGTGGTCGCCGGTGTAGCGCTGGTCGCCGAGCCATTCGGTCTCGGGCCCCCAGTAGACGTCATCGTCCGGCTCCCAGACGTCCTCGCGGCCGCCGCCGAAGCCGAAGGTCTTGAAGCCCATCGACTCCAGCGCGACGTTGCCGGTAAGGACTATGAGGTCGGCCCACGAGAGCTTCTGGCCGTACTTCTTCTTGACCGGCCACAGCAGCCGGCGCGCCTTGTCGAGGCTGACGTTGTCCGGCCAGCTGTTGAGCGGGGCGAAACGCTGCTGGCCGGCCCCGGCGCCGCCGCGGCCGTCGCTGATGCGGTAGGTGCCCGCGCTGTGCCACGCCATCCGGATCATGAGCGGGCCGTAGTGGCCGAAGTCAGCCGGCCACCAGTCCTGGGATGTCGTCAGCACCTCCGCTATGTCGCGCTTCACGGCAGGGAGGTCGAGGGTCTTGAACGCCTCGGCGTAGTTGAACTCCTCGCCCAGGGGATTGGCCACGGCGGGGTTCTTGGCGAGGATCTTCAGGTTGAGCTTGTTCGGCCACCATTCGCGGTTGGCGTCACCCTTGGTGGGGTGCGTGAGGCCGGGCGCGACCGGGCACCCCCCGCTCTCCGGGGTCGCGTCTTCGACGACTACTGGATCATGGTTCTCAGTCATGGGAATCCTTCCGGGCTGGGCGGATCACGATGCTCAGGAACTGCCGGCAGTAGAACAGCCGGGGCACAGGCCCCAGTAGGTGACCTCGGCCTCGCCGACCGAGAAACCGTGGTCGTCGGACGCGGTCAGGCAGGGGGCCTCGCCGACCGCGCAGTCGACGTCAGCGACGGCAGCACACGACCGGCACACGATGTGGTGATGGTTGTCCCCGACGCGTCCCTCGAACCGGGCCGGGCTGCCGGCCGGCTCGATGCGGCGCAGGAGTCCCGCCGCGGTGAGCGCGTGCAGGGCCTCATACACGGCTTGCACGGAAATATGGCCTACGCGATCGCGCACCGCGGAGGTGATCGCCTCGACGCCGAGGTGGTCACCGTCCCGGACGGTCTCAATCAGTGCGACGCGGGCGGCCGTCACCCGCAGGCCGGCACCGCGCAGCTCCTCGGCGGTGCTCTGAGCCTGGGGCGCGGTCATAGCGCCAACTTATCTTCAGAAACGCGAACGGTACAAGACAACGAATGGTTCAAGTCTGGTGCCGTATCAGGTAACGATCCCAGATGATCGTGCCGACGCCCGGCCAGCCCAGCGGGCCGGCCCGGACTACCATGGAAGCGAGACGCACCGGAACCGCACCGAGAGCGAGGGCATTGGACACGACGCAGGGAACACCCGGGCCGGAAGACTCTGGCGTCGTCGGCCACGGCCCGGCCGGCCCCACGGTCGTCCGGATGCTCCTTGGTGCGCGGCTGCGCCGGCTCCGCCAGGCGGCGGGGATCACCCGGGACAGCGCGGGCACCGCGATCCGGGCGTCCGGCTCCAAGATCAGCCGTCTCGAGCTGGGCCGGACCGGTTTCAAGCAGCGCGACGTGTCCGACCTGCTGACGCTGTACGGGGTGGGCGACGAGGCCGAACGGGCGGTGCTGCTCAGCCTGGCCCGGCAGGCCAACGCGGCCGGCTGGTGGCACTCCTATAGCGAGGTCCTGCCCCCGTGGTTCGGGCCCTACCTCGGGCTGGAGCAGGCGGCGGGCATCATCCGCAGTTACGACGTGCAGTTCATCCCCGGGCTCTTGCAGACGCCCGGCTACGCGGCGGCGGTAGCCCGGCTCGCGGACGGTATCTCAGAGCCTGACGTCCAGCAGCTGGTCGCGCTGCGGATGCGCCGCCAGCAGCTGCTGCGCCGCGACAACCCGCCGCACCTGTGGGTGGTGATCAATGAGGCGGCCCTGCGCCGCCCGATCGGCGGCCGGGCGGTCATGCTGGCTCAGGTCGACCACCTGATCAGGATGTCGCGCCGCCGCAACATCACGGTCCAGGTCATGCCGTTCAGCGCGGGCGGGCACGCGGGCGTGGGCGGCCAGATGATCCTGCTGCGGTTCCCCGAGGGCCTGCTCCCCGACCTCGTCTACCGGGAGCAGCTGGACAGCGCGATCTACCTCAAAAAACCCGCCGACACGGCGCCCTACTGGAACATCCTGAACAGCGTGGCCACCGAGGCGCTGCCGCCCGAGCAGAGCACCGAGATGCTCCGCCGCCTGTCCGACCTGATCTGACCGTCCGCTCCGCCGGCAGGCCCCGCCTTGCTGTCCTGGCCACGGCTGCTGCGACTCGCACCCGGCTCGTGGCAGGCTCGGAGGAGCTACCTGGGAGGAGAGGGCAGTTGACAAGGCGCAGGGATGCCGTCGTGGTCGGCGGTGGGCACAACGGTCTGGTCGCCGCGGCCTACCTGGCCAGGAACGGGCTGGACACCGTGGTGTGCGAGCGCCGGGACGTAACCGGCGGCGCCGCGGTCAGCGAGCACCCGTTCGGCCCCGGGTACACGGTCACCTCGCTGTCGTACGTGGTGTCCCTGCTGCCCCCCGATCTCGTCCGCGACCTGCGGCTGGAGCAGCACGGGTACCACGTCTACCCGCAGGGTCCGTACTTCGCGCCACGGGTGGACGGGCGGTACCTGCGGCTGCCCGACGACCCGGCCGCGCGGCACGCCGAGATCGCCAAGTACTCCGCCGCGGACGCGGACGCCTACGACCGCTACGAGGCGCACCTGCAGCGGATCGGCCGGCTGCTGGGGCCGCTGCTGCATCAGATCCCGCCGCACCTCGGTTCGCGGCGGCCCGCGGACCTGTGGGCACAGGCCCGGCTGCTGGCGCAGTTGCGGGGGGTCGACGAGCGCGGCTCGGTGGACGTGACCCGGCTGCTCACCGGGAGCATCGCCGACCTGCTCGACCGCTACTTCGAAAGCGACGCGGTGCGCGGGCTGCTCTCGGTCTCCGGCGTCATCGGCACCTGGGCGGGGCCGCGGTCGGCCGGGACCGCGTACGTGATGCTGCACCATCATGTCGGCGAGGCCGACGGGCAGGCGGGCGCGTGGGGGTTCCCGCGCGGCGGGATGGGAGGGGTCGCCGCGGCGATCGCGTCCGCGGCCCGGTCGTTCGGCGCGGAGATCCGGACCGGCGCGCCGGTCGCCCGCATCCGCACGGCTGAGGGCCGGGCCTGCGGGGTGACCCTGGCCAGCGGCGAGGAAATCGACGCGGACGTCGTCATCACCACGGCGCACCCGCAGATCTCGTTCCTGCGCCTGCTCGATACGGCCGACCTGCCGCCGGAATTCGTCGCGGACATCCGGGGCTGGCAGACCCGCAGCGGGACCGTGAAGATCAACCTCGCGCTCGACCGGCTGCCGGTGTTCGCGGGCCACCCGGACTTCGACCCGCAGGTGCACGGCGGGACCATCGTGCTGGCCGAGAGCCTGGACGACGTGGAGACGGCCTTCCAGCAGGCGGTGACGGGCGAGCCGTCGGCGCGACCGTTCGCCGACATCTGCATCCCCAGCGTCTTCGACGACTCGCTGTCGCCACCGGGCCGGCACGTCATGTCGCTGTTCACCCAGTGGGTGCCGTCTGGCTATGCGGACGCACCGCACGAGGCAGACCTGGCCGCCCACGCGGACCGGGTCATCGCGCGGGTGGAGGCGGTCGCCCCCGGCTTCACCAGCTCGGTACTGCACCGGCAGGTGATCGGGCCGCACCAGATGCAGGAGGAGTACGGCCTGGTCGGCGGGAACATCTTCCACGGCGAGCTGTCCCTGGGCCAGATGTTCCACGCCCGGCCGGCCGCCGGCTACGCGGACCTGCGCACGCCGGTCCGCGGGCTGTACCAGGCCGGCTCGGCCACTCACGGTGGCGGCGGCGTCACCGGCATTCCGGGCCGCAATGTCGTCCGCCAGGTCCTCGCCGACCGCCGGGCGCGGCGGTGGACGGACTCATCGAGGCGGTGCTGCCGTAGCGGGGCAGAATGGGGCCATGGACGCGGAGTGGTTCCTGGAGCAGGCGGGTGAGCTGCTCGCGATTCCGTCGACGGCGGACCGGCCGGCGGAGCTGGCACGGGCGCTCCGCTTCGTGCTCGATTTCGTCGGGCCCGGTTTCACCGTGGAGCGGTTCGAGTCGGGCGGCAAGCCGAGTGCGCTGGTGTACCGGGGCGTGTACCGGGGCGAGCCTGCCCAGGGCGGATCCGGCGGCGACCGCGGCGGGACAGAGCCCGGCGCCGGGCGGGCCGGGCGGCCCGATTTCCGGGTTATTCTCAACGCGCACCTGGACGTGGTGCCGGCGCCGCCGGATCAGTTCCGGGCCCGCCGCGAGGGGGGCCGGCTGTACGCGCGGGGCGCGCAGGACATGAAGATCTCCGCGCTGGCCGAAGCGCTGGCCTTCCGTGAGCTGGCCGGCTCGGTCGGATACCCGTTGGCGCTGCAGCTCGTCACCGACGAGGAGGTAGGCGGGCGCGACGGCACCCGGCACCAGATCGAGCGCGGCGTGCGCGGGGACTTCGTGCTGATCGGGGAGACCAGCGGGCTGCGGATCGTCACCGAGTCCAAGGGCATGCTCGGCGTGACCTTGCGGGCCAGCGGCCGTGGTGCGCACAGTGCCTACCAGTGGCTGGGTGATAACGCCCTGGTCAAGCTGCAGCGCAGCGTGCACAACATGCTGGCCCGGTACCCGGTGGCCACCGAGGAGGCCTGGCGGACCACCGTGAACCTGGCACGCGTGCACACCCCCAACCAGGCCCGCAACCAGATCCCGGCCGAGGCGGAGGCGTGGCTGGACATCCGCTTTCCGCCGGAGGACACCGACCTGGCCGGGAGGAGCACCGCGCAGATCGCCGCCTACCTGCAGGGGTTCTGTGAGCTGGGCGTGACGGCCGTGGTCGACCACGTGGATGCGCCGCAGAACGCCGACGGCGGCCGGCCCGAGATCACCCGGCTCGCCGGCGCCGCGCTCGCACAGGGCTATCAGCCCGAATTCCTGCGCAAGCACGGCACCAGCGACGGGTGCTTCTACGGGGACGCGGGCATCACGGCGGTGGCGTTCGGCGTGGGCGGGCACGGCCAGCACGGCGCCGACGAGTACGCCGACATCACCACGATCGCGCCGTACCACCAGGCGCTGACGCAGTTCCTGCGGGATCCGGGCAGTGCTGGATTACGAGTCCGACGGCGACTGTTCCGGCCCTGGTAAACGATCTAGGCGCCCGGGAGGGACAGCGAGCTGATGGCCTCGCGGACGGCGGCGATCCGGCCGCCGTCCCACTCGACCGCAACTGGCCGCCAGCCTGAACAGCCAGCGCTACCCGGACGCAACGGTCACGCTGGCGCGGCCGGTGCCGCTGCCGGCGGCGTTCGCCTCGGGCGCGACGGTAACGCTGACGGCGCCCGCGCAGTTCACCGTGGGCGGGGCGACGCGCCCGGTCACGGTGACGCTGACGGCGCGCCGGGACGGGACCGCCCTGCAGGCCGTCGGCTCGATCCCGGTCCCGTTCGGTACCTGGGGTATCAAGGGGCCGAAGGGGTACGGCGCCGTCGGCTCGCTGGCCAGCCACGGGATCGCCGAGTTCCGGCTCATCCTGGGGAAGTCCTAGGAATGCCAGGGCCCCGCTGGGTGTTGCGGTGAGGTTAGGCCCGGTGACCCGCTGCTAAGGTCACCGCGGGCATCAGGACATGGCGGACGGAACGGGCCGAGGAGGGGCGATGACGCTGACTGACGCGCTGCCCGCGACCCCGGACCCGGACGCCGTGTTCGGCGCCTTCGCGAGCTGGGCCAAGGAGCAAGGGCTCAGCCTCTACCCGCACCAGGAAGAGGCCCTGATCGAGGTCGTGTCGGGATCGAACGTGATCCTGTCCACACCGACCGGGTCCGGCAAGAGCCTGGTGGCGGCGGGCGCGCACTTCGCGGCGCTCGCGGCCGGGCAGCGCACCTTCTATACCGCGCCGATCAAGGCGCTGGTGTCGGAGAAGTTCTTCGCGCTGTGCGAGACGTTCGGGCCGGCCAACGTAGGCATGATGACCGGGGACGCGAGCGTCAACGCGTCGGCGCCGATCATCTGCTGCACCGCGGAGATCCTGGCCAACATCGCACTGCGGGACGGGGCGGACGCCGACGTTGGCCAGGTCGTGATGGATGAGTTCCACTTCTACGCCGACCCCGACCGGGGCTGGGCGTGGCAGGTGCCGCTGATCGAGCTGCCGCACGCCCAGTTCGTGCTGATGTCGGCGACCCTCGGGGACGTCAGCTTCTTCGAGAAGGACCTGGCCCGGCGCACCGGCCGGACGACCGCGGTGGTCCGGTCGGACGCGCGCCCGGTGCCGTTGACCTTCCGGTACGTGCTCACGCCGCTGCACGAGACGCTGCGGGAACTGCTGGAGACGCACGAGGCGCCGGTCTATGTCGTGCACTTCACCCAGGCCGCCGCGCTGGAGCAGGCCCAGGCGCTGATGAGCATCAACGTCTGCACCCGCGCGGAAAAGGACGCCATCGCCGAGACGATCGGCCATTTCCGGTTCACGGCCGGCTTCGGCAAGACGCTGTCCCGCCTGGTCCGGCACGGCATCGGGGTGCACCACGCCGGCATGCTGCCCAAGTACCGGCGGCTGGTCGAGACGCTGGCGCAGGCCGGCCAGCTCAAGGTGATCTGCGGGACCGACACGCTCGGGGTGGGCATCAACGTGCCGATCCGGACCGTGCTGTTCACCGCGCTGTCCAAGTACGACGGGTCGAAGACACGGCTGCTGCAGGCGCGGGAGTTCCACCAGATCGCCGGGCGCGCCGGGCGGGCCGGGTACGACACGGTCGGGACGGTCGTGGTGCAGGCCCCGGAGCACGTGGTCGAGAACACCCACGCCCTGGCCAAGGCGGGCGACGACCCCAAGAAGCGGCGCAAGGTCGTGCGCAAGAAGCCACCCGAGGGGTTCGTCTCGTGGGGCCAGCCCACCTTCGAGCGGCTGGTCGCGGCCGAGCCCGAGCCGCTGAAGTCCCAGTTCGCGGTCAGCCACGCCATGCTGCTGAACGTCCTGAGCAGGCCGGGCGACGCGTTCGCCGCGATGAAGCAGCTGCTGACCGACAACCACGAGGACCGCGCGGCGCAGCGCGCGCACATCCACCGGGCGATCCAGATCTACCGGGCGCTGCTGGCCGGCGGCGTGGTCGAGCGGCTGGACGAGCCGGACGAGCGGGGTCGGGGGGCACGGCTGACCGTGGACCTGCAGTTCGACTTCGCGCTCAACCAGCCGCTGTCGCCGTTCGCGCTGGCGGCGCTGGAACTGCTGGACCGGGAGTCCCCCGCGTACCCGCTGGACGTGCTCTCAGTCATCGAGTCGACGCTGGACAACCCGCGCCAGGTGCTGTCCGCGCAGCAGTTCCGGGCCCGCGGCGAGGCGGTTGCGCAGATGAAGGCGGACGGCGTCGACTACGAGACCCGGATGGACCTGCTGGATTCGGTGACGTACCCGAAGCCGCTGGAGGACCTGCTCGAGGCCGCGTACGACATCTACCGGCGCGGCCACCCGTGGGTCGCCGACCACGAGCTCGCGCCCAAGTCGGTGGTCCGCGACATGTATGAGCGGTCGATGACGTTCACCGAATACATCGGGTTCTACGGGCTGTCCCGCTCGGAAGGGCTGGTGCTCCGGTACCTGGCCGACGCGTACAAGGCACTGCGGCAGACCGTGCCGGAGGACGGCAAGACCGAGGAGCTCATCGACCTGATCGAGTGGCTCGGCGAAATGGTCCGCCAGGTCGACTCCAGCCTCATCGACGAATGGGAACGGCTGCGCAACCCGGACCCCGCCGAGGTGGTCGCGGCCGCGTCGCGGCCGGTGTCGGTGACCGGGAACATCCGGGCCTTCCGGGTGCTGGTGCGGAACGCGCTCTTCCGCCGGGTCACGCTGGCCGCGCTGGGCCGGTACGAGGAGCTCGGCGAGCTGGACGCGGATTCCGGCTGGGACGCCGACGCGTGGGGCGACGTGCTGGACGCGTACTTCGCCCAGCACGACGAGATCGGCACCGGGCCGGACGCGCGCGGGCCGGGGCTGCTCATCCTCGACGAGGGCGCGTCCCGCTGGACCGCCCGGCAGATCTTCGACGACCCGGCCGGGGACCACGACTGGGGCATCAGCGCCGAGATCGACCTGGCCGCCTCGGACGAGGCCGCGACGGCCGTGCTGCGGATCACCGCCATCGGCCAGCTGTAGCGGGCGCCCGCGGCGCGGATGACGCGAGGGCACGTCCGTTCGGCGCAAAAAGAAACCCGGCCCACGAGGAGCCGGGTGGTATACGCCGGGGAGTATAGCCAGCGGCGGTGCCAATGGGGAGGCCTGGCTGGCCACCGGCGTGGGGCGTGTCGCCGGGGGCGTCACAGGCGCCGGGCGCGTTGCCGTCGGCGGGGGCTACCAGCCGGCCGGGCGGTGGTACGGGCCTACCGGGTCGGGAAGCTGGTGGTTCTTCAGGTCGGCGCACGACAGCCGGGCCCACCAGTGCCGGCCCGCACCGTCCGTCGGGTTGCCGCGCAGGTCACCGGCCAGATAGCTCGGTGACGGGTTGATGACGCCGACCGGTACGCGCTGCCGGGCCTGCTCGATGGGAAACCTCAGGTCGCTGTCGTTGGAGATGATCAGCGCGCCGTCGACAGTGCCGCCGAGCACGTCGAGCAGGAGGTGGGCCGCCACGTTGACGTCGGACCCCTTCTCTTCGCGGCTGGCGTAGGACACCATGAACACCGCGCCATGGACCGGGTTGCCGTGGCCGTCCTGCACCATCACCGGCCAGTCCGGCACGACCAGTTCCGGCCGGCCCTGCAGGTCCCGCTTGGCCAGCGGGGCCGTCTTGACGTGGGCGACGTAGGTGCCGAACTCGATGTGGTCGACGCTGGCCGCCGCGGCCAGCGCCTTCAGGTAGACATCCTGGTCCGCCTGGCCGGACGGGTTGGTGGCGCCGTCGATGCGGGCCGTGCAGTACACCACCCGCTCCACCTGGGCGCCTGACCAGGTCCCGGGCCGGCTCACCAGGTCGGCGGTCAGCCCGCGCAGATCGAGCCATCGCCAGCCCGGCGTGCCCCGGCCGCACAGCGACCGCGCGCCGTAGTACAGATTGAAGCCGTCGACGTACACCCCGATCCGCACGAGGGCAACGTAGCACCGGCGGCGCCCGCGCATTGGCCCGGCGGGGCCAATGCGTGCCCGGCGGGGCCAATGCGTGCCCGGCGGCGCCAATGCGTGCGCGGCGGCGCCAGTGTTTGCGCGGCGGCGCCAGTGTTTGCGCGGCGGCGCCAGTGTTTGCGCGGGGCCAGTGTTTGGGCGGCGGGGCCGTGGGCGGTTGCGTAGCCTCTGGGCATGGGCAGTCTCAGGGAGCCAGGCCGGTTCGCCGGCACCCGGGTATTTGTCGGGGTGGCTGTGGTTCTGGCCGGGGCGCTGCTCAGCGCGTGCGGTTCGGGGCCCGTGCCGCAGACGACGGCCACGGCCTACCTGGCCGCGTGGAGCAAGCAGGACTGGACGGCCATGCGGCAGCTCGTGGCCAGCCCGCCGGCCGACTTCGTAACGGTCAACACGGCGGCGTTCACCGATCTGCACGTCAGCAAGGCCAGCTTCAGCGCGGGCACGCTGAAGACCAGCGGAGCTTCGGCCACCGACCCGGTCACCGAACGGCTCGGCCTCACCGGCCTCGGCACCATCACGATCAGGCCGACGCTGCACCTGGTCCAGCGCTCCGGGCACTGGCTGGTTGACTGGTCCCCGGCCACGATCGCCCCGTCGCTGCGGGCCGGCGACGAGCTTACGGTGACGACGACCTGGCCGGCCCGCGCGGCGATCGAGGGCGCGGGCGGCGTGCCGCTGACCACCCAGGCCCAGCAGGTCACGATCGGCGTCGAGGGGAGCCTGGTCAAGGACGCTACCTCGCTGACGTCGGCCCTGGTCGCCGCGGGCGCGACGGCGCAGGAGGCCAGCACCGCGATCACCGCCGCGAAGGCCCACCCGACGTTCTTCGAGCCGGTCTTCACAGTGCCGCAGGCGCGCTACGAGCAGCTCAAGCCGACCCTCTACCCGCTCCCGGGCGCCGTGTTCGAGTCATCCGCGACGCCGCAGGCGACCACGCCCGGGCTCACCGCGGGAGTGGTCGGCACGGTTGGGCCGGTCACCGCCCAGGAACTTCAGTCGCTCGGCGGCGCTTACAGCGCGCAGAGCGTCGTCGGCCAGAGCGGGCTGGAGGCGGCCGGCGAGCGCCAGCTGGCCGGCTCGCCCGGCGTGACCGTCGCGGTGGTCTCAGCCAACGGCGCGCACGTGGCGACGCTCGCCACGCTGGCGGGGCACGCCGGGACGGCCGTGCAGACCACGATCGACCCGGACATGCAGCGGGCGGCGCAGTCGGCCCTGTCCGGTGAGCGGAAGACCGCCGCGCTGGTCGCCGTCAACACGCAGACCGGCGGGGTGCTGGCCGCGGCGAACGTCAACTCCGGTCAGTTCGACGGGGCCCTGGACGGCGCCTATCCCCCGGGCTCCACGTTCAAGGTGCTCACCTCCACCGCACTGATCAACCACGGGCTCTCACCCTCGTCGGCGGCCAGCTGCCCGGCGACGGCGACGGCCGGCGGCGAGGTGTTCCACAATGCCGAGGGCGAGGGGCAGGTCAGCGACCTGCTGGACGCGTTCGCCGAGTCATGCAACACGGCCTTTATCGGGCTGGCCACGGCGCACCTCACGCCGCCGGACTTCCCGTCCACCGCGGCGCTGTTCGGGCTGGGCAAGGCGCCGCGGATGGGGCTGGCCGCCTACGCCGGATCGGTGCCCACGCCGTCGGACGAGGCCGACCTGGCCGCCACGTCGATCGGGCAGGGCCGGGTGCTGGCCTCGCCGCTGAACATGGCGATGGTCGCCGCCGCGGTTGACACCGGCACCGTGCGCGCACCGCGCCTGGTGGTGGGCGCACCGGACGACACCGCGGCCACCCACCGGCTGCCGGCCGCGGTGGTCACCGACCTGCACCAGATGATGGCGCAGGTCGTCGCCTCCGGCACCGCCGCGGGGCAGGGCCTGCCGGCCGGGACGTTCGGCAAGACGGGGACGGCCGAGTACGGGACCGGGACGCCGCTGAAGACCGACGCCTGGCTGATCGGGTTCAAGGGCAACATCGCGTTCGCGGTGCTGGTGGTCGACTCGGGTGGTAACGGCGGTCCCACCTGCGGGCCGATCGCCGCCAAGTTCCTGCACGCCGCCGGGGCGTAGGGCACACGCCGCGCTCACCCCGCAGAAGACACGGACCCGGCGCAGGTCGCGCTGTTCCCGCTTGCCGTGCCCTACCTCCTCAACCCCGCCGGTATCGTCCTACTGGTCACCGCGCCGGCCGAAGCCGCCTCCGTCGCGGTGGTCGCCGTCGTCGTCGGCCACCTCATCGTGATACTCGCCCTCGACATCGTGGTGTTCCGCTGGGCGGTGCAGGTCAGCAGCCATCTGGACGCGAACCGCATGCTGGTGACCGAGAAGGTATTCGGTTTCCTGCTCGCCGCCCGCGCTCCGGTTGCCCTCCAGATTCCGGCGAGGCCGCCCGGATCGTGGAACGGATCCTGGCGCCCACTGCGGGCACCCAGCGCCGCACCGAGTTGCTCGCACCGCTGCAAGCCCTCACCGATCCCCGGATCGAACCCTCACCGATCCCCGGATCGAACGGTATTGGGGAACTGACGCCCATCATCAACGGCTGGCCCCAATTCCCGTCTCACCTGCCCGCCTTCGAGCGGCTGATCGCTGCGCTGGGCGCTTACGAACAGCGCGGAGCACGAGGACAGCGCGGAGCACGAGGGTAGTAAGCGCCAGGGGTCCGGCCTGTTGGACGCTGGATCGGGCGGCAGGGGCGACCGGGTGGGCCCGGCGGCTGGCGCAGCATCCGGTGCTCGCCGAAGCCTTGGCGGGCGCAGATCAGCGCGTCGTGGGCGCGGCAGATCTGTGAGTGGACCGTCCGGCTCCCCGACGACCATCGGGCGGACGCGGATCAGATTCTGCTGGCCGCCGGGTTGGGTGGCGCGGACCTGCACGACCTCGGTGCGTTCGGGCAGGAGATGGCCGAACGGGCCCGCACCGGGCCCGGCCGCGACGACGGCGGGTTCAATGACCGGGCGCTGTGGGTCGATACGACGATCGGCGGCGCCGGGCGGGTCGCGGGGGATCTCACGCCGGGCTGCGCCGCCGCGCTGACCGTGGTGCTGGACGCCCTGTCCGGCAAGGCCGGACCGGAAGATACCCGCACCATGCGGCAGCGCCGCCACGACGCGCTGGAGGAGGCCTGCCAGCGGCTTATACGGTCGTAGCTTTTTGACGTCTTTACGCAGGTAGTACCACTCGGCCCACGCCAACGTCCGGGTACGGATCAGGCAACGTTCAGACATTCGAGGTGTCGGCCGTAATGGCCGCGCTGATCCCGAGTCCTCATCCATGTGCAGCCAGCGGTCAGCCTTGCCCGCCAGATGACGCAGAGAGCGCCCAGAATGCGTCCTCCCCGAAGCGCACCAACCCGCCGATCTGCAGCGCCAGGGCTGGCGACCAGCTAGCAACTGAAACAGCGCATATCGCGGTGATCTGGCTGACGGTAGCGCGCGCCGCACCACGGGCGGTTCCTGCGCATGGTTCAGGTCGCGGCGAGGAGCCGCTGGTGGAGCTGGCGTGTGGCCGGGCTGGGTGAGACGCCGAGCTGGTCGCGCAGGCACTCGCTGAGCTGGCCGTAAACGCCGAGGGCCTCGGCCAGGTTGTCCTGGGCGGCGAGCGCTCGCATGAGGTAGCGGTAGCCGCTTTCCCGGAGCGGGGCGAGGCGGGTGAGCTGCCGGCCGGCCCGGATAGCGCCGGCGAGTTCGGTTCCGCCGATGCCAAGGCCGGCTGCCGCGTAGCATTCCAGGGCGCGCAGGCGGAGTTCGGTCAGCTGGTGGCGGGTCTCGTCGATCCAGGGGGCGTCTTCGCCGGGAAGGAAGCCGCGCTCGGCCACGAACAGTGCGGTGAGGGCCGGCCCCCACGCTCGCGCCCAGTCCTGCTGGGCAACCGAGGATTCGGCCCGGTGGATGGCCCCGGCGGCGGCTTCGAGGTCGACCCGGGCATCGGGCAGGCACAGCCGGAGGGTTGAGCGCCCGTCCACGGTGTCGGCGCCGAAGACCCGGCGCAGCTTGGACAGCAGCGGGTTGACCCGGGCATCGACCGCGGTGGGGTCGGGTTCGCGCCACAGCGCCTCGGCCAGCTCGTCGCGGGGGACCTGGCGGTGGCGGTTGACGACCAGGTAGGTGAACAGCAGCCGGCCCTGGCGGCCGGGCAGGCGGCCCTCCAGGCGCTGGCCGCCGCGCTCGACGGCGAGCGTCCCGCAGATCTGGATCCGCACCGGGTGCGGGGACGCCAAGGTCACGCCACCATTTTGGCAATATGCTGCGGTTAGGGGCTAGGTGGGGAGGCGTGATGGCGAAGCTGATCCGGTGCGAGTGCGGGTTCGTGGCCCGCGGTGATAGCGATGACCAGGTGGTCGGGGTGATCCGGGGGCATATGGCCAGCGACCATCCGGCCCTCCTGAACACGGTCAGCCGCGAGGACCTGGTCAGCTGGATCCAGGCCGAATAGCCGGCCGGGCCACCGAAACGCGCCAGCGCGGCAGTCTCAGCCCGATACCGCTGATCAGCCTGAGTTCATTGCCGCGCTGGAGCCGGGTGGCTGGCCGGGGCTGCGCTTGGCGGCCGGGGATCCGGCGTCACGAAGCAGCCGGCCTTGCGGTTGGCCCAGGAGAGCTTCCGGGCCGCGATGAGCATCAGGGTCGCTCAGGAGAACGTGTCGACTCGCCGCACATCGAGATTACGGAACACCGGCGGGCCGTCGCAGAGCCCGGCCAGCTTCTCAGCGAACTCACCCGTCTCCGGGAGGCCGGAGTTGGCCATGGCTTCCTCGTAGGAGGGGAACTCCACGATCTGGACGTAGGTGCTGGGCCGGTCGCGGTCCGCGGTGAGGGTAGAGCGATATGCGGTGCGCCTGCCTTCGGTTTTCGCGGACCACTCCTCCACCAGCTCCTGTATCTCCTCCGGGCGGGTAGTGGTGACCTCGATGATCTGGATGAACGCCATGGCTTCTCCTCAGGATGCCTGATGCGTCAGATGGCGGTTGCTGTCGCTGGACTCCCCGGGCGCTGCCGCCGACGGCGGCCTGGCCTGGTCCTGATGCGAGGAGCCTACGGGCGCACCTCGTAGACCAGGTTGAACGGGGTCTGGGCCGCATGGCGGAACCTGGTGAACCCGGCTTCGGTGACCACCCGCTGAATCGCGGCCTCGCCGGCCTGGGCGCCGAGGGCGTAGCCGCCAGGCTGGGACAGCGCGTTGGGCACGCACAGCTGGGTAGAGGCGTTGTAGTAGACGCGCCCGACGGGGTTGAGGTTGCCGCCCACCTCCTCGGCCGCGTACGGCTCGACGACCAGCCACGTGCCGTCGGGCTTGAGGGCCTGGCGGATGCGCCGGGCCGCGGCCACCGGGTCGCCCATATCGTGCAGGCAGTCGAACGTCGCGGCCAGCTCGTAACCGGTGCCGGAGAAGCCCGCCGCCGGCGCGACCTCGAACCGGACCCGGTCGGCGACGCCCGCGTCGGCGGCCCGCTTGCGGGCGATCTCGATCGACTGGTCGTGGTAGTCCGACCCAGTGAACCGCGAGTTCGGGTATTGCTGGGCGAGCAGGATGGTGGATGCGCCGAGCCCGCAGCCGATGTCGGCGACCGTGGCGCCGGCCCGCAGCTTGTCGGCCACACCGTCCAGCGCCGGGATCCAGGACGGGATCAGGTTGGCGATGTAGCCGGCCCGGAAGAACTGCTCGCATCCGAGGAACACGCCCTCGTCGTGCTCGTGCCAGCCCATCCCGGCACCGGTGCGGAACGCCTCGGTGATGCGCGGCTCGGCCTTCAGCGTGCCGAGCGCGAGCACGAACGCCCCGGGAACATACACGGCGCCGTCCGGGTTGGCCAGCGCGAACGCCTGCTCCTCGGTCATCGAGTAGGCCTCCGTGGCGGGGTCGTACTCCACGTACCCGCCGGCCGCCTGCCCGCGCAGCCATTCGGCGATGTACCGCGGGCTGGTCCCGGTCCGCTCGGCGAGCTCTTCGGCGCGCGCCGGACCCGCCGCCAGCGCCCGGTACAGGCCGAGCCGGTGCCCGATAACCACGTTCCCGGCCGCGAAGGTGGCCCCCAGGTCGGCGACGAACCGGCCGAGGAACTCTTGCAGCTTGTCCACGTCAATAGCCATGATGAGCCTCCTGTGCTTGGTGTGTGCGTTTGCCAGCAGCTGGTAGGCGATCGGATCGCGGCGGTTTGGCGTCCCGTCGCCTACGGGTGCTCGACGGGGGCGCCAGGTACGCGGCCCCACTCAGCCCATGACCCGTCATAGACCCGGACCCGGTCACGCGCGAGCAGGTGGGTGAGCACGAACCAGGCGGTGGCCGCGCGCCCCCCGATGGTGCAATAGGTGATCAGCTCATCACCGCCGTAGAGGACGGCCGGCGAGAAGACGCCGCGCAATTGCGCGGCGGAGCGGAACGACCCATCGGCGTTGTAGAGGCTGTCGATGGGCTGGTGGACAGCTGACGGCATGTGACCGGCGCGGCCGCCTGGCTCCATGCCGCCGGAGGGCCAGAAGCAATCCCCCCGGTACTCGGCCGCCGAGCGCACGTCCACCAGGGTCGTGCCCGGCCGGCCGATGGCCTCTTGCACCGCCGCCCGGTCCGCCCGGAGGCGGCTGTCCTGGCCGCCGAGGCTGTAGCGGGCAGCAGGCGGTTCGCTCGCGGCGGTGCTCCACGGGTGGCCTCCGGCCCGCCAGGTGTCACGGGAGCAATCCAGAATGCGGACATCGGGATGCCCGTAGAGCTTCATCAGCCACAAGCCCACGGCGGGCGCGTACCCGTAGAACACCACCGTCGAGTCCGGGCCGATCCCCGAGCGCGCCACGAGCCGCTCCAGTGCGGCATTGCCCACGGTGCGGTAGCCGGCGTCCTTCACGTCGGTGTAGATGTTCCACAGCACGGCACCGTCGATGTGCCAGTTGTTGTAAGCGGCCGGGCTGACGTCGACTTCGACCACACGGAGATCGGCGTCGTTGAGGTGCCCGGCCAGCCAGCCCGGGCCGACCAGCACCCCATCGCCGAGACCTGGCCCTGGCCCTGGCCTGGATGTAGCCTTCTGTGTTGCCGTCTTCATCTGAACCTCCCGCACTCCGGATGTCTTCAGGGACAGTTCTACGACGGCGCCATTGCCGCAACGTTGGCCCAACGTTGGCGAAACCTTGGCATACGGGGCCGGACCGGAGCCGGCCACCGCCGTGTCGCTGAGCATGCCCGCACTGCCGGACCGATATGTCCGCGCCAGGCCGCTGACGCACCTGCGCGTATCACCTCGCGGCCGTCATGCGCTGATGACCTAAGACAAGCCGACGCAAGGGCAGAACCGGACGATCTGCGCGTTGCGACCGACGCGTACAGCACAACCCCCAACCGCACCGAATCGGCAGGCGCTGCGGCTCCCTACCAGCCCGTCACAGTCAGTAATCCTGCCTCGACATCTACAACGCGCGCATCGCCGCCGTTATGTTCGGTTGACTGGGCTCGGGCGATCGCCAGCCGAAGCTTGCATATCAGGGCAATCTGCACCTGGCTGGCGACCTCCTCCAGTGGCGGCGCAGAATCTGTTGAGCCCGGGTTCCCGGCGGCCCGCGAGAATCCCGCGACGCGCTCGCCGGGAGCCGGCGCTGCGCCGGCGGCCTGAGACCAAGGTCCCGCACAGACGGGGCTAATGGCCCCTGATGATGAGGCCCTACGCGGGTAACACGCTGGAATCAAGGTGGCGGTTGTGCCGGCTCGGTGGAGCCAGCGACTCCGGTGCCGGGGCAGTCGGCTCCCGACAGACGCAGGCCGTAGTCGAGCCCCTGAACGGCGCCGTCGTTTATGAGGCCTGCTTGACCGGGCCTCATCGGAGAGGCGGGCGTCATGAAGCCCGAGACCAAGAACCTGAGGTGGCTGTGGCTGCTGCTCGGGTTCGCGCTGCTGCCGTTTACGGCGTACCGGAATGTCATCCCGCCGGCCGCGTGGATCGCACCGGTGTTCCTGCTGCGCTTTGTGCGCATCTCCCCCCGTGCGCGGTCGGTATGGCTGATCTTCGCTGCCTACGCGGTGGCCACGCTGATCGCCATGAGCGGCGACACGACCGATCACGGGGCCGTCCTGGCCCTGACCCTTATCGTGTACCCGCTGTCACAGGGGCTCTTGTACACGCTGCCATACCTGGCGGACCGGCTGATCGGCCCCCGGCTGAGCACCTGGCCCCGCATGCTGGTCTTCCCGCTCGCCTTCACCAGCTTGACCTGGGTGATGTCCTTGCTCACCGTCACCGGCACCTTCGGCACGCCCGCCTACTCCCAGTACGGTGACCTGCCGCTGATGCAGATCATCTCGGTCACCGGGATGTGGAGCCTGACGTTCCTGATCATGTGGTTCGCCTCCGCGGTCAACGCCGCCTGGGAACACGGTTTCGGGCAGCGGGC
>Ga0181523_10001534_pt1 | contig 24447 bp, 21 predicted proteins | sample PEATcosm2014_Bin_43_FD_119752 | JGI IMG/M metagenome (GOLD analysis project Ga0181523, IMG submission 119752) | Peatland microbial communities from MTU Mesocosm Facility, Houghton, MI, USA - PEATcosm2014_Bin05_30_metaG | ecosystem: Environmental > Terrestrial > Soil > Wetlands > Peat | place... | reverse complement strand
TCTCGGTGTTCGCCGGGGTGGGCGAGCGAACCCGAGAGGGCACCGACCTCTGGCTCGAGATGCAGGAGTCCGGCGTCATCGACAAGGCCGCCCTCGTCTACGGCCAGATGGACGAGCCCCCGGGCGTTCGCCTGCGGGTGGCGTTGGCCGCCCTCACGATGGCGGAGTACTTCCGCGACGTGAAGAACCAGGACGTGCTGCTGTTCGTGGACAACATCTTCCGTTTCGTGCAGGCTGGCTCGGAAGTCTCGACGTTGCTCGGCCGCATGCCGTCCGCCGTGGGCTACCAGCCGACGCTGGCCGACGAGATGGGCGAGCTGCAGGAACGGATCACCTCGACACGGGGCCACTCCATCACTTCGTTGCAGGCCGTCTACGTACCCGCCGACGACTACACCGACCCGGCACCGTTCACGACCTTCACCCACCTCGACGCCACGACGGAGCTCTCACGGCAGATCGCCGCCCTCGGCATCTTCCCGGCCGTCGACCCTCTCGCCTCGACGAGCAACATCCTTGCCCCCGAAGTCGTCGGCGAGCGCCACTATGCCTGTGCCCGCCGGGTGCAGGAAGTGCTGCAGCGCTTCAAGGAGCTACAGGACATCATCGCCATCCTCGGCCTCGACGAGCTCTCGGAGGACGACCGCGTGACGGTCACTCGGGCACGCAAGATCCAGCGGTTCCTCTCCCAGCCGATGTATGTGGCCGAGGTGTTCACGACGATCCCGGGCGTCACCGTGCCGATCGAAGAAACCATCCGCTCCTTCGAGGCCCTCGTCGGCGGTGACCTCGACGACGTGCCGGAGCAGGCCTTCCTGAACGTCGGCGGTGTCGACGACGTGCTCAAGAAGGCGAAGGAGATCTCCTAGTGCCCACCCATGCCGAGCTCGTGACGCCGGAGCGGATTCTCTACTCCGGCGCAGCCGAGTTCGTCGTGCTGCGCACCGACGGTGGCGAGATCATGTTCCTGCCCCACCACGCCGACTTCGTGGGTGCCGTCGACATCTGCGTCGTTCGCATCGCCCCGGTCGGCGGGGAGGGCGGCGAAGACGAGACCCACGAGGTACGGGCGGCGATGGCCGGGGGTTTCGTCCACGTGGCCGACAACCGCGTGACGGTGCTGGCGAGCATCGCCGAGCTGGCCGGCGAAATCGATGTCGAGCGTGCCCGCCGCGCCCTTCAGGAGGCAGAGGCGGCCGAGGGCGAGGGGGCTGCGCCGGTGCCCGGTGCCGCCGCAGCACCGGAGCTCACGCCGGAGGCCGAGGGTCACGAAGCCGAGGAGGTCGTCTCCAGCTCGACGATGCTCGCTCTCCTGCGCCCCGACGTTCCTGAGGTGCGAGCACGGCGAGCCCGCGCCCGTCTCGAAGCGGCCGGAGTCCTCGAGGCATCGGGCGCCTCCACGGCGGCGCCGACACACTGAGCGTTCCCAACCGCCGCCCTCGCCGCCGCCTGGCGGCGGCCTTGATGGTGCCGGGTCGTACGGCCGACGAGATCGACGGGATACGGCGGGCCCTCTCCTCGGCCGAGATCGGCCGCATCCCTCCCCACCTCACCCTCGTGCCACCTGTCAACGTCCCTGAGGCGGACGTCGCGAGGGTGGCCGACCTCGTCCGGACGGCGGCGGCCGCCTTCGTCCCGCTCGCCCTCGACCTCGGCCCGGTGACGTCGTTCCTTCCCCTGAACCCGGTCTGCTACCTCGCCGTCAGCGGCGAGCGGCCCGTGCTCGCTGCCCTCGAGTCGCTCGTCTCACGTCTTCGCTCCGGTCCGCTGGCGGCGCCGGCCAGCCGCCGGGAGCTTCCCTTCGTGCCGCACGTGACGGTCAACCAGCACATGGCGCCGGAGCGCATCGCCCCGGCCGTGGCCGCCCTCGCCGGCTATGGGGCCCATGTCGTGTTCGAGGGTGTCACCGTGCTCGAGTTCATCGAGGCGGAGCGACGCTGGATCGCCCTGTTCGAGGCCCCGTTCGGCGAGCCTGCCCTCCTCGGGCGAGGAGGAGTCGAGATCGAGCTGTCCCTGAGCGACCGGTTGGATCCGGTCGCAGCCGACTGGTCCCGCCGGTGGTGGGCGCAGTACTCGGTCGGGCAGTACGGCCCTGACGTGCGTCCCGACGAGCCGTTCGCCATCACGGCTCGCCTCGGCGGTGTGATTGCCGGCGCCGCCGAGGGGGACGTCCGCGGTGCGACGTGCCGCCTCGCCCGCTTGATGGTGGCCGCCGATCGGCGAGGGACGGGGGTCGGCACCCAGCTGCTGCGTGCCACCGAGCACCACGCCGCCGGGCGCGGCTGCAGCAGGGTGCGCCTGGAAGCGCTGGCGGGGAGCCGAGCGGAGGGCTTCTATCGGGGGAGGGGCTATGAAGTCACGGCGACACTGCCGCGTTGGCGAGAGGGGCGCGACTTCTCGCTCATGGAACGGGCGCTGGCGCCTTACCAGTGAGCGGAGCGCTCGTCGAGCGCGGCGAGCACCGGAGGCCAGGCGAGAGCGTGGCGATCGCGGGACGCTGCGTCAGGGAAGCCCGCATGGCTGAGGGTGAGGAGCGTGCCGGCGCCGTCGGGCTGGAACTCAACGTGCACAACGGTCTCGGCTCCTCTCGTGGCCGCTGTCAGCCAGGTCATCTCGACGAGGTGGTTCGCCTCGAGCGCCAGGAAGCGACCGTAGTGAGGGTGCCGGTCGTTCTCGAATTGAGTCTCGAAGAAGAAGACCTCGTCGACGCCGGCCTGCATCACGACCGTGCCGGGCGTGGCGAACCAATCGCCGAAGCGTTCGGTCCATGCCTGGAACAGCACCGCAGGCGGAGCCGTCATTCGGCGCTCCGCCGCGGCCTCGAACGGTCGCCCCGACAGGTCCGGCCGGGTGATCAGGCTGGTCACGGAGCCCAGCCTACGCAGCGGGCGAGGTGATCATCTCAGGGTGAGCTCACGAGTCGCACGGAGGCGAGAAACGCCGCCACTGTCGCCTGCACGTCGTCGTAACCGACCGCAATCACGAGGGCACGACCCACGGAGAACGCCGTGATGCCGGAGTAGCGCGTGCCGGTCGACAGGGGGATGGGGGTGAGCTTGCGCAGCGCCGGCCTGCCGTACCGCGTCGTGTTGGGCGTGCCGGCGTAGCTGCGCAGGAACGTGTCGATGGTGGCGAGCGTCGATCCCGGCGGGAACGTCGCCAGCACGAGCTCGTAGGAGTGCACCACGAGGGCCCCGACGTCGCCCACACTCCATGCCACCACCTTCGAATGAGGTGGCAGCAGGAGTGCCAACGTCGCTGGGCTCGTCTCGGCGAGCCGGTGGCCGGGGACGGCGGCTGTCACGGCCAGTTTCCCCGACCGGTAAACGGCTGCCGTGGCCGGGAGCGTCGTCGTGGCAGCCGTGCTGGACGTCGACGTCGAGTGGTTGCTGCAGCCGACCAGGCTCAGGCAGCTCACCGCCAGGAGGGCGGCCGTCACCCCGCTGCCGGTTCGTCTCACGCAGGGGTCTCGGCGGCGTCCGCTCCGTCGGCGGCGAGACCAGCCGCGACAGCGGCCACGATGCGGTCCGCCGCCGCCGCCGGGTTCGTGCTGCCGGTGCCCAGCTCGGCGATCACCGTCGATGACGGGCGATGGAGCTCGTCGGCCACACAGGCGGCCAGCCGAGCCGTTGCCAGCCGCTCCGTCTCCTCCACGAGACGCGCCGTGCGACGGCGGGCGAGACCGCCGCTCGCCTCGAGATGGGCACGATGGGAGGCGATCGCCTCCCAGAGCTCGCGGATGCCGTCGCCGTTGGAGGCCACCGTCTCGACGATGGGGGGCATCCACTCGAGGCCGTGGGAGAGCTGCAGCATGTGGACGAGGTCGCGCTTCGTCTCGCGGACGCCGGGCCGGTCTGCCTTGTTGATGACGAGGACGTCGGCCACCTCGAGGAGCCCGGCTTTGTTCGCCTGCACGGCGTCGCCCCAGCCCGGGTTGAGGACGACCACGACGGTGTCGCAGCTGGCGGCCACCTCGACCTCGACCTGCCCGACGCCGACCGTCTCCACGAACACGAGCGGCCAACCGGCGGCATCGAAGACCCGGACGGCGTCGGGAACGGCGGCGGCGAGACCGCCGAGGTGGCCCCTCGTCGCCATCGAGCGGATGTAGACGGCCCGGTTGAGGGCGTGGTCCTGCATGCGCACGCGGTCGCCGAGGATGGCGCCGCCCGAGAGGGGCGACGTCGGGTCGATCGCCAGCACGGCCACGGGCTCGCCCGTCTCCTCCAGGGCCTTGGCGATGAGGCGGTCGGTCAGCGTCGACTTGCCGGCGCCCGGCGCCCCCGTGAGGCCGACGGAGTAGGCAGTCCCCGAACGCGGGTACGTCAAGCGGGCGAGATGGCGGCCAAGGGCACCGCCCCGCTCGGCCAACGAGAGCAGCCGAGCGAGGGACCGGCGGTCGCCACCGGACCCGCCGGCTGCGAGCTCGAGCAGCTCAGCGGGCTGTTCCGGCCGCCGCCGTCTCGCCTCGCCATCGCTCACGAGTCACCTGCTACCCGCGTCACGTCGGCGCCGAGGGCGCGCAGCCGTCCGTGGAAGTTCTCGTAGCCGCGGTCGATGTGCTCGACGCCGCTCAGCTCGGTCTCCCCATCGGCCACGAGGCCGGCCAGCACGAGGGCGGCGCCGGCCCGGATGTCCGGGGCCCTCACCTGGGCGCCCGAGAGACGGGGGACGCCGCGGACGACGGCGTGGTGCCCCTCGATGGAAATGCGCGCACCCATGCGCCGCAGCTCGTCGATGTAACGGAAACGGCCGGCGAAGATGTTCTCGCTGACGATCGCCACCCCGTCGGACACCGACAGGAGCGTGACGAGCGCCGGCTTGTAGTCGGTGGCCACGCCCGGGTAGGGAAGCGTCGAAACGTCGACGGAGGAGAGTCGCCCGTCGGAGGTGGCGAGGATGCCGCCCGAGTTGGGGACGCAGTGGACTCCGATGGCGGCCAGCTTGTGCAGGAGCATGTCCATGTGTTCGGGCCGGGCATGGTCGAGCTGGACCTCACCGCCGGCGAGGCCGACGGCGGCGAGAAACGTAGCCGCCTCCACGCGGTCGGCGATGGCCGTGTGATCGGCCGGCCGCAGCTCCTCGACGCCCTCGACCTCCACATGGGACGTGCCGGCACCTTCGATGCGGGCGCCCATGGCGGTCAGCATGGTGGCGAGATCGAGCACTTCGGGCTCGCGGGCGGCGTTCTCGATGACCGTCGTGCCTTTCGCCAGCACGGCCGCCATGAGGACGTTGTCGGTGGCCGTATGGCTCGGGTACTCGAGCACGATGCGCGTGCCGACGAGCCGGCCACAGTGCCCCTCCACGTAGCCGTGCTGGGCGACGAACTCCGCCCCGAGCTCCTCGAAGGCCCGAAGGTGCATGTCGATCGGGCGCTCACCGAAGTCGTCGCCGCCCGGCATCGAAACCTTGGCGTAGCCGTAGCGCGCCAGGAGCGGGCCGAGCACGACGATGGAGGCCCGGATGCGTTCGACCAGCTCGTAGGGTGCGACCGGGGTGATGTTGGCAGGCACGTCGATGTCGAGGACACCGTCCACGCCGAGACCGCTATGGGTCGCCGTCGCACCCATGGAGGCGAGGACGTCGGACATGATCGAGACGTCGGTGATCGCCGGCACGTTGGCGATGTGGTGGCGTCCTGTCGCCAGCAAGCAGGCCGCCATGCATTTGAGCACGGAGTTCTTGGCGCCGTTGATCTCCACGGTGCCGCTCAGCGGGCCGTTGGCGCGAACGAGGAGACGATCCATACCGGCGGCGACGATACCCCTCGTGATGGCGGCCAGCAGGCACAACCCAGGTCATGACGCCAACAGGCAAGGAAGCCCGGCCGGGTGCGCCTGGCTGCTCGCGCCCCGAACAAGCCGCGGCGGCCCGTTCGTCCAGGTATCGTCAGCAGGAGATGAGCGCTGAGGAGGGGGAACGGCCGACGACACGGAGCGAGGCCACCGTCCACGCGCCGTCGCACGGGCAGGCGCCGGACCGCAACCTCGCCATGGAGCTCGTGCGTGTCACCGAGGCGGCCGCCCTTGCCGCCGGCCGCTGGCTCGGCCGCGGGGACAAGGAGGGAGCCGACGGTGCCGCCGTCGATGCCATGCGAGTCGTCCTCCAGTCGGTCTCCATGGACGGCGTGGTCGTCATCGGGGAGGGCGAGAAGGACGAAGCCCCCATGCTCTACAACGGCGAGCGCGTCGGTGACGGCAGCCATCCGCAGACCGACATCGCCGTCGACCCGATCGACGGCACCGAGCTGTGCGCCCTCGGACGGGGAGGCGCCCTCGCCGTCATCGCCGTGTCCGACCGGGGCGCCATGTTCGATCCCGGGCCCTGCGTCTACATGGAGAAGCTGGCCGTCGGCCCGGAGGCCGCCGGCGTCATCGACCTGACCGCCTCTCCGACCGAGAACCTGCACGCCGTGGCTGCCGCCAAGGGCACCTCGGTACGGGATCTCACCGTCGTCATCCTGGATCGCGAGCGCCACCGGGAGCTCATCTCGGAGGTGCGCGGCACGGGAGCCCGCATCCAGCTCATCATGGCGGGCGACATCGCCGGAGCCATCTCGACCGCCTGGGCGCAGTCGGGCGTCGACGTCCTCTACGGGATCGGCGGCACGCCCGAAGGCATCATCGCCGCCGCCGCTCTGAAGTGCATGGGGGGCGAGCTGCAGGGCCGCCTCTGGCCGAGGCACGAAGGCGAGCGCCGAGCCGCCGAGGAAGCCGGCTACGACGTCTCGCGCGTGCTGGGCACCGACGATCTCGTGCAGTGCGACAACTGCTTCTTCGCCGCCACCGGGATCACCGGCGGGGAGCTGCTGCGGGGCGTCCGCTACGACAGCCACGGCGCCACGACGCAGTCGCTTGTCATGCGCTCCAAGTCCGGGACCGTCCGCCTCGTCGAGGCGAGGCATCGCCTCTCCAAGCTGCGGGCGTTCTCGGCCATTGAATTCGGATGACGTGGTTCGGATGACCGGGTGGATTCGGCCGACCAGGTGGACCTGCTCGGCATGGTGAATTCGACCGGCACGGCGAGGGAGGGACCCGATTGGCGGACCGGCAGCTCGGTGATGCTCGCTGGTATGAGGCGGCAGTGTTCTACGAGCTGTTGCCGCGCAGCTTCTTCGACTCGAACGCCGACGGGATCGGTGACTTCTCTGGGCTGACGGCCCGTCTCGACTACCTGGAGTGGCTCGGCGTCGACTGCCTCTGGCTGCTGCCCTTCTACCCCTCGCCGCTTCGCGACGGTGGTTACGACGTCAGCGACTTCATGAGCGTCGCCCCGGAATGCGGGTCGGTCGACGACCTCGCCGCCCTCGTCGAGGACGCTCACCGCCGCGGCATCCGCATCATCTCGGACCTCGTCATGAACCACACGAGCGACCAGCATCCGTGGTTCGCCGAGTCGCGTTCGTCCCGCGACAACCCGAAAGCCGACTGGTACATGTGGGCCGACGACGATCAGGGGTATGCCGACGTCCGCGTCATCTTCGTGGACGCCGAACCGTCGAACTGGACGTTCGACGCACCCCGCCAGCAGTACTACTGGCACCGCTTCTTCCACCACCAGCCCGACCTCAACTACGACAACCCGGCCGTCGTCGAGGCGATGCTCGGCGTCGTGCGCTTCTGGCTCGACCTCGGCCTCGACGGCTTCCGCCTCGACGCCGCCGCCTACCTGAGCAAGAAGGAGGGCACCTCCTGCGAGAACCTGGCCGGCACCCACGAGATGTTGAGGCGCATCCGGCGAGAGGTCGACCACCATCACACCGGCGCCGTGCTGCTCGCCGAAGTGAACCAGTGGCCGAGCGACGTCGTCGACTACTTCGGCGACGGCGACGAGTGTCACATGGCGTTCCACTTCCCGCTCATGCCGCGCATGTTCATGGCCGTCCGCCGCGAGCAGCGCTTCCCGATCACGGAGATCCTCGCCCAGACGCCGGCCATCCCCGACGGGTGCCAGTGGGGCATCTTCCTGCGCAACCACGACGAGCTCACGCTCGAGATGGTGACCGAGGACGACCGCGACTTCATGTACGCCGAGTACGCACGCGATCCCCGCATGCGGCGCAACGTCGGCATCCGGCGGCGCCTGGCAACCCTTGTCGGCAACGACCGACGCGTCGCCGAGCTGTTGCACGCTCTGCTGCTGTCGCTGCCGGGCGCCCCCGTCCTGTACTACGGGGACGAGCTCCTCATGGGCGACAACATCTACCTCGGTGACCGCGACGCCGTTCGCACCCCCATGCAGTGGACGCCGGATCGAAATGGCGGTTTCTCGACGGCTGACTTCGCACAGCTCTACCTTCCCCCGCTCATGGACCCGGTGCACGGTTACCAGGCGGTGAACGTCGAGGCGCATCGGCGAGACTCCTCCTCCTTCCTCCACTGGCTGAAACGGATGCTCGAGGTGCGGCGCCAATACCCGGAGTTCGCCACCGGATCGCTCGAGGTGCTCTCCGCCGACAACCCGTCGGTGCTCGCCTACCTGCGGGCGCCGCGGGCCGCCGCCGCCGAGGGAGAGGGCACCGACCGCCGGCTGCCGGCGCCGAGCGGCCCCGTGACCGCAGCGCTGGAGGGGGCCGAGGCAGACGGCGAGGGTGCGACGGTGCTCTGCGTGCACAACCTGAGCCGCTTTGCGCAGCCGGCACAGCTCAGCCTTGCCCGCTGGGAGGGGGCGACGCCCGTCGAGCTCCTCGGCCGCGTGCCGTTTCCCCCTGTCACGCAGGCGCCCTATGCCGTCACGCTTCCCCCCTATGGCATCTACTGGTTCGAGCTCCGTGACTGACCTCGGCTCGGCGCGCGTGCCCGACTTCGGCCCCCTCGTCGGCGCCTATCTGGCCCGGCAGGACTGGGCACAGACGGCCCTCGGATCCTTCGGCGAGTCGAACCTGCCGGCCGAGGTGATCGACGTGGAGGTGCTTCGCACCGAGCACCCCGGCATGGCGAGCGTCATCGTGGCCTGCCGGGACTGCACGTTCCATCTCGTGCTGGGATGGCGTGCCGTCGCCGTCGCCCCCGGTGTCCTCGGTGCCCAGTCCGACGCCGTGCTCGGGCCGAGCCGCGACAGCTCGGGCGACGTGCTCGTCTACGCCGCCCTCGCCGATTCCGAGCTCGTCGTGGATCTGCTCGAGGCCGTCACGGCCGGGGCCGAGCACGCCCGGCGAGGACGCGTCGTGCAATCGCTCGTGAGCCATTCGTCCCTCGTCTACGACGACCGCCTCTTCATGAAGTGCTACCGGGTGATCGAGCCACGTCCCCGCCCCGAGGTGGAGATGGTGCGACGGCTCGATGCCGCCGGCTTCAACCACATGCTGGCGCCGGTCGGTCACTGGCATCGCAACGGCCGTGACCTCGCCCTCGTACGGGAGTTCGTCCCCGGCGCCGTCGAAGGGCTGGCCCTCGCCCACACGTCCTTGCGGGACCTGCTCGCCCGTGCCGACTCCTCCGAGAACGGCGCCACCTTTGCCGACGTCGGCATCGCCGGCGGTGACCTCGGCCCGGAGATGCGCCGGCTCGGTGAAACGACGGCCCGCATGCACCTCGCCCTCGCTGCAGCCTTCGGAACGGAGGTGCGCAAGGACTCCGGCCCTCCGTCGGCCGTCGTAGCAGGTGCGGTGCGCCTGCACGGTGACTACCACCTGCGCCGCGTCATGCGGACCGACGGGGGCTGGCTGGTTGCAGGCTTCGGTGACGACCCGCTCATGGGGGCGGCTGCCGGTGCCGCCAGCCAGGGGGAGGGACGTTTCGCCTCTCCGCTGGAGGACGTCGCCGACTTGTGCTGCTCGCTCCAGATCGCCGCCGACGAGGCCGTGGCGTGGCAGACCCGCAGCACGCGAGCCCACGCTCGCCTCTTGGCAAAGGGTTGGCAGGACCACAACGTGGCGGCCTTTCTGTCCGGATACCTGGCGACCTCAGGCATCGAGACCTTGGTGCCGGGGTCCAGGCGGGAGGTCGAGGTGGCCGTGGCGGAGCTGCTGGCGGCACGGGCGGCGCCGCCGCCCTGACAGGCAGGCCCGGCGCTACAGCAGGACGCTCAAGCCACCGTCGACGGCCAGCACCTGACCCGTCACGTAGCTGGAGCGGTCCGACAAGAGCCAGACGACGGCATCGGCCACCTCGAAGGCCGATCCCATGCGCCCGAGGGGGACCGGCGTGCGATCACGTGACGGCCGTCCGACCGATGCCAGACGCCCGAGCGGCGTGTCGATGAGCCCGGGCGCCACGACGTTGGCCCGGATGCCACGGCGGGCGCCTTCGGAGGCGACGTGGCGGCACAAGCCGGCAAGGGCCGCCTTGGAGGCGTCGTAGGACGGGATGCGGCTGCCCGGCTTCAAGCCGGCGACCGACGAGACGAACACGATGGCGGAATCCGGAACCATGAGCGGCACGGCCGCCTTGCAGGCGAGGAAATGCGCCCGCACGTTGACGGCGAACGTGGCGTCCCAGTCCTCGGCGCTCGTGCCGGAGAGACCACGCCCTCGCCCGATGCCGACGTTGAGGACGAGGCCGTCGAGGCCCCCAAGGCCATCGGCCGCTTCCGACATCGCCGCCGGCGATTCATCCGGGTCGCTGGCGTCGGCGACCACGACGACCGCTGGGCTGCCTTCTTGCTCGACCATGGCTGCGGTGGCGCGGGCTGCATCCTCGTCACGGTCCCAACATGCCACGGCGGCACCCTCGCGGGCGGCCAGCAGGCAGATGGCCCGGCCGTTGCCGACGGGAGCGTCCGCCTCGGCGCTCGGTTGCGTGCCCGCCCCTACGACGACGATCCTCCGACCTGGCAGCAGCAGCCGCCCGCTCGATGCCCCCGCCTGTGGCGCCCCCCGCTCGCTCACGCAGGAAAGCCCGTGAGGCCCTCGTCCAACTGCACGCCGAGGCTGTTGAGCGTCATGGCGACGAGGTGATAGTGGCCGACGAGCATCGGAAGCTCGATGAGCTGCTCGGTGGTGTAGACGGCGGACAACTCGGCCCACGTGCCGTCCGAGAGGCGGAAGCTCCGGTGTAGCTCGTCGGCCGCTCGCAGCAGCGTGGCGTCAAAGGGGGCCCAGCCCGCGGCATCGGGGTCGCCCACGATGCGGCCGATCTCCTCGGGCGACAGCCCGCAGCCGAGTGCGATGCGAGCGTGCTGTGCCCACTCGTAGGGAGCGCCGCAGTTCCAAGCGGTGCGCAGGATCATGAGCTCGCGGTCGCGGGCCGGGATCCGACCGCTCAACAGCTTGCCGCCGAAGGGCAGCCAGCGGCGGAAGAGGCCAGGCGCCCGCACGAGGGTGGCGAAGATGTTGGCATCGGAGCTGGCCCCGACGCGGGCTTGGTCGAGCAGCTCGCGCACGGCGCCCACCCGCTCCTCCGGCGGGACGGGGGCGATCCTCGGCGCAGGCAACGGGTCGGCGGACGGGTCAGGCACCGTTTCTCACTTTCTCGTCGAGATGATCGGGACGCCGGCCACGGCGGCCGGCCCCGACCGGTCAGGAGACAGCCGGTCAGGAGACGGCCGTGCTCTCCCGCATGGCGATCTTCTCGAGGGCGTCCCGCAGATCCTCGGCAGCACGCTCGGGTGAGACGACGTTGATGAGCACGCCCGTCCCGAGCTCGAAACCGGCCCTCGTCGTCAAGTTCGGCAGCACGTGGATGTGCCAGTGGTACATGCCGGTCGCCCGGTAGGGAGCGGAGTGGAACACGACGTTGTAGGCGATGTCGCCGAGATGCTCCGTGAGGGCTTGCAGCGCCGTGCGCACGGCCTTGCCGATCGCCACGAGCCGGCTCGTGGGTGCCCGGTGCAAATGACCGCCGTGCTCTCGGGGCACGACGAGGAGCTCGTAGGGCGTCCCGCTCCAGAAGGGGGCGAAGGTCACGAACTCCTCTGAGGCCTCGAGGACGCGATAGCCGACGCGCTCCTCCGATGCGGCCGCGGCACACAGCAGGCAACCGCCGGCGAAGCGGGCAAACCCGGCTTGCTCGTCGGTCAGCTCCCGCGGCACGAAGGGGATGCCGAGCAGCTGGCCGTGAGGGTGGGCGATGGAGGCGCCCGCTTGGCGGCCGTGGTTCACGATGACCTGGCTGTAGCGCAGGCCGGGAGTGCTCTGGTGCTCCTCGACGCGGTCCCGTATGGCGGCCATCACGAGCGAGAGCTGGTCATCGGGCAGCGAGGCGAAGCTGCGTTCGTGCTCGGGCGAGAGCACGAGCACCTCGTGGATCCCACTGGCCGGCGCCTCGGTGAAGACCGGGCCGCGGTTCTCGACGACGAAGGGGGCGTCGCCCTGGAAGGCGGGGTAGCGGTTCGGGACGACCCGCACCATCCAACTGCCGCTCGGCCCGTAGACCTCGAGTGCCGGCAGCGTGTCACCCTCGTTGCCTGGGCAGAACGGGCAACTCGCGACGTCGTCGGCATCCGGCGTCGGCTGTCTCGGGAGGAAGAGGCCCGGGCGCTGAGCGCGATCAGTCGATACCGTGATCCATCGGCTCGAGAGTGGATCGAGGCGAAGTTGGTTCACCCTCGCGTGCGTCCCCCCTCTTGCCCCGTGCCAGCGCAGATCACATCGGTAAGGCTACCGTCGCACTCTACCGCCGGCGCGCATCATCGGACGGAATTCCACCTGCAAAACTCCGCCTCGTGAGCACGCCCCTCTACGACGTCCTCCTCGTCGCCCACGTCGTGGCGGCTGTGGTCGGCTTCGGGGCGCTCGCTGTCGCCGGCGTGGCGGCAGCAAGCGCCGGCGGCTCGGCGGATCCGGTGAGCGACGAGGGGGTGCGGCGCTTCTTCAGGGCGGGTCGAGACTGGCCCGCCCGCGTCATCTTCCTCGTCCCCGTTCTCGGCCTCGCCCTCCTGCTCGGGGGGGACAGCGGTGACCTGCACGCACCATGGCCCTGGATCGGCCTCTGCCTCTGGACGATCGCCACCGCCGTCGCGACGGCGCTCTGCTGGCCGGCAGAGCAAGCTGCGCAGGAGACCTTCGCCGCTTTGCAGGGAGCCTCGCCCGAGGCGACGGAGGCGCTTCTCCGGCAGTTCCGCCTGGCGTGCCGGCGCATGGAACGAGCCGCCGGCGCCATCTCGGTGTGCTTCCTGGCAGCGGTGCTCGTGATGATCCTTCAGCCCTGACAGGTGCCCCGATACCGGCTGAGAAACCCCCTCGATTAGATTCTCCAGCCGTGAGCCGGGAACCGCATCCGTCGCGCCGTCGCGTCCCGGCGGCCGTCCCGAGCAGGGGGCCGGCACGCCGCGACACGGCCGCGCACCTGGCGAACCGCCAGCGGGCAGCTTCGAGGACGCGCACGTTCCGCCGCCGCCGTGCCCTCGTGTTGCTGGCGACCCTCGCCGTCGTGGCGGCCATCGTGGCGGCGTGCAACGCCGTCACGAGCGCCGGCTCCAAGCCGCACAAGACGACGACGACCACGTCCGCTGCCAGTACGACCCGGGGATCCACGCAACCGCAGACCACGACGACGACGCTGCCGGCCGCCTTCGAGGTCGGGATTCACGCCTTCCACTGGGAGCGCAGGGGCGCCGGCGTCACCCACGTCGGCCCGACGGGGGCCGCCCTGCCCGGTCGGGTCCTCACGACCGAGATCCGCTACCCGACGCTGGCAGGCGCTGCCGGCGAGGAGACCTCGAACGCCGCCCCGTCAAAAGCCGGAGGCCCCTACCCGGTCATCATCTTCGCTCACGGTTTCGAGACGGAGCCGCTCGACTATGCCGCCCTCTTGGACAGCTGGGTGAGGGCCGGCTTCGTCGTCGTCTCGCCGGTCTTCCCGGACGAGAGCCAAGAGGCCGTGACCGATGCGGGCGGCATGTCCAACCCGTCCATCGCCGACACGCTCGAAGACGACGTCTACAACGAGCCGGGCGACATCGTCTATGTCGTGAAGCAGCTGCAGTCGATCGCCAGCGACCCGTGGGGCAGTCACCTCGCCGACGTCATGAACCTGTCCGACGTCGGGCTTGCCGGGCAGTCGGACGGGGCAAACGTCGTTGCCGCTCTCAGCTACGCCTCGGGCCTGCACACGCTCTACGCGCAATTGCCCTCGGCACCAAAGGCGGTCGCCGTCCTCTCGGGCGTGATGTGGAGCACGGAGAGCACCGGGGAGTACGGGGCTTCCTCCGGTTCGCCCCCCCTCCTGCAGGTGCAGAGCGACGCCGACGGGTGCGTGTCCCCGACGCTGGCTTCCTATCTGTTCGCCAAGGTGCAGAGCGGGCTCGCCTCGAAGTGGTGGGTGACCCTGCTCGGGGCTGGTCACCTCGGTCCCTACGAGGGCGTGGCGCCCTGGGCGGCCGTCGTCGAGGCCGCCACGACGAAATTCTTCGAGCTCGAGCTGAACTGGCGGGCGTCGTCGAGCTCGGCGGCTGCCGTCGAGGCTGCCGCCGCCGTCAGTGGTGTCGCCGAGATCACCTCGAGCGTGGGCGAGTCGACGGTGCCGCAGGTGCAGCTGATCCCGGGTTGCTGAGCGCCAGCTGAGATGGCGAGCACCTCTGCCTCGGTCGCGTATCTCGACAACGCCGCCACGACGGCGCTGCGTCCCGAAGTGCTCGAAGCCATGCTGCCTTGGCTGACGACGGCCTACGGCAACGCCTCGGCGGGCCATTCGATGGCCCGGACGGCGCGACGGGCCGTCGACGACGCCCGTGAGTCACTCGCCGAGGTGCTCGGCGGTGAGCCTGGCGAGGTCGTCTTCACGAGCGGCGGCACGGAGGCGGACAATCTTGCCGTCACGGGCGCCGTCCTCGCCGCTCGTGAGCGCCGGCCCGACGGTCTGCTCAGCGCCTGCAGCGCCATCGAGCATCCTGCCGTTCTCGAGCCCGTCCGGGCGGCCGGTGGCGAGACGCTTCCGGTCACTTCCCAGGGCGTCCTCGACCTCGACCGTCTGCAGGAGTGGCTGGCGCTGCACGCCGGCCGTGTCGCCGTTGTGTCGGTGATGCTCGTCAACAACGAGACGGGCGTCATCGAGCCGGTTGGGCGGGTCGCTGCGCTCGCACGCCAGCTCGCGCCGGATGCGCTCGTGCACACCGACGCCGTGCAAGGGCTCGGCTGGCTGGATGTCGCCTCTCAGTGCGCCGATGCCCATCTCGTCACCGTGAGCGCACACAAGTTCGGCGGGCCGAAGGGCACCGGTGCCCTCCTCGTGCGCTCCGAGGCGCGGCACCGGCTCCGGCCCGTCCTCCGCGGCGGGCCACAGGAACGGGAGCTGCGAGCCGGCACCCACGACGTCGCCGGCATCGTCGGAATGGCCTGCGCCGCCCGCCTCGCCTCCGCCGAGCGCCAGCAATCGTCGCGTCGCGTCTCGAAGCTCGCGCAGCAACTGGTGACGGGCGTGCTCGCCGCCGTCGAGGGATCGGGAACGGCCGTGCCTGACGAGGGTCGTATCGCGGCCATTTGCAACCTGTGGTTCGAGGGTGTGGAGGCCGAGGAGCTCCTCCTCGTCCTCGACGAGCTCGGCGTGTGCGCCTCCGCCGGCTCTGCTTGTGCCAGCGGCGCTCTCGAGCCGAGCCACGTCCTGCTGGCGATGGGCAGGTCGCCGGACGAGGCGAGGCGGCACATCCGCCTGTCGCTCGGGCATTCGACGACGGCAGCCGACGTGGAGCACGCCCTCGAGGCGATCCCGCAGGCGGTCGCCCGGTTGCGCAGCCGGCACTGACCGGGCGACCGGTTTCCTGCCATCGAAGTCGCCAGGGTGTCTGGGAAGCTGTCGCCGTGCGAGACGACGGCGGCCGCAAGCACTCGATGCGAACACGCCGGATCGCCCGAGCCGTTGCCGTGTCGGCTCTGGCGGCCTCGAGCGCGGCGTGCAGCCTCGTCGGAGGTGCGACTCCTTCGACCTCGACGGCACTCCCGACCACCACCACCTTGCCGGCGTCGTTCGAAGTCGGGATCCACACGTTCCAGTGGGCCGACACCGCTCCCGGTGTCAGCCATGTCGGTCCGGACGGAACCGTCCCGGGACGCCAGCTGATCACGGAGGTGCGTTACCCCACGTTGGCCGGCGCCGCGGGCTTCGAGACGAAGAACGCTCCACCGGCCAGCGTCGGTGCCCCCTTCCCGGTGGTCGTCTTCGCCCACGGCTACGACACCGAGCCGTCGGACTACGCCGCCTTGCTGGACTCCTGGGTGAGAGCCGGCTTCGTCGTCGTGTCGCCGAGATTCCCGGACGAGAACGCCGCCGCCGTCAAAGCCGCCGGCGGCCCGCAGCCGTATCTCGAGGAGGACGAGTTCAACGAACCGGGCGATCTCGTCTACGTGTTGACGCAGTTGGGCTCCATCGCCGACCAGCCCTGGGGCCACGAGTTGAGAGGCACCCTGAACCTGTCCGACATCGCCCTCGCCGGCCAGTCGGACGGCGCCGACGTCGTGGCCGCCCTCAGCTTCGCAGCCCTCTTCAAGTCGACGTATCGGCAACTCCCGAGCATGCCGAAGGCGGTCGTGGTCATGTCCGGCACGGAGTGGGCCACGACGCTCGACCAATCGGTCGGCGCCTATGCCGGTGGCCCGCAGTCCCCGGCCCTGCTGCAGATCCAAAGCGACGCCGACGGTTGTGTTCGTCCCGGCTCCGAACCGGACCCCCAGGCGGGCACCGCTCTTCGTCTCTGGAGCGACCTCGAGCCCACTGTTGGCTCGAAATGGTTCGTGACGCTGCTTGGCGCAGACCATCTCGGCCCGTACGAGAAGAAAGCGCCGTGGGCGGCCGTCGTCGAATCCGTGACGACGAGATTCCTCGAGCTCGAGTTGCGATGGCGCTCCTCGTCGGTCTCGGCGGCGAGCGTCCGTCGCGCCGGGACCCGCAGCGGAGTGTCCCGGGCCGTCAGCATGAAAGAGGTGGACATGCCGCTCGCAGCGCCGAACGGCTCGTGCGGACTGCAGCAGTAGACCGAGGGCACATGCTGGCGAGCAACGACCACGGAGGCAGACCATGACCACACAACCGGTTCCTTCGGCGACGGCGGCAGGCACGATCGGGATCGGCGGTGACCTCACCGTCAACCGGATCGGCTTCGGGGCGATGCGGGTCACCGGTGAGGGTATCTGGGGACCACCCCCCGACTTCGACGCCGCCCGGGCGGCACTGCGGCGCGCCGTCGACCTCGGCGTCAACTTCATCGACACGGCCGACTCCTACGGGCCGGACGTGAGCGAGACCCTCATCGCGGCGGCGCTGCAGCCCTATCCCGACGGCCTCGTCATCGCCACCAAGGGCGGCCTCGTGCGCCCGGGGCCGGGCCGCTGGGAGCCGGACGGGCGACCGGAGCACCTGCGGGAGGCATGCGAGGGCAGCCTCCGCCGGCTCGAGCTCGATCGCATCCCGCTCTACCAGTTCCACAGGGTCGACCCGAAGGTGCCGCTGGCGGAATCCATCGGGGCCCTCGTCGAGCTGAAGGACGAGGGCAAGATCCGTCACATCGGCATCTCGAACGTCACCGAGCAGCAACTGCGCGAGGCTGAGGCGCTCACCCCTGTCGTGTCGGTCCAGAACCGCTACAACGCCACTGATCGGTCCTCGGAGTCGATGGTCGATGCCTGCGAGCGAAAGGGGCTCGTCTTCCTGCCCTGGGCGCCGATCCAGGAGGCAGAGCGAGGAGAGGCGACACGAAGCGCCGCCGCCCGTCTCGGTGCGACGGAGCGTCAGGTCGTGCTCGCCTGGATGCTGGCGCGATCGCAGCAGATCCTTCCCATTCCCGGCTCCGGCTCGGCCGACCACGTCGAGGCGAACATCGCGGCTGCCTCGCTCGAGCTCACCCCGGAAGAGGTTGCCGCCATCTCGGCGGGAAGCTGAGCCCGGGCATGTTGGCGCAGAGCATGCCAGGGCCGGGGAGCCGTGACGGTGCACCCGGCCGTGTCCGACGTGACACGGCGTTCTGAGAAACTGTCCCCGTGCGCGTCCTCGTCGCTCTGTCCGGTGGAGTCGACTCCTCTGTCGCCGCCGCCTTGTTGCGCGCCGATGGCCACGACGTCGTCGGCGCCACCATGAAGCTGTGGGGTGGTGCCTCCGACTCGGGCTGCTGTTCGGTCTCCGACGTCGACGATGCCCGGCGGGTGGCGGACCGGCTCGGTATCGATCACCACGTCTTCAACTTCACGGAGGAGTTCGAGCGCCACGTCGTCGCTCCCTACGTGCTGGCGCACGCATCCGGGCTGACGCCGAACCCGTGCATCGAGTGCAACCGCCACCTCAAGTTCCGCACCTTCCTCGACCGGGCGGTGCGCCTCGGCTACGACGCCATCGCCACCGGTCACCACGCCCGCGTCGATCGAGAGAGCGGCCGCCCCCGCCTCCTGCGCGGGGCGGATGCCGCCAAGGACCAGTCGTACGTCCTCTCGTGCCTCACCGAGCGCGAGCTCGACTACCTGCTGCTGCCCATCGGCGCGCTCACGAAGCCCGACGTACGGTCCATCGCCGCCTCCCTCTGCCTGCCGACGGCCGCCAAGGCGGACAGCCAGGACGTGTGTTTCGTGCTGGGAGGCTCCGGCTCCTCAGGCCGGGAGCGCTTCCTCTCGGAGCGCCTGACCCTGCATCCGGGCGTTGTCGTCGACGCCTGCAGCGGCGAAGAGGTGGGGAGCGTGCCGGCCGTCGAGCTCGTGACGCTCGGGCAGCGACGCCGGCTCGGCGGAGGCGGCCATGGTGGCAAGGGCAGCGAGCGACGTGACGGCGGGCCAGAGCGCCGCTTCGCCGTCAAGGTCGATGTCGAGCGTCGCCGCGTCGAGGTTGGGCCGGAGTCCGGCCTTCTCGGCACCGAGGTGCTGCTCACGGAGCGGACCTGGGTGCACTCCGCCCTCGCCGTCGGCACCGAGGTGCTGGCGCAGGCGAGCGCCCACGGCCATGCGTTCGAGGCGATCGTGACACCCGACGGTCTCGGCTACCTGAGGGCACGCCGCCGGGTCGCCCCGGGCCAGACGGTCGCCCTCTACGTCGGTGACGAGGTCGTGGGCTCCGGTATCGCACGAGGTGCGGCGGCGTGAGCGACCGAGGGGCGCCCTTCGGGCCTGATCCCTCGCTCGAGCCCGCCGAACGGGTGCGCCAGCTGCGGGACACGATCCGCTACCACGCCGAGCGCTACTACAACGACGCCGCCGGCGCCGAGATCCCCGACGCCGACTACGACAGCCTCGTCGACGAGCTCGCCCGCTTGGAGGCAGAGCACCCCGAGCTGGAGGCGGAGGACTCGCCGACCGTCGTGGTGGGCTGGGGGGCGGCGCCTGCCACCCTGTTCCCGCCGGCGCCCCACTCGGTCCCCATGATGAGCCTCGACAAGGTCGTGAGCTTCGAGGAGATCGTGGCTTGGGGGAACCGAACCGAACGCCTGCTCGGTCTGGGCGCCGAAGAGTCGGCCGCCCTCGCCTTTGTCTGCGAACCGAAGATCGACGGGCTCTCGATCTCGATCACCTACGAGGGCGGCAAGCTCGCCCGGGCGGCCACTCGGGGTGACGGGCGCGTCGGAGAGGACGTGACCGCCAACGTGCGAACGATCAGGGACGTGCCTCACGAGCTCGCCCTCGACGCCGCCGAGCTGCCGGAACGCATCGAGATACGCGGAGAGGTCTATCTCCCGCTGACCGCTTTCGAGGAGATGAACTCCCGGCAGGCAGCCGCCGAGCTACGCCTGTTCTCCAACCCGCGCAACGCCGCCGCCGGCTCGCTCCGTCAGCGCGACCCGGCGATCACCGCCAGCCGGGCGCTCTCGATCTGGGCCTATCAGCTCGTTGTCGTCGGAGACGGGGCCGCCGGCTCCCTCGCGCAGCCGACCCGTCACAGCGAGTCGCTCGAGGTCATCGCCCGGCTCGGCCTCCCCGTGAACCCGGAGACCAAGCGCCTGACCGGTCTGCAGGCGGTCTACGACTTCTGCACTGATCTGCAGCAGCGGCGCCACGCTCTCGGCTATGAGATCGACGGTGTCGTCGTCAAGATCGACGACATCTCACTGCACCGGCGGCTCGGGGCGACCTCGCACGCCCCTCGTTGGGCCGTGGCCTACAAGTTCCCCCCCGAGGAGCGCTCGACCCTGCTCGAGGACATCATGGTGTCCATCGGCCGGACGGGCAGGGCGACCCCGTTCGCAAAGCTCACACCGGTGCGAGTGGGCGGCTCGACGGTCGGTCTCGCCAGCTTGCACAACCAGGACCAGGTGGCGTTGAAGGACGTCCGCCCCGGTGACACCGTCATCGTGCGCAAGGCGGGAGACGTCATCCCCGAGGTCGTCGGGCCAGTGCTGTCGGCCCGTCCGGAGGGACTCGCAGCCTGGCAGTTCCCGAGGCAGTGTCCCGCCTGTGGCCGCGAGCTCGTCCGGTTGCTCGGGGAGTCGGATACCTACTGTGTGAACAACGACTGCCCGGCACAACGGGTGCAGCGGGCGGCCCATTTCGCCTCCCGCGGCGCCATGGACATCGAGGGTCTCGGCGAGCAGCGCGTCAGCCAGCTCATCGGCGACGGTCTCATCGTCGACGCCGCCGACTACTACCAGCTCACCACCGAGCAGCTCGAGCAGCTCGAGGGCTTCGCGGCGATCTCGGCTCGCAACCTCGTGGCGGCGATCGACGCTTCCCGCCAGCGACCCCTCGCCAACCTGCTCGTGGCGCTCGGTATCCGCCACGTCGGTGGAACCGTGGCGCAGTCACTTTCCGCCGGTTTCGGCGATCTCGACGGCATCATGGAGGCAGCTGAAGACGATCTGGCGGCTGTCGAGGGGGTCGGGCCGACGATCGCCGCCAGCGTGGCGCGCTTCTTCGCCCTCGAGGCGAACCGGGGCTTCGTGGAGCGCCTGCGGAAGGGGGGTGTCTCCTTCGGCACGCACGTGACCTCCGACCTACCTCAAGTGCTCGCCGGAAAGTCCGTCGTCGTCACCGGGACCCTCGAGGGCTGGTCGCGGGAGGAGGCGGAGGAGGCGATCACCGAACGCGGCGGCAAGTCTCCCGGTTCGGTGTCCGCCCGCACGACCGCCGTGGTGGTGGGCGTCTCGCCGGGAGCCTCCAAGCTCACGAAGGCAGAGCAGCTCGGGGTACCGGTGTTGGACGAGGAGGGTTTCCGCCGGCTGCTCGACACGGGCGAGCTGCCGTGATCGCAGGCGCCCCGGCCGCACGCTCCCGCCGCCGCCGCCTCGCACTCATCGTCGCCCTCCTCGTCGTCGCTTCGGGCGCCTTCGGGGCCACGGCCATCATCGTCTCGCGGCGCCCGGCGCCGCGGCTGCACGTCGCCCCTGGCCCGGGCGCCGGCAGCGGCGGTGGCTCGCTCGGCCGTGGCACGCTCGTTCCGGCGGCCGACCTCGTCTCCGATCCCGTCTTCGTGACCTCGACCATCGGCTTTGCCCTCGAGACCCCCGACCTCGGCAACCTCGCCGTCGAACGCCTCGCCCGCAGCGACGATGCCGGGCGCAGCTGGCACGTGACGGGATCGCCGTTCCCGGTGAACTGGGGATTTTCCACCCTGCAGTTCATATCGCCGGCGCAGGGCTACATCTTCGGGCATTCCGGCCTGCTCGACACCTCCGACGGGGGTGCGTCGTGGCACCAGGTCACGGGCTTGAACGGGGGCCTGCAGCGCGCCATCCCACTCGGCAGCAACGTGTGGGCGACTTACACGACCTGCCCGCCCACCGGCGTGCCGGGCGCCTGCGCCGTGGGTGTGGCCATCTCGACCGACGATGGCAACGAGTGGCACGACGTCTCCCCTCCGCACCTCAGCGAAGCTCCAGGCGGCGGTGACATCCTCGCCCGCTGGAGCCTGCAGGCCGCCTATGTGCTCTCCTACGGCTCCTCGGGCGGGGGCCTCGCCTACACCGGCAACGACGGCCGCACCTGGACGCATCTTGCCGATCCCTGCTCGGGCCCGTTCGAACGGGAGGACTTCGCCGCCCCGCCGGCGCCACCTGGGGCGAGCTCAGCCCTCTGGCTCATCTGTGGCTCCATCACGACGGCAGGCGAGGAGGGCGAGCCGAAGCTCGTCTATCGCTCCTACGACGACGCCAAGCACTGGACACTCGTCGCCTCGACGGGTTTCACGAGCCCGGGCACGGTGCCGGTCGGGCGCATACCGCTCTCGGGCTGGGTCTCCCAGCTCGCCACCATCAGCTCGACGCAGGCCTGGCTCGGCGTCGCCGGCTCCGGCGTCATCGTGTCCTTCGACTCCGGAGTCACCTGGGCAACCGCCGAGGGAATCCCGACGACGCAGCCCGACACGGAGGTGGGCGTCACGTTCAACAACGGCGTCCTCGGGTGGACGATCGTGTTCCGGAGAGGTGTCTGGCGAACCGTCGACGCCGTGCGCTGGGAGCTCATGGACGGCTGAGCGAGCAATCCCGGCGACCCTCCACCGCTCGGGGACGATCAACCAGTACCGTTAGAGCCGAGTTTCATGACGAGCATCGCAGAACAGGTCGGCCGCGTTGTAGGCGGCCGGTACCGGCTGCTCGCCCCGGTCGGTACCGGCGCGTCCTCCCAGGTCTACGCGGCGAGTGACACGCGTCTCGCTCGTCGCGTCGCCGTCAAGGTGCTGCACCCGATGCTGGCGGGCGACCGCGCCTTCCTGCGGCGCTTCCGTGCCGAGGCTCGTTTGGCGGCCTCCCTCGACCACCCGCACATCATGCGGGTCTTCGACTGGGGCGAGGAGACCGAAGGCCCCTACCTCGTGCTCGAGTACCTCGGTGGCGGCAGCCTGCGTGCCCTGCTGGACACGGGGGCGCGGCTCAGCCACGCCCAAGTGGCCGCCGTCGGGGCGCAGGCCTCCGCCGGCCTCGCCTATGCACATCGGCGCGGCATCGTTCACCGCGACATCAAGCCGAGCAACCTCCTCTTCGACGACGAAGGGCACCTGCGCATCGCCGACTTCGGGGTGGCGCGGGCGCTGGCGGAGTCGGCTCTCACCGAGCCGCTCGGGGCCATCTTCGGCACGGCCCGCTACGCCTCCCCCGAGCAGGCCGAAGGGCGCGCCCTCGACGACCGCACGGACGTCTACTCCCTCGCCCTCGTGCTCTATGAGACCCTCACCGGCCGGGTGCCCTTCGGCGGCGACACGATCAGCGGCATGTTGATGGCTCGTGTCGGTGCCGTCCTGCCGTCGGCACCCGAGCTCGGGCCCCTCGCACCCATCCTCGGCCAGGCGGCCATCTCCGAGCCGCTCGCCCGTTTGGACGCGGCGGCCCTCTGCTCGGATCTCGAGCTCCTCGCCCGCGAGCTGCCGCCTCCCTCGCCGCTCCCCCTCGCCCGCACGTCACCGGCTCCTGGCACCGTGACCTGGTCGGAGCGCGACCCAACGGTGGTCGACACCGCCGCTGTGGAAGCGATGGCACCTGCGCCTGCTTCTCCCGCTCCGAGCATCACGTCGCCGCCGGGGGACGTTGCGCCCGAGCCGGACGTCGGCGACCTCACGCTCCTCGGACTGGGCGCCGAGGCGGCGGCCCTCGAGGCTGCCGGCCACCTCGAGCTTGCGCCTTCGACCGATGAGGCGGATGCAGCCACGCTGCTGCAGCCGCGGCTGGCCGGGGATCAGCCGGAGGTGGCGGCGGATCAGCCGCCGTCGCGGCACCCACCGGCACCGTCCCAGCCGGGGCGCCGGAGGTTGCGCTGGGTCAAGTGGGTCGTGGCCGTCGTGATCCTCCTCGGTGCTGCCGGGACGGCTGCCGCCCTCCAGGTTCGCAACAACGTCTACGACCACGTCGTGCCGCGCCTGACGTCGCTCCCGCTCGCACGGGCGAAGCAAGCCGCCGCCCACGTCGACCTCGTCGCCAGGGAGACCTCGACGGCGTGGGACGCCGGCGTGCCGGCCGGGTACGTCATCGCCCAGTCTCTGCAGGCGGGTCGCCACGAGCGGGCCCACACCGTCATCGGCCTGGAGGTTTCCCGAGGTGTCGAGCCGGTCCCGATCCCGAGCCTGGCGGGCGACTCCCGCCTCACGGCCATCCGGACGCTGACGGCCGGTCACCTGCGCCACTCGCTCCTCTACAGCTACAGCGAGACGGTCCGCAACGGCAACGTCATCTCCTGGAGCCCTCGCGGCAAGGACGTCGCCCCCAACACGAAGGTCGTCGTGTGGATCTCGGCGGGACCGCCGCCGAGGCCGGTGCCGGTCGTGCCCCATACCGACACGTTCCAGCAGGCACAACAGCTACTGGCGAGCTACGGGTTCAAGGCCGTGAAGGACACCGCCTACAGCCTGAGCGTCGGCGAGGGCCTCGTCATCTCGACCTCGCCGGCTCACTCGGCCGGCTCGCAGGCCTACGGATCGGTCGTGCACGTCACGATCTCGCTCGGACCCCGCTCGTATCCGATCCCACCCCTCTTCGCCGGTGAGACGGTAGGGCAGGCGACTCAGAAGCTCAAGTCCCTGGGTTTCTCCGTGAAGGTGTACGGCTTCGGCGGAACCGTCGTCTCGGAGTTTCCCTATGCCGGCACCCTCGTCCGGCAGGGCACGGTCGTCTACCTCTACAGCGTGTAGCGCCACCGACTCCGATCGGGGCGTCTGGCGCCGTACAAGCTGACGA
>Ga0181523_10001531_pt1 | contig 24475 bp, 18 predicted proteins | sample PEATcosm2014_Bin_43_FD_119752 | JGI IMG/M metagenome (GOLD analysis project Ga0181523, IMG submission 119752) | Peatland microbial communities from MTU Mesocosm Facility, Houghton, MI, USA - PEATcosm2014_Bin05_30_metaG | ecosystem: Environmental > Terrestrial > Soil > Wetlands > Peat | place... | reverse complement strand
GGCGCCGAGGGTCGCCGCGGCGGCGGACGTCGAGAGGCTGGCCCTGCTCTACAGGGACCTCGGGACGATCCTCAGGAACTTCGTGAATTTCTCAGACTTCTACTCGAAGGCGCGGCCCGCCGTGTTCCAGGCCGGCACCCTCTACATGGACGGCCGCTCGTGCAGGCTGTGCATCAGGGTCGACGACGTCGCCGCCCACTCGGCCTTCGCGGCGATGAGCCGCGTGTACGTCGCCTACGTCGAGTGCCGCCGCCCGGGCGGCGAATCGATGAGGATCGCGGCGGGCTTCACCCAGGGCGACAGCGACTACCTCTTCGTCGGGCGCAACGGCGTCTTCTACGACCGGGGCGGCCGCGACTGGGACGCCACGATCACCAGGATCTCCGAGAGCCCCATCAGCGTCCGCCAGGCGTTCTTCGCGCCCTACAAGAAGGTCGCCTCGTTTGTCCAGGAGCAGTTCGCCAAGTTCGCCGCATCCAAGGACCAGGTGGCGCAGGGCGGGATCAGCACGGCCGCCGTGGCTGCCGCGACCGGCGCACCCGCGCCGTCCCCGTCGTTCGACATCGCCAAGTTCGCCGGCATATTCGCGGCCCTCGGGCTGGCGATCGGCGCCATCGGCGGGGCCCTGGCGAGCGTGTTCTCGGGACTCCTCAGGCTGGCGCCCTGGGAGTGGCCGATCGCCGTCGCCGCAGCGCTCCTGCTCATCTCCGGGCCCTCCATGCTGCTCGCGGCGCTCAAGCTGCGCCAGCGCAACCTGGGGCCCCTACTCGAGGGCACGGGCTGGGCCGTCAACGGCCGCGTGAAGATCAACATGCCCCTCGGCGCGGCCCTGACCGACCGGGGAGTCCTTCCGCCGAATTCGGACCGGCTCGCCTTCGACCCCTACGAGGACGAGGCCGCCAACACGCGGCGCCTGGTCGCCATCGCGCTTGCCGTCGCCGTGATCGCCTGGCTCGCGGTCTCGAGGGCGTTCCACCTGTGGCCGTTCTGAACGCGCGCCGAAGCGCCGGCGGCCGCCCCCGTCAGTTCAGCTCGCTAAGGACGAACGCGTAGTCGGAGGCCGCCTCGCGGAGCGCGTCGTAGCGGCCAGCCGCGCCGCCGTGGCCCGCGGGATCGAGGTTGACCCTCAGGAGGAGCGGGTTGGCATCGGTCTTGAGCGCGCGCAGCTTCGCGACGTACTTGCAGCCCTCCCAGTAGGGCACCTGGCTGTCGTTCAGCGCCGTCGTGACGAGGATCGCGGGGTAGGCCTGCGCCCGGATGTTGTCGTAGGGCGAGTAGGCGCGCATCCATCCGTATTCCTCGGCCACGTTCGGGTTGCCCCACTCGATGTACTCGTCCGTGGTCAGGGGAAGCGAGGCGTCCAGCATGGTGTTCAGGACGTCGACAAACGGGACGTTCAGCACGGCGCACCTGAAGAGATCGGGGCGCAGGTTAAGGACCGCGCCCATCAGCATGCCTCCCGCGCTCCGGCCGGAGGCCGCCATCATTGCCGGCGTCGTGAGGCCGGCCCCCACGAGGAACTGCGCGCACGCGATGAAGTCGGTGAAGGTGGTCATCTTGCTCTTCATCCGCCCGGCCTCCCTCCAGGGCTCGCCGAGCTCGCCCCCTCCCCGGATGTGCGCGATCGCGTATATGAGGCCGTGGTCGAGCAGGCTCAGGCGCCCGGACGAAAAGCCGTCGGGGATGCTGGCCCCGTAGCTTCCGTAGCCGTAGAGCAGGAGGCGCTGGGGGCCCGCCGCCCGGAGCCCCCTGCGGTACACCAGCGTGATCGGGATCCGGGTCCCGTCGGAGGCCGTGGCGAACACCCGCTCGCAGGCGTAATCCTTCGGGTCGTAGCCCCCGAGGACGGCGTCCTGCTTGACGAGTGTGCGCGTGCGCCTGGCGGTGTCGTAAGCGAAGACCGACGGCGCGGTGACCGGCGACTCGTAACGGAACCTCAGCTCGGCCGTGTCGTATTCGGCGTTCGCGGCCAGCTCGGCCTCGTAGGCGGGCTCGGGGAACGCGATCCGGTGGGATTCGCGGGTCCCGAGGTCGATCACGCGCAGCTGCGGCATGCCGTCCTCCCTCTCCTTGACCGCCGCAAAGCCGGCGAAAAGCGTCACGCTTTCCACCCTGACCCGCGGATCGGCCGCCAGGAACTCGCTCCAGTGGCCCTCATCCGGCGTCGCGACCGGCGCGGTGGCGATCCGGTAGTTCTGCGCGCCCTTGTTGGTCACGAAGTAGAAGAGCCCGCCGCGGTGGTTCGCGAAATACATGTGCCCGTCCCTGCGCGGGTCGAGTACCCTCCATTCGCCGCGGGGGTCGTCCGCCCGCAGGGCGCGCACCTCCGAGGTCAGCTTGCTCTCGGACGTGCAGAACAGGTACTTCCGGTCGAGCGACCTGCTCAGCTCAAGGCCGAAGAGCTCGTCCCTCTCCTCGAGGAGGACCTCGTTGCTTCCCGTCCGCAGCTCGCAGCGCCCGAGCCTGCACGGCCTTTTGGTCACCGGGTCCTCCTTGGTGTAGAAGAGGGTCTCGCTGTCCGCAGCCCAGGCGAGCGACGAGACCGTCCCGACCGACTGCGTCACGAGCCCGCCCGTCCTCAGGTCCTTCACGAAAAGCCCGTAGTCGCGGTGCCCTGTCGTGTCGATCGAGTAGGCGAGCAGGTTGCCGTCGTCGCTGACCCGGAAGGCGCCGAGGCCGATGAACTTGAGGCCCTTGCCGAGCTCGTTCAGGTCGACGAGCACCTGCTCCCGCGCCGGGGCGCCCTGCCTCGGCCTGCGGCAGTGGATGGCGTACTGCTTGCCCTGCTCGGTGCGGGCGTAGTAGAGCCAGGCGCCTTTGGGGTAGGGGGCGCTCGAGTCCGTTTCCTTCAGCCGGCCGAGCATCTCGGCGTAGAGCCTTTCCTCGAGGGGCTTCGCGGGCGCCATCACCGCCTCGGTGTACCGGTCCTCGGCGCGAAGGTACTCGAGGACGGCAGGGTTCGTCCTCTCGCGGAGCCAGAAGTAGTCGTCGATCCGCCGGTCCCCGTGGACCGAGACGTCCCTGGGGATCCTCCGGGCGATCGGCGGCGCAAGCCCGTCGCCCCCGAGCTGGGCGCGGGCGTCCGCGATCGACGCGCACGCGAACGCGAGCAGGGGGATGAGTCTCGCCGTGGCCTTCACCGGCCCGCGAGTGAACATGGCGGCCGTGTGGCTGGCGACCGCAATATCCGCCCCCCTGCGCCTCACCGGAGCTCCATCCATTCCGGGGACGCGTAGCGCTCCGCGAGGCCCTCCTCCTCCCCCTCGGCGAATTCCGGCCACGGCGCCGCCGACGCCTCGGCCCCGAGGCGGGCCGCCATCCCCTCGACGAATTCCTCTCCCAGGGCGTCCCAGTCCACCGCGTCCCCGCCGGCCGCCGGCTTCCAGATCGACCCCTGGAAGAGGAGCCCGCGCTTGTTGCGCTTCTGCGCGCCGCCGGCGACCTTGGCGCCAGACTCGGCGTGCACAACGTCGAAGGCCTCCGCCCGCTCGAAGCACACCCCTGCCGGCCCGGCGGGCCGCGGGCCGTCCTCCGGCTCGGCGGACGGCTTGAGCGCAACCGGGATGCCGGCCCCCCGTAGCGCCCCGGCCAGCGCCTCGTGGATCGCGCGGTAGCTCTGCGTCGCGCGCAACTCCTCGAGCGGGTGGCCGCGGGGAATGACAAGCGCGTACGTCCAGTCGGCGCGGTGGTCAACCAGTCCGCCCCCCGTCGGCCGCCGGCACAGGTCGAGGCCCGCGTCGGCCTGGAGCTGGCTGCGGATGAAGGAGATCTTCTGGCTGTAGCCGAACGTGAACGCAGGCGACCGCCATCCGTAGTGGCGGAAACGCAGCGCGCCGCCCCGGGGATAGCGTTGAAGCAGCAGGAAATCGGCGGCCATGTTCTCGGCCGCCCCCCCAGTCCGCTCCGGCAGGACGTCCAGAATCATGCGGAGCGCACGAGCCACTGCGCCCTCCAGCCCCTCCCCCTGCGCGAAAGGGCCAGGACTCCCGCCTTTGCGAAGGGAAACGGCATTGCGGCGCCGTCGGTCCCTGATGTCATCAGGGCGGCGAGCGCGCCGAGGTGGGGTTCGTGCCCGACGACGGCGATGTCCCGGCCCTCCCGGTCCAGAACCGCGGCGATCACGCCCGGGTTGTCCTCGGGCTCGAGGCCGGGCGTGAGGACAAGCGGCGAGGAGAGCCCGAGCCCCTGTGCCAGGAGCTCGGCCGTCTCGCGCGACCGCGCCAGCGGGCTGTGCCAAAACTGCGCGGGGCTGAAGCGCGCACCGTCCCGGAGGATCGCGCACACCGCGCCGACCTGCTCGCGCCCCTTCGCGCTCAGCGGACGCTCGGGGTCGTCCTCGGCCGAGACCGCGTCGGCGTGCCGGATGAGGTAAATCATCGGTCGGGGCCGGCGTTCCCGTTCAGGGAGCCAGCCGTTCCACCACCCAGGCGCCGCCCGCCTCGCGGCGGTAGCGGAGCCGGTCGTGAAGCCGGCTCCGGCGCCCCTGCCAGAACTCCACGGTCTCGGGGACGATCCTGAATCCGCCCCAGTGCGGCGGCATCGGCGCCTCTCGGCCGGCGTACTTCCTCTCCATCGCCTTCATCGCCTCGTCGAGCGCCTCGCGCCCGGCTATGATCGAGCTCTGCGGCGAGGCCCAGGCCGCGAGCTGGCTCGCCCGGGGGCGGCTGTGGAAGTAGGCCTCGCTCTCCTCGCGGGCCACCTTGACGACCGCGCCCTCGATGATGACCTGCCGCTCGAGTGCTATCCACGGAAAGACATATGACGCCCGCGGGTTCGCCTCGAGCTCCCGGCCCTTGCGGCTGTCGTAGCTCGTGTAGAACACGAATCCGCGCCCGTCGACGGCCTTGAGGAGCACCATGCGCCCGGAGGGCCTGCCGTCACGGGCCGCGGTCGCCAGCACCGCCGCGTTCGGCTCAGGGACCTTCGCGGCCTCGACCTCCTGGAACCACTTCTCGAATTGCCGGAAGGGATCGCGGGCGAGGTCCTTCTCGGACAGCCCGGCGAGCGTGTACTCCTTCCTAAGTTCGGCCAGGGTCATTGCGTGGCACGGTGTCGCCGGGCCGCTCGCCTGTCAAAATGCATCTGCCTCGGGGCGCGGGGGCCTCAGCGCGTCAGCGCGCGAACGATCGCGGCGTGCGCCGGGAACTCGCGCACGAGCGCGTCCCTGCTCCCGAGCTCGAATTCCCCCTCGTCCCAGGCCGGCGAGACCAGGCAGCTGAACAGGGCCCATCCCCGGGCCCGCCCCGCCCCCGGCGGCACGATCCGCGCCCCCTGCCATTCGCCCGCCGGGACGACGGCCTGGGCGGCGTGGCCTCCGCCCGGGTCCGGCCCGAGGAGGCAAGCGCGGCAGGACCCCGTGCGGGGGTCGATCCGGACCAGCTCGGCGGGATCGCCCGCACTGAACTGCCAGACCTCGTCCATGCCGAGGCGGTGCAGGGCGGAGAAGTCGTCGCGCGTCATGAGGAAAAGGATCGCCGATGCAAATGCTCGCCCGTCGGCGCCCTTCCGGGGGCTCGTCCACGTGGGCGTGAAGAACCCCCCCTCCCGGGGGAGGGGGGCGAGACAAAGCTTCGAGACAAGGCGACGGGCCTCGGCGTTCATGGCCAAGGGAATAGACAAGGCGCGCCCGGTTTGCACGCCATTCCAGGCTTCCCGTGTCGGCCCTGTTTCGCGATGATGCGCCGATGGACAGGCTCAACGCTTACATCGACCGCAGCGCGCCGGTCCTCCTGGAGCGCCTGCGGCGCCTCGTCAGCTTTGCGACGGTGAATCCCCCCGGCGAGGAATACGGGGCCGTCACAGCCTACCTGACCCGGGAGCTCGGGAGGGTCGGCCTCCAGGCCCGCCGCCTGCCGATACCCCGCCAGCTCCTGCGCGCCAGCCTGCCCCCGTCGCAGCACGGCTACCCGCGCTACAACGTGCTCGGCCGGCTCAGGGTCCCGGGCGCCGGGAGGACGATCCACTTCAACGCCCATTACGACGTCGTGCCCGTCTCCGGCACGTGGCGGCACGGGGACCCCTTCGGGGCCGCGGTCGAGCGGGGCGTGGTTTACGGCCGCGGCACCGCCGACATGAAGGGATCGATCGCGAGCCTGCTCACGGCCCTCGACGCCCTGCGGGCGACCCGCATCCGGCCCCGGATGAATGTCGAGGTCTCCTTCACGGCCGACGAAGAGACGGATTCGTTCCTCGGCGCCCGCTGGATCGTCGACGAGGCCCCGGTCCGTCCCGACTACGCGATCGTCATGGAGGGCGCGGAGGGCAACCAGGTGTGCTGCGGCCACAACGGGACGCTCTGGCTCGAGGTCACCGTCCACGGGCGCGCCGCCCACGGCTCCACGCCGCAGGAGGGCGTGAACGCCCTCGAGAAGATGGCGGCCCTGGTCCTCGCCCTGGACGTCTACAAGAGAAAGATCGCCCGGCGGACCTTCGTGACGCCGGAGGGCAAGGTGATGCGCCCGACCATAAATGTCGGCGGGGTCTTCGCGCCTGGGCCCGGGTCCAAGATCAACACGGTTCCGGCCCAGGCCTCGTTCTCGATCGACCGGCGGGTCCTCGCCGTCGAGGACCACGCGGCCGCCGAGCGGGGCCTTCGCTCGTTCCTCGCGTCCGCGGCGAAGCGGATCCCCGGCTGCAGGATCTCGGTCTCAAAGGTCTCCGAGAACTTCTCCTGCTTCACGAGGCCGAGCCATCCGTTCTTCAGGGCCATGGCCGCCAGCGTCAGGCGGGTCCGCGGCCGGCCCACCGCCTTCAACGTGTCGACCGGATTCAACGACATCCACTACTTCGCCCAGCACCTGCGCATCCCGACGCTCGGCTACGGCCCCGGCGGCGACGACATCCACGCGGTGGACGAGCGGGCGAGGGTTAAGGACCTCGTCTCGGCGGCGAAGATCTACGCCGATCTCCTGACGAGCTTCGGCGGCTGAGGCCGGGTCAGGGGGCGGCGAAGCCGAGCCGCACGATGTGGACCGCGATCGCGGCCAGCAGAAGCGATATGATCTTGGAGACCGCGCGCAGGCCCGTCTGGCCGATCAGGCGGTCGAGCCTCTCGCTCGCGGCGAACGCCAGGGCCACAAGGACGAGGTTGGCCGCCAGCGCGACCAGCGTCATCGCGTAGCCCAAGGACTTCGAGATGACGAGGAGCGTCGTGATCGTCGCCGGGCCGGCGATCAGCGGCATGCCGAGGGGGACGATTCCAAAATCGTCCGACAGGCTGATCTTCTCCTGCGACATGGGCAGCGTGAGCTCGCGCACCGCGATGACGAAAAGGACGGCGCCGCCCGCGATCTGGAAGTCCCCCTCGCCGATCCCGATGGCGTTGAACATGACGCGGCCCAGGAAAAGGAAGAGGAGCGCGACGATTCCCCCGGTCCACGTCGCCTGGTTGGCGATCCTCCTGCGCATGGCGACCGGGACGTTCCGGCCGAGCGCAAGGTAGACCGCAGCGAGGCCAATCGGATCGATCGTCACGAAGAGCGGGATGAAGCAGTCGAGGAATTTCGTGGCAAAACCCATGGTCCCACAGCCTGCCCCCCGCACCCGGAAAGGCAATCCACCTTGCGCCGCGCGGCGCCTCGGCCTTCATTCTTGCCTCTCGTGGAAACCCGATTGGCCGATCTCTACGGGCTGACCAGGCCCGAGCTGGACGCCCTCGTGGAATCATGGGGGTTCAGCCCCGACCACGCGGCGAGCCTTTGGAGACACCTCTATCTCGGGCTCGCCTCCTCGCTGGGCGGCCTGCGGGAGGTTCCGGCCCGCGTGCTCTCGCGGCTCGAGGCCGAGACCCGCGTCGGCGACCTTCCCGTCCGCCTCGAGACGGCCTCGAGCGACGGCTTCACGCGCAAGTTCCTCCTGGAGCTCGCCGACGGCGCGAGGATCGAGACCGTCCTCATGCGCTTCACGGGCCGGGCGACCGCGTGCGTCAGCAGCCAGGCGGGCTGCGCGATGGGCTGCGTCTTCTGCGCCACCGGCCAGATGGGATTCGGCCGCCATCTGTCCGCCGGCGAGATCGTCTCGCAGGTGGTCCGCGCGGCGCGCGCCCTCCTCGCGGCCCGGGAGCCCAAGCGCCTCCGCAACGTCGTGTTCATGGGAATGGGTGAGCCGCTGCACAACTACGACGCCGTGATGAGGGCCGTGGATATCCTGCGCGACCCTGGCGGGCTCGCGCTCGGCGCCGGGAGGATCACCCTCAGCACCGTGGGCGTCGTCCCGGGCATACGCCGCATGGCGGACGAGGCGCGCCCCATCCACCTGGCGGTCTCGCTCCACTCGGCGGACCAGGCGGAGCGCGCCCTCCTCGTCCCCGCGGCCAGCAGGTGGCCGCTGGACGAGCTGATGGACGCCTGCCGCCACTTCTGCTCCGCCCTCGGCCGCCGGATCTTCTTCGAATGGGCGCTGATCGAGGGAAGGAACGACACGGCGGCCCACGCCCATGCCGTGGGCCGCCTGATCCGCGGGATGCCGGCCCACGTCAACCTGATTCCCCTCAACCCGACGGCCGGGTATCCCGGCGCTGCGTCGGGGGGCGAGGCCGCCAGGCGCTTCCAGCGCGTCCTGGCCGACGACTATGGACTGCCCAGCACCGTGCGCCAGCGCCGCGGCATCGACATCGGGGCGGGCTGCGGCCAGCTGGCGGCGCCCGCGTGAGCCTCCTCAATCGTACCGGGCCGACCGCCCCAGGTAGTTGAGCATCCAGATCTCCTTCCAGACCCGGTAGCGGCCCTCGTAGGTGATCTTGCCGTTCTCCTCGCGCGCGCCCTGCGGGTTCAGGAACCCGAGCTCGGTGTTGACGTGGTCGAGCTCGCGCTGCGCCTCGTTCAGGTCGACCAGCGGCTCGACCGCGAACGGCGTGAGCCCGCCGCCCATCGAGGCCACCCTCCTGCGGTGGAGCGACAGAAGCCGCGGGAGCGACCGGCAGCAGGGCCTTCGGTCGACAAACCAGTTCTCCGGGTAGAAGCCGCCGAACGGGATGTAGAGGTTGTCGGTCACGTACCTCGAGCCGTCCACGCCGATCGACATCAGCGAATAGCACACGTCGATCGCGCCGCTGTTCTGCGGAAGGAACATCACCTGCACCCGCAGCAGCGCCGCCTCGTCCTGGTACATCGAGACCCTCAGGTAGATGTCGCCGCCGACCTCGGCCTTCAGGGCCTGGACCTGTCGGAGCCCCTGCGCGCGCAGCCATTCGCGGATCCTGAGGAACCGCGGCTGGACCGGCCATTCCTCGCCGCTGCTGTTCAGCGCATACCTCGGGAAGAGCGGAAACGGGCTCACGCTGAGCGCCGCGATCGCCAGCCAGTTGTAGAGCGTCTCGACGAGGAACCAGCCTATGAACACCGCGAGCGCCAGCACCCAGAAGGGCCGGTCGATGAGCTCGAAGTCGCGGCAGATCTGGGCCCCGCCGATCGAGATCACAATCCACCGGAGCCAGCGCTCGGCGATCGCCACGACCGGCGACGCCAGGCGCTGGTTGAGCTTGAGCAATAGGAGCGAAACGAAGATCGCGGCGAGGATGATATACGGGATCTGCATGGACGGCGGCGCCCCTTCAGCCCTGCCGCACGGGCAGGCGCTCGAGTGTCGGCCCCGACGCCGGGGCCGGCGGCCTGGGGCCTCTCTCCACGCGGAATCTGTTCGGCGCTGCAAACATGGGAAACGACAGCCTACACCAATATCCAAGGGCCCACCCATATTCAAGGCTGCCGAAGGGCGGCGCCCGGGCGGCCCGGTGCGGCGCGCCCGTATCCCCGGCCAGCTGAAAGGCGCGGGTTCCTGTAACAAACCGGGGCAGGGCGGTGTTATGTGTGCGGTACCGATGATCGGCCTCGTCCAGACCTTCGAGAGCCCTGCACCCATGCGCAAGCGCCTGAGGGGCAAGGTGGACGACGTCACCGCCGCATTTGATCGCGAGGTTGCCCGCCGCAGCGCGATGAGGGACCGGCTGGCCGCGGTAGACGCCGAGGTCCTGCTCGCCGCGGTTGACTGCCTGGGGTCGGCGGAGCGGGCGGCCAACTGGCTCACCTCCCCGGAGCTCGCATTTGAGGGCGGGATCCCCCTGGACGTCGCGCAGGCGGACGGGGGCAGGGACAGGGTCCTGCGCCTCCTGCGGCTCCTCGACATCGGCATGTTCGCCTGCGCCGCCGAGGGCTGAGCGGACCCGCGGGCCTTGCGCACCCGGCAGGCAAAACCGTCACCGGCCCGAATCGCGGGCGCCGCGGTACGCGTCGAGGAGGCCGCCGGACACGCAGCCGGCGTATTCCCGGTAAATGCTGACCCGGGCTTTCCCCGCCACGATCCGCTCCCCGGCGTAGTCGCCGGCGAGGAGCCGGGCGAGCGTCTCCGCCTGGTTCATGAAATACGGCTCCGTCACCACGACCGGGCCGTCGTGCTCGCGGTTGAACGCGAGGTTGCGGGCGACGACGTACGGGTCGTCCGGGAGGACCAGCCGCGTGTTTGCGGAGTTCCCGTACAGGACCGGGCCAAAACCCGTCGCCTTCTTGAAGCGAGCAGCGATGGCCGCAGCCACCGCCGTTTCCGCGGGCGTCGTGTCCTCCAACACCTTGGTCAACAGCCGGAACCGCTGCTCCGGCTCGGCCAGCTCGTCCGGCGTGTAGGCTCCGTTGACGAAGAATATGTTCCGGTTGATCGGGTTGAGCCGGCCCTCCGTGCTGTCGGGCGTCGCGTTGTGCTGCACGACGATGGTGATGTCCGGCTTGAACGAGCCTCGCACGAGGGCCACCCGGGCGCGCGTTTCCAGCGTCTTCGTCAGGAGCATCTCCTCCGCAACCTGCAGGCGCCTGGGGCTGCCGGCGGGCAGGACCGCGGTCAGCCGCCGGAAGGACTCGGGCAGAAGCCATGGACGATTCCGCATGACGTCTTCCGCCAGGGCGCCAAGCTCCTCCGGCTTGGCGGCCAGGATCGGTTCCGCGCGGTCCCTGACGAGGAACACCGAGGCCCCGAGCATCGACAGCCTCTCGGCGAGCAGCCTGCCGACCACGAGATTGAGGTCGCCCTCGTTGATCAGTCCGTACCCGCGGAACTCGACCGAGCGATCCTCCATCCTCGCCCAGCGCCCGCCTATGTCGGCCGGCTCGATCGCAACCCGCAGGCCCGAAAGGGGCTGGCCGCCCGCGGGGGAGGGCAGGCCGCGGAACTGGCCGGGCGTCCTGAAATCGACAGGTGCCGGCCGCACCGCGTCCCGCGAGGGGGCGAACCGCACGAGGGCGGCCGCCTCGCCGTCCCCCCCGGGGGCTGCGTAGATCGCAACACTGTCCTCGCTCATCCGCAGGTACGGCCTGAGCCCGTGGCCCGGGTCGAACACCCTGTCCAGGCGGGTTTCGAAGTCGCGCCGGGTCAGCGCCAGGTCGAAGCGCGACAGCTCCCTCCATTGCGCCGGCGTGGGATCGGCGAGCAGCTCGGCGAGCTCCGCCCGCGCGGGGGCGCCCGTGGCCAGGAGCTGCGCGGCTGCGCAGACGGACAACCCGGCGACTTGAAGGGGGTGAAGATCCACGGCGGCCAAACTGTTTGAACCCCCGCGTGCGGCCGTAGCAAGACGCGAACGGGCCCGGGGGGCCCCGCCTGCGGCGCTCAGTCCTGGTTCGCCAGGAGGTGGTCCAGCCGGAGGAACTCCCGCAGGCCGGCGGCCTGCGCAAGGCGGATGGACTCGAGGTTGTCCGAGCGCGCCTGATACCGGGGAACGCGGCTGCGCGAGACCAGGTGGTTGAGCGCCGCGACGACGATCCTGCGCGCACGCCCCTGGCGGCGCCACCCCGGCTCGGTGAACAGTCCCCCTATTTCCCAGACGGCGTCGAAGTTCGGGAATACAAACCCCGCCGAGACCGTCCTGCCCCCCTCCTGCGTCGCGAACCAGCGGGCCCCGGCCGCGAACTGGGCGGCGAGGTCCTCCGGAGTGTACCCGTTGTTGGAAAGCATGCGTGCGACCTCGGGCACCAGGCCCCCGGATTCCACGACCCCGGGCGGCGCGGCCTCGGGGCGCGCGCCGGCGGGGAGCGTCAGCGAGACGAAGGTCTGGACCCTCCTCGCGCGAAGCCTGGCCAGCGCGAACCGCCTGACCAGGTCGTCGTACGTCTTGATGACGAGGCGGTCCGTGGGCAGTCCCTCCAGCAGCTCCAGCTTGCAGGCGGCGGATGTCCCGTCGACAAGGACGACGAACCTCGACTCGGCATAGGCCCTCCTGTCGAAATCGGACACCTGGACCGGGAGCAGCGACACCAGGGCCCAGCCGTCGCCGTCCTCGGCGAACCTGAGCTCGATCGCCTCGCCGTAGAGCTGGAGCATCTTCAGCGTCACGATGTGCCGGAGCACGTCGTGCTGGAGGCGGGATCGGATCAGGTCCCGGCTTGCGTGGCTCCTCATCGGCTCCTCCCGCCGGTCAACTCAGGCCTCGGCGCGCGCCGGCAGGGTCACGGCGCCGCCGAGGGGGCCCGCTTCCACAGCCCGACACGCCGGCCGTCCTCATCCTGGTAGGTGAGTATGTCGCACCAGATGTACTCGGGGCCCACCGCCTTGTTCACCTTCTCCCAGAGCTGGGGGGTGTCGCCGGGTCGATACCAGAGCACGTAGTCGATTCCCTGCGCCACGAGCCACTTGCCCGCGTCGGGCACACCGCCGGCGTAGAACAGCATCAGCTTCTCGTGGCGCTTGCGCACATCCTCCCGATTCTCGCGCCAGAGAAGCTCGTGGCCCCACCAGCCGAGCCACATCTGCTGGCCCGCAAAGAGCGGGATGACGGCGGAATTGACGAATCCGCCCTGCTCGTCCGGCCTTTCGATGACGACGCCGGGCTTCTCGACCTTGAGGCGGCCGAGCATGAGCCGGGGGAACTCGTCCTTCGTCAGGTAGTAGGTCCCCTCGATCTTGCCCACCGAGTCCTTGGGCCCGTTCCACATCGGCTCCCACAGGTCGTAGACGTAGCAGCAGGGGTACAGGCAGAACACCGTCGCGGCGATCCGCACCCAGCGGCGCTTGGCCTGCTCGAGGAGGTAGGGGGTGAGGGTCATCAGCGTCCCGGCCATGACCCACGGCCACCACTTGAGCGTCGTGTTGAAGCGGTCGTAGTGGCCCGAGTACTCGTCGTCCACGAAGAAGAATTCCGTGAAGAGGAGAAGCGTCAGCCAGAACACGGCGAGCCGGCGGCCCTGGGGGGTGCCCGATGCGAATCCCAGCAGGATGAAGACTATCGTCGGGAGGAAGAAGAGCCCGAACAGCAGCGGGGGCGTGTGCTCGACCCACGGGACCAGCTTGACCGCGGTGTCGTAACCCGACGCGGCCGCGGTGAACGCGGACAGGTAGACCCACGCGGCAAGCCAGACAATCGCCGCCCCCGCCGCGACGGCCGGCACCAGGCGCCGCCAGTCCCGCCAGTTGACGGCAAGCCACATGAATATGGCAAGGCCCTGCAGCGGGAGGACCCACGTGTTCGCAAGCAGCGTCCAGGTGAGGGTGCATCCCGCGATGACGGGGTAGCGGCTCTGGCGGGTGCGCGTCCAGAGCAGCATCGACATCGCGGCGAGGCCCAGGAGGTAATAGCCCGAGAGCGGGGCGTGGTAGTCCCCGAGGAAGACCACGTACGAGTAGATCTCCCCCGGAAGCTCCATCGGGAACGAATTGCCCCCGACCTCAAGGACCTTGTACTTGTCCTGGTAGGCCCTGAGCCAGGTGCCGACGGGCGGCTTGTCCATCTGCGCGCTTCCTATGAAGCGCATGGTGGTCCACGGCGTGACATTCTTGTCGGTGAAGTGGTCGAGAAGGGTGATGCCGGTGCCCCCAATGACGAAGCACGCGATCACGGCCGTGCGGGTCCAGGCCTTGCGCGCCACCATGCAGACGGCCCCCGCAAACGCGGTCCCGCCGAGGGCTATCAGCAGGCAGTATCCAAGGTTGTACGCCGAGCCGGGAGGAAGCAGGAGGACCCTGCCCATCAGCGCGGCGCCGTAATGCTGGAAACTGTAGTACTGCGTCGACAGGTACGGATAGAACCAGACGTCGGGCACCGGGATCGTCGTGCCCGTGTAATAGCTGCAGATGTAGGAGAAATCCGCTATCTTCTCGGACGACCCGTCGATGTTGGGGTAGGTGAACCGCCAGCTCATGGCGTACACGAAGACCGTGGCGCAGACTCCGAAGCACCCGACGATCCTCCTCAGGGCGAACTCGGCCCTCCACTCCCTGATGAGCGCGACGCCGCGGGCGCCGAGCCACCGGGGCTCCCAGGCGACAAGGCTTGCCGCGATCATCGCCGAGGAGAACAAGGTGGAGAAGAGCCCGAGGCCCCAGAGCGACCGCCCGAGGCCGTGGTGGCACTCGATCGCGTAGATCCCCGTCACCGCGAGGATTGGCCCCGTTGCAAAGGCGAACCAGCGGTTTCGCCAGTACAGGCCCGTAAGCAGCATCAGCCCCCAGAGGTTGACCGCCAGGAGGCTCAGGGTGAAAAGCAGTCCCAGATGTTGCATGGGCTGGTACGGAGCTTAGCCGCCGGCGCATCGGACGGCAACGAAATGTTCCGCGGTCAATGCGTAAGCCGGGCCGCTCCCGTCCCGCGAATCCAGCCGGCCTCGGCAAAAAAGGGCCCGGTTTGGCAATTTTCGGCGAAACCTAGCCAAATCATGCGCAGCAGCCCCGCCCGCCCTGCGCTACGATGACCGCGCTCCCAAATGCCCCGCGCCCGCTTCAGACAGCCCCTCCGCGCCTTGTTGGAGGCAATACAGGCCTCCGCGGCAGCCTTATTTCGGCTCCCCTCGGATGCGCTGGACGTGCCCGAGGGCTACCAGGACGACCGCGGGTTCCATTATGGCGCGATGAATCGATTGCACGGGTTCGCCGACCGTCCTGGCTGGCAGGAACCGGGATTGGCGCGCGGCTATTGCAAGGCGCCCGCCGTGCCCGGCGCCTTCCCGAGGGAAGGCTGTTCCGGGCGGAACTGACCGCCGCTCACGGCGGCTCCCGCGGCGCCGCCCTTGACTCACGATTCGCGACGGGGAAGCCGGGTGCCGCCGAATTCCGCGCGGCTCTTACTCGGCCCTGAGGGCGATCATCGGGCTTGTCTTCGTGGTCCGGCGGGCGGGCAGCCAGCACGCGACGAGGGCGCTCGCGACAAGCGCGGCGGCCACGGTCACGACGACCCATGGATCGCTCCCGGGAAGGGCGGGAAGCATCTTGCCGAGGAATCTGACAAGGAAGAAGGAGGCTGTGAGCCCGACGGCCGCGCCCAGCAGGGCGAGCTGGCCACCGTTCTTGACGAAGAGCCAGACGAGGCCTCCCGGCTGCGCCCCCAGCGCCATGCGGATCCCGATCTCCCTAGTGCGCTCCGCGGCCAGGTTTGCGACGACGCCGTAGATGCCGACGACCGCGAGGAGGAATCCGAGCGCGGAGGTCTGCAGGAGCATCCTCCTGAGGAAGCTGAAATAGGACACCTCCTCGTCCATGATCTCCGGCGCCGTCTGCACCATGCTGAGCGCCACGTCCGGCGCGAGGAGCGCCATGGCCTTGCGCACCGTCTCCTTGAAGGGCCGCGGGTCCCCCGCGGAGCGGACGTTGAACGTGATGAACCGGTGGTTGTTCTGGGCCCACGGCCTAAGGAACCTGGAGCTGTCCTGGTTCGGGTTGTAGAAATCGGCGGCTCCCGCGAAGTCGGCCATCACCCCGACAACCTCGGCCCAATCCGGGTTGGCCGGGTCGGTGCCGCCAATCCTCTTCCCGATCGGGCTCTCGCCCGGCCAGTACTTCCTGGCCATGGACTCGTTGACGATCACAACCGCGGGCGCGCCCGGGTGATCCGCCTCGTCGAAGTCCCTGCCCTGGACGAGCGGGATCCCGTACACCCTCAGGTACCCCGGGCTGGCATTGGTCGCCCCCACATTGTCCTCCTTGCCCGGCTCCGGCGCAGGCTGCCCCTCGACCCTGAAGGGGGTGCCCCGGAGCCCCCATGCGGGCGAATCCATGGATAGCGCGGCGGCCTCCGCGCCGGGAAGCGCCCGGAGCTTGGCGAGCATCCGGTTGCCAAAGGCCAGGGAGCGGGGATCCTTCTGCTCCCCGAAGTGGTCGTGATCGAGCTCGATGTACCCGACCACGACGTTGTCGCCGTGCCAGCCCAAGTCCCTGTGCGTCACCTTGTAGATGCCGCTGACGAAGAAGCCCGCGCCGGCAAGAAGGGTGAGGGCGAGCGCCAGCTCGAGGACGACCAGGCCCTGGCGAAGCCAGTGGCGCGAGCGGTGGGAGGTCGCCCCGCGCCCGCTCGTGTTGAGCGCGCAGTTGATGTCCGCGCGCGAGGCGAGCCATGCGGGAACGGTCCCGAAGACGCCTCCGGTCAGAAGCGCGGCCGCGAATGTGAAGCCGATCACCCGGACGTCGAGCGGCATGTCGATCTCGAAGAACCGGGCGACGTAGCCGTTGCTCCACTTTGCTATCAGGAGCCCGAGAGCGCCGCCGGCCACCGAGACGACGAGGCTCTCGGTCAGCAGGAGCCCCACCAGGCGCGCGCGGGAGCAGCCGAGCGCAAGGCGGATGGCGATCTCCTGCGCGCGCCGGGTGGTGCGGACGAGCTGGAGGTTTGCCAGGTTCACACAGGCGATCAGGAGGACCACGCCGGAGACCGCCATGACGAGCCAAGTGAGCTCGGCGCCGACCTCGCCCATCGAGTTCGCTGGGAACGGGACCACCTTGAGCCCCCGGGTGGCATTGGTCTTCGGGAAGTCGTGCGCAAGCTTCTGCGCGAGGGCGTCCATCTCAGCCTGGGCCTGCTTCAGCGTGACCCCCGGCTTAAGACGCGCGGCCACGTGGTACCAATTCCCGGCCCGGTAGTTCGTGTTCACCCGGGTGCCGTCCAGAAGGAAGAAGGCCGGCTTGCCCTCAAAGAGGGTGGGGTCGTCCAGGGCGGGCTGCATCACCCCGACGATCGTGTACACCTTGCTGTTAAGCTTGGCCGTGCGGCCCAGGATCTTCGGGTCCGAGCCGTAGTGCTCGTGCCAGAATGAATTGCTGACCACCGCAAGAGGGTCGAGGTGCCTGTCCTCGGCCTCGGTGAAGGTCCGGCCCATCTGTGCCTGTACGCCGAACAGCGGGAAGAAATTGGCCGTCACCCGGATAGCCACGTACTGGGCGGGGGGCTGCCCGGGTTCGGCGAGGCTCGCGTGGGCGCCGGGAGTGAACGCGGCGACATTCTCAAAGACCGTGTTCTGGTCGCATTCGTCGATGTAGTCGCCCGGCGACTGCGCCCAATAGCCTTGCTGGGACGTCGAGGACCAGATCTGCACCAGCCGGCCGGGGTCGCGGAACGGGAGCGACTGCAGCAGCAGGCGGTTGAGGGCGGTGAAGGCCGTGGTGTTGACCCCGATGCCCAGGGCGAGCGTGGCCAGGGCGAAGGCCGTGAATCCCGGGTTCTTGGCCAGCTGGCGAAGGGCGTACCTCATGTGACCGCGGCTTCCATAGAGATTCTTCGGGCCCGGGTAAAGAGCCTGATCAAGGATCCGCGGCGCACAGCGACCCCTGGGGAGTGAGCACGCTGACAAGACCGGTGGGGTTTAAAGAGAGGCAGGCTCTTGGACACCTCCGTAGGCCAGGAAGGTCATGCCCTTGCCTAGGCCCTCGGCCTTGACGAAAAGCGCGTGCGGCACCGCTCCGGTTTCTCCCTGTCGAATCTGCTCCCCTTGCTCCATCCCCCGAGGCCCAGCGCCACGACCATGCACGCTTCGCGCAATTCATCCGCCACCTTGCGATCCACCACCGCCCGGGCAACGATTCCGCCGCGGGTGAGGCCGGCGCCCGCCATTATCTGCGCGACGGAAACATTTTCAAAGCCGAGGCGATTGAAGAGCCTGCGAACGCTATCGATCATCTTCTTTCATACTGCGATGCGATGTCCGACTGCGTACGGCGCGTGATTCCCCTCGTCTCAACGGGGAGTATGCCCCGCATTCAAAACATTATCTTTATCATATTTTGGCCCCGTGCTTCACTCGGCTTCAATACGTCGGGAAAGGCGAAACACATATGAATGACACAGAAAACCCGGCCGGGTTGGCCGGTGCCGTGACACGGCGGCAGGCGATTGCAGGCATTGTGGTTGCGTTCGGTGGCCTGGCCGCGGGCTCCAGGGCCTTGTGCGACACTCCGGAAGCGACGGCCGAGACACCGGCCACGAAGGAGAACCAGGCGCGCACGTCGATTCATCAGGAGGTCGCTTTCAAGGCCGGCCCCCAGCGGATTTATGAGGCCCTGTTGGATTCCAAACAGTTCGCCGCCTTTACGGGGAGGCCGGCGGAGATCGACCCGAAGGAGGGCGGCGCTTTTTCGCTGTTCGGGGGACTGGTCAGCGGGCGAAACATCGAATTGGTCCCCTATCAGCGGATCGTGCAAGCCTGGCGACCTGCGAGCTGGGACCAGGGAATCTACTCGATCGCCAGGTTTGAGGTCACGCCGCAAGGCTCCGGCGCCACGATTGTCTTCGATCACACGGGCTTCCCAGAAGGGAAGTATGACGGCCTCCTTTCCGGGTGGAACGGGCACTATTGGGGTCCGTTGGCGAGATTCCTGGCTTAGAGGCGACGCGGCCCCGGCCGATACCCATGCGATTCTTGATGGCCCGTCACTGTCACCGGTTCTTGTCGCTTGTGATTGCCGGTGCGCCGCTCGTCAGCGCCCAGGCCCAGCAGCACGCGGCCGGGACCCCCGTCGCGTCGCCCGACGACCAATATGTGCCCGGCCCGGACTCCCTGCGGCAGCCCAGCGTGCCCGAAGGCAAGTCCTTCGAGTTCACGTTCGACCACTCGAGGGTCTTCCCGGGCACCACGCGGACGATCACGGTCTACGTTCCGGACCAGTACCGGGCGGACAGGCCCGCTTGCGTGTACGTCGGATTGGACGGCTTGGGCTTCGAGGCGCCCGTGGTCTTCGACAACCTGATCTGCAAGCATGAGATGCCGGTGACGATCGCCATCGGCGTGCCGCCGGGCAGGGTTGAATCGGCCGATGCGCCCAATGACCCCCGGTTCAACCGGAGCCTGGAGTTCGACGGGTTGAACGGCGACCTAGCGCGGTTCCTGCTGGACGAGGTGTTCCCGGAAGTGGAGCGCCGCAAGAGTCCAGACGGCCTGCCGATCCTGCTGTCAAGGGACCCCAACGACCGCGCCGCCGGAGGCGGGAGCACCGGGGGGATAGGCGCCTTCACGCTCGCATGGGAGCGCCCCGACGCTTTCAGGAGGGTATTCACCGCGATCGGCACGTTCGTGGGCATGCGCGGCGGCGATCGCTATCCGGTCCTGGTGCGCAAGACCGAGCCGAAGCCAATCCGCGTCTTCATGCAGGACGGCTCCAACGACGAGCTGACAAGGGCCATTGGCGAGGCCGGCGACTGGTGGATGGGCAACCAGACCATGCTGCGGGCGCTGGAGTTTGCCGGCTACCAGGTCGAACATGTCTGGGGCGAGGGCACGCACAACGGCAGACACGCGACGGCGATATTCCCGGATGCCATGCGCTGGCTGTGGAGGGACTGGCCGAAACCGGTCACCGCGGGCGTGGGCCGGAACGTCTTCCTCACCGGGGCCCCGCCCCCTCCGAATTCGGCCGGCCGGCCTTCCAGCGGCATTCTGCTTCCGGGGGAGTCCTGGGAGCCCGTCCCGGGCGACTATCAATCCTCAGGCGCGATTGCGTCCGACCTGCAGGGCGAGGTCGTGTTTCGGGATGCCGGAGGCGGGGGGATCCGCAGGATCGGCGCCGGCGGGAAGCTCGAACGGTGCTCGGTCAGTCCGGATTCCTGCGCGGGACTCGCCTTCGGGCCCGACGGCCGTGTCTACGTGACGGAAGACCGGGCCGCCGAGGTTTCCGCCTACACGGCCGATGGGCTCCGCTCCGTCATCGCCGAGGGAGTCCGGGGCCGGGACCTTGTGGTCACCCATGGCGGCACGGTCTACGTGACCGAACCCGGGTCCGGCGACGGTCTTCAGGGCAAGGTCTGGCTCATCAAGGCCGGCGGCGAGAAGACGGTGCTCGACAGCGGCCTAGACCATCCGTCCGGCATCGCCCTTTCGCCCGACGGGCTTTGGCTCGCGGTCGCCGAGAGCACGTCCCATTGGGGCTACAGCTACCGTTTGGCATCCGACGGCGGCGTCCGTGACAAGCAGCGGTTCTACCGGTTCGAGGTGCCGGACGACGCGGACGACAGCGGGGCCGGCGCGTGGGCAATGGACGTCGAGGGGCGGCTCTACGCCGCCACCCGGATGGGCGTGCAGGTCTTCGATCGCAACGGCCGCGTGCGGGCGATCCTGCCCGTGCCCGGCGGCGAAGTGACCGGCCTGGCCTTCGCGGGGGCCGATCACGGCGTGCTCTACGTGAGCTGCGCCGATCACAGGCTCTACCGGCGGAAGCTCGGGGTCCCGGGCGCGGCCCCCTGGGGCGCCCCGATGAAACTGCCGGCCTGGGGCGCCGGCTGAGCGTCGCAGACGATCCGCCGCGCAGGCGGCTCCCTCCGGGTCCCGCCCAGCCATTTGTACTATTCCGCCCGCAAGGCGATCGTCGGGCTGATCCGCGTGGTGCGCCGGGCGGGCAGCCAGCAGGCCACAAGGGCGACGATCATCAAGACGCATGCAACGCCCGCCACGACCCACGGGTCGTTGCCGGGAAGGAAGAGCAGCAGCTTGGTTAGGACATTCAGGAGGACGAACGACGACGCCAGCCCTATCGCGGTTCCGATTGCGGCAAGCTGGAGCCCGTTTCTCAGGAAGAGCCAAATCAGGCTGGCGGGCTGAGCTCCGAGCGCCATGCGTATCCCGACCTCCTTGGTCCGCTCGGTCGCCAGGTTGGCGACCACGCCGTAGATCCCGACGGCCGACAGGAGGAGGCCGAGAAGCGCTATTTGCACGACGAGCCGGCGAAGAAACGTGAAGTAGGCAAGCGCCGCGGCCATCACCTCGTCAATGGTGTCGAGCTGCCCGAGCGCCAGATCCGGGGCGAGCAGCCCCATCGCCTTCCGGAAGGGCTCCTTGTAGGTCGCCGGAGGGCCGGCTGTGCGCACACAGATGGTAAGGTAGCGGCTGTGGTCCTGGGCCCATGGGCGGATGTACCTTAGTCCGTTTAATTCCATATTGTAGAATTCCGCGCCGCCCTTGAAGTCCCTCATGACGCCCACTACCTCGGCCCAGCGCGGGTTGGTCGGGTCGGTTCCGCCGATCCGTTTTCCTATCGGGCTCTCGCCCGGCCAGTATTTCCTGGCCATTGACTCGTTTACGATGGCGACGGGCGGGGCGCCAAGGCGGTCGGCATCGGTGAACTCCCGGCCCTGGACGAGATGGACGCCGTACACCTCGAACCATCCCGGACTGACGCTGAAATACCCGGCAAAGGCCTCGTGGCCCTTTTCCGGCGCCGGCTGGCCCTCGATGCGGAAGGGTTCCATGCGGGTGCCCCAGGCGGTCGATCCGCTCGAGATCGACGTCGCCACTATGCCGGGGATGGCCTGAAGCGCGGCGCGGGCCCGGTCGCTGAATACGGCCGAGCGGGGATCGTTGCCCTCGCCAAAGTTGTCGTGGTCGAGGGCGATGGTGGCCAGGACCTCGTTGGTGGGGTCCCAGCCCAGGCTGCGGTGGGTCAGCCTGTAGATGCCCGTCACAAAGAATCCCGCGCCGGCCAGCAAGGTGAGGGCCATCGCGAGTTCGACGACCACCAGGCCCTGGCGGAGCCAATGCCGGGACCGGCCGGAGGTGGCCCCCCGGCCGTCCGCCTTGAGCGAGGCGTTGACGTCGGTCCGGGAGGCGATCCACGCCGGCACGGTGCCGAACAGGGCCCCGGCGGCCAGCGAGACGACGAAGACGAAGCCGATCACGCGCAGGTTGAGCGGCATGTCCAGGTCGAAGAACCGGGCCACGTAGATGTTGCTCCACTTGGCGACCAGGATGCCAAGAGCGCCGCCGGCGACGGACAGGACCAGGCTCTCGAGGAGCAGCATCCCAATCAGTCGCCTCCGCGGGCAGCCTAGCGCGAGCCGGATGGCGATTTCCGGGGCGCGGCGCGTGGTGCGCACCAGCTGAAGGTTGGCCAGGTTGATGCACGCGATAAGCAGCACCAGGCCCGATAGCCCAAGCGTCATCCACGTGAGCTCACCGCCGGTTCCGCCCATCTGGCTGGTGGGGTAGGCCTCCACCCTGAGGCCGCGGTCCGTGTTCGTCTTCGGATGGTCGTGGGCGAATCTCGAGGCGAGCACCTTCAGCTGGCCCTGCGCCTGCTTCAGCGTGACGCCAGGGCGGAGGCGGGCCGCGACCGTGTACCACCCGTTGTCGCGGAGGTCGCGGTTCACGCGCGTGGGGTCCAGGACGAAGAAGCAGGGCCGGACGTTGAAGAGCGCGGGGTCGTCGGCCGAAGGGGGCATTACCCCGATGACCGAGTATTGCTTGCCGTCCAGGCGGACCGAGCGTCCCAGCACCTTCGGGTCCGCCCCGAAGTGCTGCCTCCAGAAAAAGTCGCTGATCAGCGTGACCGGCTCGAACCGCGCCTCCTCGTCGGGCGACGGCGTTCGGCCGAGCTCGGGCGCCACGCCCAGGACGACGAAGAAATTCCCGGTCATGCTGACCGAGCCCTCCTGCAGCGCGGGCTGCCCGGGCTCGGCGAAGCTGACGGAATTCCCGGGCACATAGGCAGCCATGTCCGTGAAAACCGTGTTCTGCTCCTTCTCGTCAAAATAGTCCGCGGGGGCCGTGCCGGCGTACTCGCTGCGCGGCATGGTCGTCCAGACCTGGACCAGGCGTTCAGGCTCGCGGAACGGCAGCGCCTGCAGCAGCAGCCGGTTCAGCAGCGTGAAGGCCGTGGTGTTAACCCCGATGCCCAGGGCCAGCGTTATCAGGGCCACGATCGTGAACCCGGGGTTCTTTGCCAGCTGGCGCAGGGCGCGCTTCATTCGGTCTTCGGGCTTCTATGGGGGCTTGGGCGGGGTGGGTAAAGCGTGGGACGAAGGCCGGCGGGCGCCGATGTCCCGCCGGATGGCCTGCCTATGGGAACCCGGGGCTGAGAAAGTGTTCCCAAAGGGGAGGGCTCTCGGGCGCGTAAGGGCTGGTGCCGTTCCCTTGACGCCCGGTCTTGCCGACTATTCGTATTTGGCGGCCGGAAGGAACGGGGCCACCGGCAGCGTCAGGCGCGACGGGTGGTCCGAGCTCAAGAGGAGTGTATTGTGCGCCACGCGCGGATCGCTTGGAACATCCAGCCGCAAGCCGTTGTTGGGATTCACGTCGTAGCCCGGATAACAGGTGGACGCGACCTGCACCCGTATCCGGTTTCCCTTGTTGAAGACAATGCTGGTCGACCACAGGTCGACCTTGAGCTCGTAGGCATTGCCGGCCTCGAGAAAGTGCTCCTCGCTCGGCGACTGCCTGTAACGGGCCCGGATCGCGCCCTCGGCGAGGTTGTACGACTTCCCGTCGGCGCCCACGATGCACAGCCGAACAATAAAGTCCGTGTCGGGCGCGTCGCTCGTCACCCAGAGGTCCGCGGCCAGCCGGCCGGTGACCTCGGTCGGCGCGGCCAGGGGTTCGCTTGTGAACACAAGGACGTCGGGCCGTCGCTCGACCTCCGCCTGGTCCCAGGGCCCCGCCGCCAGCGATGTGCCCGGCAACTGGGGCCCGCCGACGGTCGGCACCGGTTTCGCAGGATCAGAATCAAAGGATAGAGATCCATTCCTTGAAGTGGGTGCCTGGAATCCGGCGGAGTGATCCGCGCAAAGGTACAGCGCCGTGGGCACGGCATCCGGTCGCGGCCATCGGTCGGACTTGCGCCAGAAATTTCCAGGGGCCTGCCCGTCGGTCGTGTCGCCCATCACGTAATAGGTGACCGGGGGCTCGGATCCCGGGCCCCCGTGGGCTCCCTTCACCTCGCGATCCAGCCATTCCAGCGGGCGTCCCGCCTCGCTGGGTATCGCGGCGCCACCCGGAAAGACGAGCTGCCCCGCATGGTCAATTTGGACTGCGTGGGTCCACGGGCCCATGATCAGGTGCTGCCGCCCGCGGGCATGTGGGCCCCCGCTCTCGTTCAGGCCGGTGAACGAGTCGATTGTACCCTGGGTGAAGATATCAAACCAGCCGCCCTCGTGCACGGCGGGCGCATCGGCGAGCGGGTAATGCCCCGCGAGGTCCCGTAGCGCCCAATAGCGGTCGTAGGTTCTGTGCGACGTCCATTCCCTGAGGGTGCCCGGCTCATACCGACAGATCTTGAGCCATTCCTCTACCAGCGTCTTTCGGAAGACTCCCTGACGGTAGATTCCGGAGAACAGGCTTGGCGTCGCCACGCAGATATACTGCGCGCTCACCGGCCGCGCCCCGGTGCCGTCCGTAAGAAGCTGGGCGATCCCGAGCGCGGACGCGCCAAAGGTTGCAAGGTGCCCGTCACACCAAGGTTGCGCTGCGATCCACCTTATGGTGTCCGATCCGTCGTGGTTCGCCGCCCACCCGTCGCCCTCGAAGGCCAAATTGGCTCC
>Ga0181523_10001529_pt1 | contig 24495 bp, 19 predicted proteins | sample PEATcosm2014_Bin_43_FD_119752 | JGI IMG/M metagenome (GOLD analysis project Ga0181523, IMG submission 119752) | Peatland microbial communities from MTU Mesocosm Facility, Houghton, MI, USA - PEATcosm2014_Bin05_30_metaG | ecosystem: Environmental > Terrestrial > Soil > Wetlands > Peat | place... | reverse complement strand
GGCGTCCGGCTCAACTTCCCGCATCATCACGATCAGCGGATCGGTGCTGGCATTCACCGCTGCCACGCCACCTTCATAGAGCTGCTTGCGCACGGCAACATCCTGCAGCTTGGTGCCGTCGATCAATACTTTGGCACGCTCGTCGGGAGTCTTGCCGGCCATCGCTTTCCAGACGTCAGGATCGTCGGCGCCGAGTTCATCGCGCATTTCCGCCAGGCTCTCGCCCAGCAAGACCTGCTCCAGGGACTTGTAGACCGGTGCGGTGGAGAAGAGCTGCTGCTCCAGGGTTGGCAGTTGCGAATCCTGATAGTCGTGCATGCGTTGATTGCTGGGCATCTGCTTTTCATAGGCAGCCCGCACGATGTAGCGAGCGTAGCGCGCCAGATCGCCGCGGAAACCGCCCATATTGTCGAGATACAACAGTTGCTTGTAAATCTGCTTCTGGACATCGACTGCCTTGGCAATTTGCGCCCAGGGGTCGCCGAACTCCTGCTTGCGCTGCGGATTGGATTCGACGAACTCCTGCAGGCTCCTCTCGTCGGCAGCCTTGGTGGCCATCACATCCTTGTCCTTCAATCCATCTTCGTAGCCGGTGATGGCCTTGAAGGAATTCTGCAGTCCGAATACGTCGCTCTGCGCTTCGCGCTCGTTTTCCGCCGATTGCGCGCTGAACTTCTGCAGTAAATCAACGCGGCTGCTGAGGGATTTGAGTTGGAGCGGGTACTGGTAGTCGCGCAGGAACGCTAGCTGGTCCATGGTGAGCAAGCGGCCCGTGCGGCCAGGATGTCCAGAGACAAAAACCAGTTCGCCGTCACTCGCACCATTGGGAGACCACTTCAGGTAGTTCTGGATCTTCGCCGGCGCGCCGCTTTCGTAGGCGCGGAAGAACGAGATGTCGAGATCGTAGCGAGGATATTCAAAGTTGTCGGGATCGCCGCCGAAAAAAGCGATATCGAACTCCGGCGCGAAAACCAGCCGGATGTCATCGTACTTTTTGTACTTGTACAGGTTGTACATCGCCCCGGAATAAAGGGTGACGACGTCGCAGCGGATGTCGCCGCTGGAACACTGCTTCTCCAGCGACGCTATTTCCTGGCGCTGCGCCTTGCCGGCGTCGGCAGCGGCCATTCCCGGCTTCACCGCGGCGTTCACCTTCGCGGTGACGTCGGAGATATCTTCCAGCACCACAAACTCCATGCCGGGGCACTTGGCTTCGTCGGCGCGGGTAGGTGCGTAGTAACCCATCTTCATGTAGTCCTTACCGCTGGTGGAGAGGTCGTGAATGCATTCCTGTGCGATGTGGTGATTGGTAAAGATGAGTCCGTCCGGCGAGACAAACGACGACGAGCCATTCGGGGCGCGGGCAGAGGAAAGCCGAACATGATCGAGCCACGCCTGATCTGGCGTGAATCCGTACTTCGCTTGTACTTTATCTTTGGGAAATGCATTGAACAGCCACATGCCTTCATCGGCGTAAATTGAGTTGCCGAGAAAGAGCACAAGAAGAGAGATCAGAAGAGCAGTTCTTTTCAACATGAGGACTCCGGGGGCGGAGAATCCGCGCCAGTTGGGGTGCATTATGTCCGGCACAGGGAACTCCGGACGGGTAACCAAACCCTTGACTATAAACTCCGGAGCAGGTCGCGGGCAATGACATGGCCAGCAGTACACACCTGATGCGCGCGGCCCGTCACCTTTACAATAGAAATCTGTGATCCCAGCTTCCGCGAAACTGGAAACTCGAAACTTGAAACTTCTTATTCCGGCAATCATTCTCGTTATGACGATCACCGCACTTGCCCAGCAACCGCTCACTGCGCCACAAGCCATCACCGATCCCACTAAGCTCGAGAGCAAGACCGTTGCCGACATGCAGGCTTTCTCCATCGAGAAGCTCTACATGACGCGCCAGATGGGTGGCTCAACTTGGTCCCCCGATGGCAAGCAGGTGGCCTTCATCTCCAACATCAGCGGGAGGAATAATTTGTGGCTGGTGCCGGCAACTGGCGGCTGGCCGATTCAATTGACCATCAGCAACCAGCGACAAGCGCAGCCCGTATGGTCGCCCGACGGCACGTGGATCGCCTATACCTCCGATCACGATGGCGACGAGCAGTGGGACATCTTCCTGGTTTCACCCAAGACCGGCGATGTGGTGAACCTGACCATCTCGCCGGACTCAGCCGAAGTCGATCCGGCGTGGTCGCCCGACGGCAAACAGCTCGCTTACACCACCAAGCCGAAAACGGGATCAAGCTACGAGATCGACTTGATGGATGTGACCACGCGGCACATTCGCCATCTGACCAAGGGCACACCCAAAGAGCTAAGCAACCATCACCCAATCTTCTCGCGCGACGGCAAGTTCATCGTCTACACGCAGTCGCACGCCACCGGGAAAGACGCCAACGTTTTCGTGCTCGATTTGACCAGCGGCCAGAGCACGAACTTGACGCCGCATGAGGACCGGCACAATTACATCGCCGCCGATATCTCGCCGGACGGCAAGACTGTGTTGATTACCTCCGACGCGAACAACGGCTTCGAGAATGTGGGACTCGTCGATATTGCAACAAAAAAGATCGACTGGCTTACCGATGAGAAATGGGAGCTCAGTGCGGGCGGGTTTTCTCCTGATGGCAAGTCGCTTACGTGGACAGCAAACGTCGATGGCATGACGAGTATTTATTCCTACGACATTGCCGTCCGCCGGGCCGAGGCGCTGCCGCTCCAGCCTGGAGTGAATTCGCTGGGCGGCGATCCGACCGCTTACACGCGAGACGGATCGCGGCTGTTGTACTACCACAATGGCGTCAACGCCCCGAGCGATCTGTGGGTGTATGACGTCGCGTCCAAGCAATCGCAGCAGATTACGCACTCACTGGTCGGCGGGCTGCGCAGTGCCGACATGGTTCAGCCGTACCTGGTGCACTATCCCAGCCGCGATGGCAAGTGGACGATCTCCGCATTTGCCTATATTCCAAACAACATTCAACGCAACGGCAAGTTTCCGGCGGTCGTCTACATTCATGGTGGACCGGCGGTGCAGTCGGTCGACTCGTTCAATCGCTTCATTCAGTACATCGTGAACCAGGGATACCTGGTGATCGCGCCGAACTATCGCGGCTCGACCGGATACGGCAAGCAGTTTGTCGACGCCAACATGGGCGATGCGGGCGGCCAGGAACTGAACGACGTGCTGGACGCGGGGGAGTGGATCAAGAAGAGCGGCTTCGTCGATCCCAAGAAGCTGATCGTGATGGGTGGCAGCTACGGTGGCTATCTCAGTATGATGGCGGTCACGAAGGCTCCGGATATGTGGGCTGCGGCGTTTCCGATTGTGCCATTCGTAAACTGGTTTACCGAGATCGCCAATGAAGATCCCAGCCTGCGCGAATATGATCTGGCGACGATGGGCGATCCGGTGAAGAACAAGGCACTATACGAAGACCGCTCGCCGATCAACTTTGTCGACCAGATCAAGGCGCCGCTGCTGGTGTTGGCAGGCGCGAATGATCCGCGTTGTCCGGCGTCAGAAGCGCAGCAGGTGGCCGATGCCGTGAAGAAGAAGGGCGGTGTCGCGCAGTTGAAAATCTACGGCGATGAAGGCCACGGCTTCGCGCGGGTAGAAAACCAGATCGACGCGTATCAGCGAGTGTCGGATTTCCTGAAGGTGCACGTGCCGTCGCCGGGATGCGGGTGCTCGGTGTATGAGTAGCAACTGTTCGCGCTTCACCTCTCGCGGCTAGCTTTTAGCTCTTAGCTGCTGGCTTTCAGCAAACATCTGAAGTTAGCAAAAGAAGAAAGCGCGCAGAAGAACTCTGCGCGCTGAGTGCCGCCGGCTAAAGCCGGCTCACTATTTGAATAGCTACCTTGACGCTGGCCTAAAGGCCAGCTCTACCAGCCACTTGGTCTAAAGGCCGGATCTACCTTATGACGCGAACCGAAGGTCCGCTCCCAACTACTATCGCGTGCCTACTGCCTCGCCCACTTCGTAGATGCTGTACCACGGTGTGGCGGCCTTCAGCGCGTTGTTCACATTGTTGATGTTCTTCACGCCTTCGTCCTGCAGCCACGCTTCGAAAGCTTTGCCGCCCTGCTGCGCGTAGATCGGAATGCCGTCCTTCCACGTCGCGCGTCCGCAGAGCACGCCGTTGAACTTCACGCCCGCTTCGGCTGCAAACTCCAGGTCCTCGATGAACTCCGGATTGTTGACTCCCGCCGAGAGATAGATGAACGGCTTGCTGGTCGCACCCGCCGCGGCACGGTAGTGATCGAGCGCTTCCTTCTTGCTGTAGGCCTTCGTTCCTTTGAACGAGCGCGAGCCCTCGACGAACTGCATATTGATAGGAATTTCCACCTTCAGCACGTCCACACCATAACGGTCTTTCGAGAATTCCTCCATCGACTTCGCGACAACCTCGGGCTTCAGCTTGGCGAAGTCAGCGCCCTTTTCGTCCATGCCTTCCTTGTAGCCGACGAGTTCGAGGAAGAACGGAATATCATTGGCGCGGCACTCATCGCCAGTGCGCTCCGTCCAGGCGTGCTTCAAGTCGTTGATCTTCGGATCGTCGTAGGGCGTGTAGTAAAGCAGGATCTTGACGCAATCAGCGCCGGCTTCTTTCAGGCGCTTGGCCGACCACAGATCGAGCAGGTCGGGCAGGCGGCCAGGCAACTGCTTGTCGTAGCCGGTCTTCTCGTAGGCCAGCAGCAGGCCGGAGCCTTTGGCGCGACAGCGCGCGGCCGGCAGGCCCCACTCGGGATCGAGCAGGATGGCGCTGGCATGTTTAGTGAGGACCTCGGTGACGTAAATCTTGAACTCTTCCAGTTGTTTGTCGCCGGCATCGGCGCCCAGGGCCTTCTTCAGCGAGCCGCGCTGATCCATGGCCGCGGCGGCAATGACACCGCGGTCGTTGGAAACATTCTTCATGCCCGCGAGTTTTCCAGGAGTCAGTTTCATGATGAGACCTCCACGGGCAGACGCGCCCGGTTCGATAGATAAAAGATTAAAGTGCAGTCCCGCAGAGAGCGGCTGGGCTCCGAGAAGTGCAGGACAGGAAATTCTAAATGAATACGGAGACGCACGCGAGGGGATAGGGGCCCTTGCCGTTACAAGGGAGCGCCAAGGAGCGATTTTTTGCAAGAATTTTCTTCTTGGGCGTTCCTATAATCAGACAGAAAGCGAGGTGTTCATGCGCCAGCCAATAATGCTCGCGTTGCTTTTCCTTCAGCGTCTCTTGCGAGCACGCGGTCGGTGCTCACATATAAGAAGCCGGACCCGTCGGTGCCCCCCTTTGGGGTGCAGCTGAAGAGGTCAGTCGTAAATGTAGAGCTGCTGTGCAAAGAGGGGAATTCGCTCGTGTCTGGCGCTGGCACGGGTTTTCTCCTGGGCTATGCCGACCCCCGATTGCCGAAAGATACCATCTTCGAATACTTAGTGACCAACCGCCACGTAGCGCAGTGCTGGGACGGACACAATCACCCGAGAGACGTTCGGTCGCTAACGATTCGTGTGAACGCGAAAGATGGGTCTTCGAGGAGGCTCAATGCGGACTCTGGAAACAACCACGGGTAAGCCCGGGACCGTATACCTGGCCGACGTCCACATTTTCGGCGGGAATAGCGGTTCTCCCGTCATGGTTACCGACAGCTGGCTAGCTATGGGAGGCTATCACCTTCTCGGCGTTGTCAGTGGGTACTACTACGAGGACGAGGATTTCAACCTTGAAATAGCGACAACAGTTAAGGGAATCGGTCGCGCGAATAGCGGCGTAGCGATGATCGTACCTTCTGACTATCTGAAAGCTCTACTCGAAGATCCTCTACTAAAAGCGGCCAGAGAGACCTATTTCACGCAGGGCGCAGGAACGGCTAAACGGTAGTTGGCGGGCGCGAAGGCAACTGCCGATGTCCCCATGCGCAGAGTACCGCTGAGACTGGCTCTCACTGCCTCAGCGGCAGGCCGCTCAGCACCGCCTGCTGCCGCGCCACCAACGACTCGATACCCTGGCGCGCCAGAGCGAGCATCTTTGCAAACTGGGCATCGTCGAAGGGGCGGCGCTCGGCGGTGGCCTGAATCTCGATAAGCTTCTTGCTGCCGGTTGCGACCACGTTCATGTCGACCTCGGCGCGCGCGTCTTCCTCATAGCAAAGGTCGAGCATGATCTCGCCATCGACGATGCCGATGCTGGTGGCGGCAACGTAATCGCGAATGGGCGCGACCGTCATCGTGCCTGTCTCGACCATGCGCCGCATCGCCAGCCCCATGGCGACGAACGCTCCGGTGATGGATGCGGTGCGCGTGCCGCCGTCGGCCTGAATGACGTCGCAATCGAGGAAGATGGTGCGTTCGCCCAGCTTCTGCATGTCGGTGACGGCGCGCAGCGACCGACCAATCAGCCGCTGGATCTCGTGCGTGCGTCCTCCGGCGCGGCCCTTGGTGACCTCACGCGGGGTGCGGGTCAGCGTGGAGCGCGGCAACATGCCGTACTCGCTGGTCACCCAGCCTTTTCCGCTGTTGCGCAGGAACTGCGGCACCGAATCCTCGATGGTCGCGGTACAGATGACGCGCGTGTTGCCCAGCTCGATGAGGCACGAGCCTTCGGCGGTGGAGATGAAGTCGGGGATGATGTTCACCGGCCGCATCTGGTCAGGAGAGCGATTGTCGGAGCGAAAGATCATAAGAAGTTGTCAGTGGCTAGTGGCCAGTGGTCAGTTAACAGATGTCAGCCATCAGCCGTTATTACGATGTCATCCTGAGCGCAGGCGCGCCTCGTTTGCGCGCCGGAGTCGAAGGACGTCTATTATCTCAAGGAATCCTGGAGCATTCCGATCCACAAACGAGATCCTAATCCCTAATTCCTTCTTCCAAATCCACGTGTTCGACGTTATCGACCTGCCGGCCGAGAAAAAGTGTGGCTAAGCGTTTGAATTTATCTACCGAATCCGTCACGTAGTAGCGGAAGGTGCGATGCTGCGACGATCCTGCAACTATAGGGGTCCTTCGACACCGTTCGCCTACCGGCTCACTCCGCTCAGGATGACACGTCGAACTGCTGCTGTCCTCACCGCGCTCAGGATGACACATCAAATTTTCGTCGACCATTTGCTTCACCACCCGCGCGGTCGATTCCGCCGAATCCACGATCTGCATCGACTCCGGCACGACCCTGCGCAGCAGCGGAGCGATCAGCGGATAGTGCGTGCAGGCCAGCACCAGAACGTCGGCGCCATCGGGAGATTGCGCAGTTGCCTCGCCCAGATAAATTCGTGCCACCTGCTCGGTCACGGGATGCTCAATCCATCCCTCCTCGACCAACGGCACAAATAGCGGGCAGGCTTTCTCCAGCGCTGCCAGACCGTGGCGTTGCAGCGCATCGCGGTAGGCATGGCTGCTGACGGTGGCTTCTGTCGCGATCACAATGGCCGCGCGGTTCCTGCTGATCTCGGCTGCCATGGCCGCTCCCGGCTCGACAACCCCGACAACCGGCACGTGCGCCGCGGCTTTGATCTGCGGCAGTGCCAGCGCGGTTGCGGTGTTGCACGCGACGACTAGCAGATCGATATGCTGCTTCTCCAGAAAGTGCGTCGCGCCGATGGCATAGCGCGCGACCGTTTCGGCCGACTTGGTTCCATACGGCAGGCGTGCGGTGTCGCCGAAGTAGAGGTAGTGCGCGGGCAACCGCTCGGCCATGGCCTTCAGGACGGTAAGGCCGCCGACGCCCGAGTCGAAGACTCCTATGCGAGGCAATGTCACTGCATGTCCTTTACCACCTGGCCGATGTTGCCGGCCTCGTAGAAGCGCTTCAGATCGGCATGTCCGGCGAGGGTTTCGCGCCCCTGTCCGTTCACCAGGATTTTCACGCGCGCGATCTTGCTGTCGTTCGCGTTCAGCGTCAACACGAGCGACGCGACGGTGAGCTCCTCAGCGAGTACGCCGGAAGGATGCGCGTCAGCAAACGCCGAGTTCGTATCCACCACGGCCGTGTCCTCACTTAGCAGATAAACCGAGCGCACATCGGAGGCCGGCCCGATGGGATGCGGCGATGGCGACTTCAAGTATTGTGCCATCAGGGTACGCAGGACGGCGCGGGCACGCTCGCTGCGTTCGGCGGGCAAGGCGACGTTAAGCTGCGTCTTGCGCAGGGTGCCGTCGCTGTCGTTGGCGACGTACAAAGTCACCGGCTCGGGAGGCCCGTTCACTGGAGGGGTCACGATCAGTTGCTGTTCGGCAGCTGCCTGCGCGTCACGTGCGACCTTGCGCTTCAGATGCAAGGCATAAAAGCCCAGCCCGATGGCAACGATTGCGAGTATGGCGAACATGACCGGGATGTACCGGGGCGCCCAAGCTGTCCTGGTTGGAGGGGGATCAGGTTGGGGCAGCGTCATGGCCGCACCTCCGGCAGCTTGGAGCGCACGGCGGCAATGCCGGCGGCGATCGATTGGGCCACCTGCTCCTGATACTCCGCGCTGGCGATGTTGTCTACGTTGTCGTCAGGAGGTGCGATCTCAACCGCGATTGCCGGTGCGGCGATGTTGTTCATCGGGCGCAGGGGTGCAACCAGCGTGGTGTTGGGCAACTTGCGCGAATCCAACTCTGCAGCTACCGATCCCGCGGCCACGCCGCTCAATTCGAGAAACGCCGCCTGCGCGGTGTCCCACGGCAAGAATCCACCATCACGCGACTGGCTGGTCGGGGGCAGCATCGCGGTGAAGACATGCACGCCCCGTCCGGTGTTGGCGGCGTGCAGCGTGATGTACAGCGCCGGACGCGCAGCATTGACCGACGCGGCGCGCTGGTCCAGCGAGATGGCCACGTCGGAGTTGCGCAGCATTCCAGCGGCAATGCCACGGCTGGCCAGCTCGCGCTGAAGACGCCGGGCAAGAGCCAGCACGACGTCCTTCTCCACCAGCGACGGAGTGATCGACGCGCCACTGTCGGCGCCACCGTGGGCTGGATCGATCAACACCAGAAAGCGTGGGCCAGCTGGCGCCTTCGGCTGTGGCGCTTGGGTTTGCGCAGGAGTTTGTGGCTCCGGCGTTGGAGCTGGCGGCGCAGGAGCCGGAGGAGGCACGGGGGTCACAATGATGGTCTTGCCGCCGTCGGCGAAGTTGGCCATCAGCGGAGCCGTGCCCATCACGTCGAGCTCGGCCAGCCCGTCGTGCTCGGCAAAGACCACGCCGGTGATCACGGCGTCCTCGAAGTTGGCGCTGTCTTGTCCGTTGGAGACAACGGGCTCGCGGTGGAAGGTGAAGCGTACTCGTCCCGGCTCAGTAGCAACCGTAGGGTTGACCGGGCTGGGGAAGCTCACCACCAACTTCGGTGGGTTGCTCTTGTCCAGCTCCAGGCTGTAGCGAATGGGCACGTCGCCGACGAGTAGGCGCCTCGCCGCAGAGTGCAGTTGGACAGGTTTCGCCAGCAGCTTGTTCACGATTTCCGCAACAGAACTCAACGGCACGTAGCCGCGGTCGTTCTGCAAAACAAAATTCGCCGGTAGCTTGTAGTTTTGTCCCAGGAGCTTCGCTTTGTCCTTGCCCTCATTGAACTGCGCCTCGACCGCGCGGCCGCCGGGAGGTGTGAACTTCACTTTGTATTTCTTGCCGTCGGGTCGGGCGTCGATGGAGCCCATCGGCTCGAGCAAATCGACCAGCCCGGCGTAGGGCAGACCCTTCACATCCAGCAGTGGAACGGAGTACGAGGTCTGCGGAGAGTAGACGGTGAGCTGGTCTGCCGGCTGCGCATGCACCGTCGCGAGATGCGCAATCAGGACGGCCAACGCCAATGCAGGCAGAATCAGGCCGAGCCAGAGGCGAGAACGGTTATCTGCCAGCGGGAACCTTGAAGTCATCCAATCGATCCATGAGCGATGTACCAGGGTTCCCTCAACGATATATGCAATGCAGAGCAGTGGAAAGTGGCTTCGACAAAGCCGCGAAGATTCTGTGGAAAAAGTGCCAACAGCAGATCCCTCGCGGGCTTGAAGAGACTGTGTCGCAACCGTTTGCCGCCGCTCTGCGGCTCAGGTTTTGTTCCTTCGAGCGTGGGCTGACGCCCACGCCTAACATCATCCCGCCGCTTCGCGGCTCGGTTGGTCGATTTTCGAGCGGTGTAGTCCACCGCAAAACTCCATTGCCGGTTGCGACACAGTCCCTGAAGGCCCGCTCGTGATGGCAAAGAGAAAAGAGCCCTATCCGGCGCAGCTAAAGCTGCGCCCCTTCAAGATGCCCTCTACTGACCACCTGACGTACCCTGCGCTGCCGGCTGCAGTGAATAGATGGTGAGCCCGCTCAGCATCTTGGGATAGAAGTCGGTGGATTTCTGGGGCATCACGCCGCCGGCAAATGCGATGTCCCGCATCTGCTCAATACGCACCGGATTCATCAGGAACGACACTTGTGCGGCGCCGCTGCGCACCTCATCCACGTTCTCATCAGCGTCGCGGATGTACTTCAGGTGCTTCTGCGCGCGGATGTCCTCTTCCGACATGCCGAGGATCTCTTCCAGCACCAGCCTGTGCAACTGCACCACATCAAGCCCGCGTTGCTGCTCGGACAGGTCTTTCAGCCGCGCCGGCTGCACATCCCTGCGGGCACGCAGCAGAAAGCCGCTGTGCGCGGTTACCGCCAGCAATGCTGTCCGGTCTTTGCCAGCTTCGCGCAAGCGGCGGACCGCGGCTTGCACGTCCGACACGGGCCCGATGTCTTCAACCTCGAAGTAATGGCGCAGCTCGGCAACCGTCTCGAAGATGCTGAAGTCGTCCAGCCCAAAGACCACGCGATGGGTGGGCAGGATCACCAGCCCGGGCGCGTCCATGTTGACGAAGGTGATCACGACGTGTTCGTAGGGGGCATCGAGATCACCCTTCGACTGCTGCCGCATCTGATTGCGGTAGTTGAGAGCGGTTTCGTAGCGATGGTGGCCGTCGGCGATGATCAGCTTTTTGTCCGCCATCTTGGCCTTCGCAGCAGCTAAAGTCGCCGGATCGGAGACCTTCCACATCTGGTGCAGCACGCCGTATTCGTCGCGCAGTTCGACTGTAGGCGGCCCGTCCGCCTTCAACAGCTTACCAACCTCGTCCGCCGGGTCGCTGTAGAGCATAAAGATCTGCTCGCAATGCGCCTGCGTCGCCTGCAGAAGGTTCAGGCGATCGGCCTTGGGCTTACTCAACGTCTGCTCATGGCGAAAGACCACTTTGCCGTCGTAGTCTTCCACGCGGCCCAGGGCGATGAAGCCGCGCCGCTCCCCCTCGGCTCCGGTTGCATCGCCAGGAATTGTGAACCTCTGGACGTAAACGTAAATGCTGGGTTCAGCATCGCGCAGCAGGACGCCCTCGGCCTGCCATTGCCGCAGGCTGGCGGCCGCGCGCGTGTACACGTTCTCCTGATCATTGTCGTTGGGCTGAGACTTGCCCAGTATGATTCGCACCAGGTTATAAGGACTGGCCGCATAATACCCGTCCTGCATTGCCGGGGTGATTTTGTCGTAGGGCTGAGTCATTACCTCGCCCGCTGTTACTTTCGAAGGATCATAACGAAGAGCACGAAAAGGAAGTATGTCTGCCATATATAAGAGTCCCCGCTCCCGAGACGAAATTTTTATGAGAGATGAGCCTCGGGAAAGGTGATTGTAGCAACAACAATTGGGAAACCAGAATGACGTGAATCACATCCAAAGGTTCAGCCAACCGGCGGCGAAGCGCTGGAGTCAGCGCCGAGAGCCTGATTCGGTCGCCCCAAGCTGTGATAACATGCAGCACAAGCTTTAGAGGATCCTATGGCCCGCGGTAGCAGTACGGCATTCGGGTCAAGTGGCTCGGCCATCCAGCCTCGGTATCGCAATCGTTCGGCGGGACTTTTTTCCGGCCAGCCCGTCCAATCAGCCGTGCGCGTTTCCCAGACCTTGCTCCTGCTGCTTGGCTTGTGCCTTGTCGCCTGCTGCGCGACGCTGCCCGCATTTGCGCAGAACGATGACATCCACATCACTCCGCGCGAGACCAAGAAGGCCGACGCCGCGCCAGTACCAGACATTCCCGGCGATCCCTCGCTGCGCACCCACACCAAGCCGGTGAAAAAAGATGTGGAATTGGTGTTGGTACCGGTGACCATTACCGATCCTCTGAACCGGCTGGTAACGGGCCTGGAAAAAGAGAACTTCGAACTTACTGACAATGGTAAGCCGCAAACGATCCGGCACTTTTCCAGCGAAGACGCTCCGATCTCGCTGGGCGTCATCTTCGACATCAGCGGCTCCATGGCCGACAAGATCGACAAATCGCGCCAGGCTGTAGTTGAGTTCTTCCGCACTGCTAATCCGCAGGACGAGTTTTTCCTGATCACTTTTTCGGAAAAGCCGGAAGTGCTGGTGGACTTCACGTCCTCCGTTGAGGACATCCAAAACAAGCTGGTGTATGCAATTCCCAAGGGGCGGACGGCTTTGCTGGATGCCATTTATCTGGGCATGAACCGCATGAGAAAAGCGCACTATGAGCGCAAGGCCCTGTTGATCATCTCCGATGGCGGCGACAACCACAGCCGCTACACCGAGGGTGAGATCAAGTCGATGGTGCGGGAAGCGGATGTTCAGATCTACGGCATCGGGCTCTTCGATCGCGACTTCAAGACTCCGGAGGAACGGGAAGGTCCGATGCTGCTCAGTGACGTTACCGAAGTAACCGGGGGCAGGACCTTTGTCATCGATTCGCCCAACGAACTGGCGGACGTAGCCACCAAGATCGGCATTGAACTGCGCAACCAATATGTCCTCGGATATCGTCCAACCAATCCGGGACGGGATGGCAAGTGGCGGAAGATCAAGGTTAAGCTGAATCCTCCCAGAGGCTTGCCACCGCTGCACGTGTATGCCAAAACTGGATACTATGCACCTACGGAATAAACGCAACCTTTTCCTGGTTACTTTGGTTTTGACGGCGGGCACGTGGTTGATGTCCCAGAATTCCGGCGGTCCTCCCGCTCAGCCGGGAGCTCAGGATCAGTCGCAGCAACAGGCGCCTCCCAAAGCTCCCAACCAGTCCGGCGACACCGTACAGGCGCCGGCGACACAAGGGCAAGAGCCTTCTGCACAGCATGATGACGTCTACATCTTCAAGAAGGAAGTGGACGAAGTCACGCTTCATGCCACCGTGGTCGACGATCGCAATCGTCTGATTACCAATCTCACCCAGGGCGACTTCAACGTTCTTGAAGACGGCAAGCCGCAGAAGATAACCTCGTTTCACAACGAAGATATCCCGGTAGCGATGGGCATCGTCATCGACAATTCCGGTTCCATGCGCGAGAAGCGCCCGCAGGTCAATGCCGCCGCAGTCAGCCTGGTGCGCTCCAGCAATCCGCAAGACAAGGTTTTTGTCGTCAACTTCAACGAGGAATATTTCCTCGATCAGGACTACACGGGCAGCATCCCCAAGCTCAAGGACGCACTCGAGCGGATCGAGTCGCGCGGCGGCACCGCGTTGTATGACGCTGTCGTGGCCTCCGCCGATCACCTGAAGAAAAGCGGCGAGCTGGAGAAAAAGGTGCTGCTGGTGGTGACCGACGGCGAAGACAATGCCAGCCGCGAGTCGCTGGAGCAGGCCCTCCGCCGATTGCAGGAACAGAATGGCCCGACGATTTACACGATTGGCCTGTTAAGCGAAGAGCACGGCAAGCGTGCCCGGCGTGCCCTGCGCGAGATGGCGGAGGACACGGGCGGCGTCGCCTTCTTTCCCAAGGACCTGAATGAAGTGGAAGCGATTACCCAGCAGATTGCGCACGACATTCGCAACCAGTACACCATCGGGTACAAGCCATCGACGCCGCAGAGCGCCGGCGGCTATCGCACGGTGAAGGTCGAAGCTCAGGCCAAGGGCTACAAGAAGCTCCAGGTGCGCACGCGAAGCGGATACTATGCCGGCCAGCAGCGTGCCTCCGCCCAGGCCGGCGGGCAGTAGAGGCAGCAGAGGCACCTCAGCGGCTAAAGCCAGAAAATTTTCCGCCTGTTGTGCACGTCTGAAGGCGTGCTCCACCATGATGTCCGGCTCCAGCTGCGTCTCAATCTCGCGTCAAGACATCCAAGGCTCTTGCTGACCTATGCAACGTTTGGCCGAGCTGTGCGAACGCATCGCCGCCACCACCAAGAAGACCGAGAAGGTCGCGTTTCTGGCAGAGTACTTCCTCTCGCGGGAGTTGCGGGACGCCGGGATCTCCGCAATCTTTCTTTCCGGACGCGCCTTTCCCGCGTTCGACGAGCGCACGCTGCAAATCGGAGGATCGCTCCTGTGGAAGCTGGTCGCTGAAATCACCGGCGCACGTGATGCCACGCTTACCGCTGCTTACCGCAAGCGCGGCGATTTAGGCGCGGCCGCTTACGATGTCCTGCTGGCGAACGCGCCGGCGTCGTCGACCATCACTTTGCAGGAAGTCCGCTCGACTTTCGACCAGATCGCCGAGACGCGGACGGCGACCGCCAAAGATGCGGTCCTCAAGTCGCTACTGGAACGCGCGACTGCACTCGAAGCGAAGTACATCCTGAAGATCATCCCCGGCGAACTGCGCATTGGCCTGAAAGAAAGCCTGGTGGAAGAAGCGATTGCCAAGGCCTATGACCAGCCGCTGGGCCGCGTGCAGCGCGCCAATATGCTGCTGGGCGACATTGGCGCTACGCTGCAACTCGCGGCTGAGCATCGTCTGGACGAAGCGCGCATAAGGTTGTTTCATCCCATCGGCTTCATGCTGGCCAGTCCGGCGGCCGATGCGGAAGAGGCGTTCCAATATTTCGAGCACGCGCTGGTGGAGGACAAGTACGACGGCATTCGCGCGCAGGCGCATTGCGGCGGCGGCCAAGTGCGGCTGTTCTCGCGCACTCTCGACGAAGTGACGCCGTCGTTTCCCGAGCTGGTAGGGCCGTTGAGTGAGTTTGCCGACGAGGTGATCCTTGACGGCGAAATCGTCGCCTGGCGCGATAACCAGGACGGCGGACACGCGATGCCCTTCGGCGAAATCCAGAAACGCCACGGCCGCAAGCTGGTGAGCCCGGAGCTCATCGCCGAAGTGCCGGTCGCCTATGTCGTCTTCGACGTGATTTACGCCGCCGGCGAACTCACGCTCGACAAGCCGCTTGCAGAACGTGCGCAAGTTCTCGACCACGTCTTCGCCGGCGCGAATCGGGTCGCGCCGCGTCCGGTCGTCAACGCGCAAGGCAAGCTGCTGTTCGAGTCGCAGATTGAGGACGAAGCCGCCGTGTCGGGATGGGTGTTGCGCGCGCCGAGCGTGAGTGCCGATTCGGTCGAGCAAATCGAGCAATATTTCGAGCAGGCGATGGCGCGCGGTAATGAAGGGCTGATGATCAAAGACCTCGAGTCGCCCTATGTGCCCGGACGTCGTGGCCGCTGGTGGCTCAAGTTAAAGCGCGAGCTGGCAACGCTTGACGTCGTCGTGACGGCCGCGGAATTTGGCCACGGCAAGCGCATCCATGTGCTCAGCGATTACACCTTCGCGGTGCGCAAGGGCGAGGAGCTAGTCAACATCGGCAAGGCGTACTCGGGGCTGACGGACAAGGAAATTGCCGAACTGACCGAATGGTTCCTGACGCACACCACCGCCGATCACGGACATCTGCGCGAAGTGGAAGCGAAGATCGTGCTTGAGGTAGCGTTCAATGCCATCATGCGCTCTGATCGGCACGACAGCGGTTTTGCGTTGCGATTTCCCCGCATCGTACGGGTGCGGCAGGACAAGCTGCCGGAAGAGATCGACACGGTGGAACAGGCGGAGGAGATCTACAAGCGGCAGCATGGAAGGTAGCTGTCAGCTCTCAGCCCTTAGATGACACATCTAGAGAAGTTCGCTAGGCGCGGCTGAACAGTTTGTTTGAAAAGTCCGAAAAGCAGATTCCTCGCGGGCTGAAGCCCGCTCGGAATGACAAGAATATGATGGGCGCTGGCGGCACGCCTGAAGGCGTGCCCTTTCAAAACTCTGAACAGATGGCTTCAGCTGAAAGCTGACGGCTGATAGCTGAAAGCTCTACGGATCGCTCGATTCATACTGAAACACCTCTTCCAGCGGTACTCCGAAGGCGTGGGCGATGCGGAAAGCTACCTCCAGCGATGGCGAATATTTGTCGCCTTCAATCGCGATGACCGTCTGCCGGGTGACGCCCACCTTTTCCGCCAACTCCTGCTGCGTCATCTCCGAACGGTGGAAGCGCAATGTGCGAACGTTGTTCGTGATCCGTCCCTTGCTCATCGCAAGCCTCGCCGGTAATAGAACAGCTGGGTGAGGAGCTTCACCAGTTCAGCCAATACCATGAACAGCAGCACGAGATTGACGATGAGAAACGGCGTGACGATGATTCGCGTGGGAGCGGCATCGCGTGCCAGGACGGCCATGATAACGCCGCCAATCACCAGAAAAGCGCCGGTGCCCAGGGCAAAATAGCCGTTGCGATACGCTTTGCATTCGATCAGAACATCGCGCTCGTCCTTGGGCTCGGGCTTGGAGTCCAGAGCGAGAATGATTTGATACACGATTTGGATCACGACAATGGCGATCACGGCAAAAATGAGACGGCCGATGGCGCCGCCACCGAACTCAGATTCGCCGGCATGGCGCAAAGCGTTGGCAAAGTAGTATCCATAAACGATGACCATCGCCAGCAGAGATCCCAATATGCTTTTTTCCTGATAGGACAGATCCATCTCCATTTCCCCCCGGTTGAGTAATGTTAAACGGACATAATGTAATAAATAACGAACTAAATGTAAAGTGTATTTTACATTAACTCCCAAAGGGTCTTGACCAAACCCATGCTAGCGTAAGATAAGTCTTTGATTTCAGAGAGGATAATCAGCTTACTTTGATGCAGAGGATTGTAGTCAACCAGCGCGGTGCGGCCCGGCTACGCGGCGGACATGTGTGGGTTTATCGCTCCGATCTCGTGCTGCCGACCGAGGCCCCGCCCGGCGCGCTGGTTCAGGTACGGGATGAGCGCGGCAAAAGGCTAGGGTCGGCGCTCTACAGCAGCTCGTCGCAGATTGCGATCAGGCTTCTCAGCAGCCAGGAGATCACGGAAGAAGCGCTGCCGGGTCTGCTGCGCGCCCGAATCACGGGCGCCGTCGAGTTTCGCCGGCGGACCGCACAGGATACCGACTCCTACCGTGTCATCTTCAGCGAGGCCGACTTGCTGCCCGGCCTGATCGTCGACAAGTACAACGATGTCCTGGCAATGCAGGCGGTGACGCAGGCCTTCGATCGCGACGATCTGCGCCAGGTCGTGCTGGCCGCGCTATCCGAACATTTTCCCGACGCCAGCGTGCTGGAACGCGTGGATGCGCACATTCGCAAGCTGGAGGAGTTGCCGCCGCGCGAATCGCAACTGCTGTGCGGAGAACGGTCGAGCACGATCTTTACGCTGAATGGCGTGCGTTTTCACTTCGACGGACTCCGCGGGCAGAAGACCGGGGCCTTTCTCGATCAGCGCGAGAACTACACCGCCGCAGCGCTATACGCTCACGGCGAAGCTCTCGATGTCTTCACCTATCAGGGAGGATTTGCGCTGCAACTGGCGCGCGTGTGCGACAGCGTCACCGCCGTCGACGCGTCGCGGTCCGCGCTTGAGGTCGCCGAGCAAAACGAACAGCTCAATCGCGAGCGGCATCGCGCGGGGGAGATCGAGTGGATCGAGGCCAACGCCTTTGACCTGCTGAAGGACTATGCCGTGGCCGGTCGGCAGTACGACACCATCGTCCTCGACCCGCCCGCCTTCGCCAAGACCAAGCGCGCAGTGCCGACCGCGCTGCGGGGATATAAAGAGCTGAACCTGCGTGCCCTGAAGATGCTGCGGCCGGGAGGCGTCCTGGTGAGCTGCTCCTGCTCGTTTCACGTTAGCGAGGAGGAGTTTCTTGAGATGCTTGGCTCGGCGGCGGCCGACGCCGGCCGAGTCGTCCGCGTGCTCGAAAAACGTGGAGCGGCGCGCGATCATCCCATCCTCCTGAATGTTCCGGAGACTGCGTACCTCAAGTGCATGATCTGCCAGGCAGAATCCTAAGACAGCCCCCGTTCGAATGATCCAGAAACACAAAACCCAGCCGATTTCGGCTGGGGCAGCTGAGGATCTCTCAACTTCAATTCTAATTTCATTGTATCACACCAGAATGGGATCTGTTCAGTGCATGCCGAGTTTATATCTGCCGCAGAATCATGCGATTGCGGCTTATTGTTGCGTTTCTCAGTATTGACATCATGTAAGAGTTACGCGTCCAAGTGTGACAGTAGTTATACTACATTTTAACCATAATATGCCTTGCTGCATCGCCAATTACTTTACAATAGTTAACTCATATTTAATGATTCCATTTAGCTGATAAATGCGTCTAATTGTCAGCGAGCAGGAACGTACAGACCCACGTCCCTTGCGAGGAAGAGAATTAAGTTTTGACTGGAGGAAAACGAACCATGACTGTTTTGACCCGTTGGGACCCTTACCGTGAATTGAGTGCTTTGCAGAATCGTATGGGCCGGCTCTTCGAGGAGCAGTACGGCAGTGGCCGCGAGGAATCGTTGACCGCCGGGGCGTTCGTGCCCGCCGTCGATGTCTACGAGGACGAGCACAGCATCCAGTTGAAGCTGGAAGTACCCGGCATTGAGGAGCAAGACCTTGACGTCAAGGTCGAGAACAACGTTCTGAGCGTGAGCGGTGAGCGCAAGCTCGAAAAGGAAGAGAAAGAAGAGAACTTCCAACGCGTGGAGCGCCGTTACGGCAGCTTTACTCGCTCGTTCACGCTGCCGAACACGGTTTCGACCGACGACATCCAGGCCGACTACGATCACGGCGTGCTGAAGATCCGCTTGGCCAAGCGTGCCGAAGCCAAGCCGAAGCAGATCAAGGTCAGCGTCGGCGGCCACAAGCCGATCGAAGGCAAGAAAGTTGAAGGTCAGGCGCACAGCAAGACCCAGGCGGCCTGACGCAGGTTTCGCCCCTCGGGAGAAATTTCCTGGAGGGAGACGAACTGGGGAGTTCGAGGGAGGCGGGTGCAAATCTTGCCTCCCTTTTGTTTACCAAAGGGAACTCTCCGGGGGGCGAGAGCAGTGGATCGTGGCCAGTGGAAGTTACCTGGGATCGAGAGAGACCTGGGACCAGCCTAGGATTCGTGGTTTTTTTTGCGAGCCGCAACATGCTCCCGCGAATCAAAACCACTGGCCACGATTCGCTGCGAATAGACTCTGGTCTTGGTCTGCTGTACCCCGTTCGCTGTCCCGTGCAATCCAAGCGTGGCCGAAATCTGACGATCTGAGGAGTCTCGGCACATGGGAATCAGGCAGGTCGAGGTTCAGCGCTTCAGTTTAGTCAGCGGCAAGTCAATCGACGACGTGATGGCGAGCCTGGACGCAGCGGTGGGTCATCCCGACATGAGCGCTTTCTTTCACATGGTAGCGGCGACGAAGACGACCGCGGACCTGGAAACATTGGTCGGCGAGGCCGTCGGCCCAACCGGGCTGATGGAATTCGCGCGCTTCGACATGGGCACCATTCTGCGGATGTACCATGGTGAAAAGGCCCCGCGGTGCTTCCGTTTGCTGATCGGAAATCCCCTCATCATGAAGCAGATGGCCGAGCATGTGCCGGACGCCGCCGCCTATGCGCCGGTGACGATTCTCATCGACGAGCGCTCCGATGGCGTGCATGTCTCCTATGACAGGATGGCGAGTTTTCTCGCTCCCTACAGGAATGCCGCCGCACTGAAAGTAGCGCAGGATCTGGATGCGAAAATTGAGGGTTTGTTAGCCGAGGCCTGCAACTGAGATTCGGGCGTAAGTTTCCCTGACAACGAACATTCGTTGGGTTCTTGGGTTTCGGCTAATTGCTAAATGCTAAATGCTAATTGCTGGAGTGAACCATGGCAATACGTTGGGACAAATTAACCGTTAAAGCGCAGGAGGCGATGCAGCGGGCGAACGATCTCGCCAGCGAGCACGGCAATCCTGAGGTCCAGCCGGTACACATTCTGGCGGCGCTGGTGGAAGACGCCGAAGGGATTGTTGCGCCGTTGCTGGAGCGCGTGGGCCTACATGCCAACGCGGTTCAGGCCGAAGCGATGGGCGCGATCGAGAAGCTGCCGAAAGTTTCCGGCAGCGGAGCCACTCAGGCGCACCTCTCCGACGCCGCTTCGAAGCTGCTGGAGAACGCCTTCAAAGAGGCGTCGAATTTCAAGGACGAATACGTTTCCACCGAGCACCTGCTGCTCGGCATGACCAAGCTGAAGCGCGACCCGGCGCAGGAGATCCTAGCCCGAGGCGGCGCAAGCTATGACAACGTTCTGCGCGCGCTGACCGCGGTGCGCGGCAATCAGAAAGTCACGGACCAGAATCCCGAAGCGAAATATCAGGCGCTGGAGCGGTATGCCAAAGATCTGACTGAACTGGCGCGGCAGGGCAAGCTCGATCCCGTCATCGGGCGCGATGAAGAAGTGCGCCGCGTAGTGCAGGTGCTGTCGCGCCGCACCAAAAACAATCCGGTGCTGATCGGCGAGCCTGGCGTCGGCAAGACGGCCATCGTGGAAGGGCTGGCGCAGCGCATTATCTCCGGCGACGTTCCCGAGCAGTTGAAGAACAAGCGCGTGGTCTCGCTCGACCTGGGCGCGATGCTTGCGGGTGCGAAGTATCGCGGCGAGTTTGAAGACCGCCTGAAAGCTGTGCTGAAAGAGATCGAGCAGTCGCAAGGAAAGATCATTCTCTTCATCGACGAACTGCACACGCTGGTAGGAGCGGGCGCGGCCGAGGGCGCAATCGACGCCTCCAACATGCTGAAGCCGGCGCTAGCCCGCGGCGAATTACGCGCCATCGGCGCAACCACGCTGAACGAATACCGCAAGTACATCGAGAAGGATGCTGCGTTGGAGCGCCGTTTCCAGATCGTGTTTGTGGGCGAGCCCAACGTGGAAGACACCATCGCCATCCTGCGCGGCTTGCGCGAGAAGTATGAGGTGCATCACGGCGTGCGCATCAAAGACTCCGCCATTGTGGCGGCGGCGACGTTGTCGCATCGTTACATCTCCGACCGCTTCCTGCCGGACAAGGCCATCGACCTGATCGACGAGGCCGCCGCCTCGCTGCGCATTCAGATCGACTCCATGCCAACCGAGATCGATCAGCTGGAGCGACGCGCGATCCAGCTCGAAATCGAGCGCCAGGCGCTGAAGCGCGAAGACGATGCCAACTCGCGCGAGCGGCTGACCATCGTCGAGAAAGAACTGGCGCAAATCAAAGAAAAAGCCAATGCGCTGAAGGCGCGCTGGAAGCAGGAAAAGGAAGCCATCGCCAAGGTCCGCGAGCTGAAAGAGCGCATCGACCAATTGAAGACGGAAGAGGTGGAAGTCACGCGCAAAGGCGACTTCGAGCGCGCCGGCAAAATCAAGTATGGCGAGATTCCGCAGCTTGAGCAGCAAGTGGTGAAGCTGAGCGCGGCCATGGACGGCAAGCAGTCGCGCATGTTGAAGGAAGAGGTTGACGAGGAAGATGTCGCCAAGATCGTCAGCAAGTGGACCGGCATTCCGGTGTCGAAGATGCTGGAAGGCGAAGTGAAGAAGCTGGTCACGATGGAAGAGCGGTTGAAGGAGCGCGTCGTCGGACAGGACGAAGCGATCCAGAGCGTGGCCAACGCGATCCGCCGTTCGCGTGCGGGACTCAGCGATCCGCGGCGTCCTATCGGCTCGTTCATCTTCCTGGGCCCGACCGGCGTGGGCAAGACTGAGCTCGCACGAGCGCTGGCGGAATTTCTCTTCGATGACGAGCACGCCATGATCCGTATCGACATGTCGGAGTACATGGAGAAGCACTCGGTGTCGCGGCTGATCGGCGCGCCTCCGGGATATGTGGGCTATGACGAGGGCGGGCAGTTGACCGAGGCGGTGCGCCGCCGGCCGTATGCGGTCGTGCTCTTCGACGAGATCGAGAAAGCGCATCCCGAGGTGTTCAACATCTTCCTGCAAATCATGGACGACGGTCGCCTCACCGACGGCAAGGGCCGCCATGTCGATTTCAAGAACACTATCCTCATCATGACCTCGAATATCGGATCGGTGTATTTGCAGGACCTAGGTGTGCATCACGATGCCGAACAGATAACCGAGGCGCACAAGCAGGTGATGGAGGCGCTGCGCGCGCACTTCAAGCCTGAGTTCCTCAACCGCGTGGACGACATCATCATCTTCAATCCGCTGGGCAAGGAGCAGTTGACGAAGATCGTCGATCTGCGGCTGGAAGACTTGCGGAGATTGCTGGCCGATCGCAAGATCTCGCTGGAGCTGACGCCGGCGGCGAAGGAGTTGGTCTTCACCGAGGGCTACGATCCGAACTACGGCGCGCGTCCGCTGAAGCGGGCGATCCAGCGGCTGGTGCAGGACCCGCTGGCGATGAAGATCCTCGATGGCGAGGTGCTGCACGGCGATCACCTAACCGTCGACGCCGACAAGAAGCAGCACGAGCTGACCTTCAAGGTAGCGAAGCGCGTGGGCGAGCCCGCGAAGGTGGCAGTCTCGAAGTAAACAGTCGCATCTGACGAACGGCGCAGCGGTAAGCTGTGCCGTTTTCTTTTTGAGCGTCAGTCGTGCTGCCTTCCCATTTCCCACAAGGGAATCCGGCACTCCAGTGCCAGCCGATTCTCCTTGACCCTGCGACTATCGCCCCCTAAAATCACGCCCGCATAGACTCGGGCCTTGGACTCGACCATTCGCGAGGAAGATGTTCACGGCCAACCTGAGACAATTTCGGAGCTTGACGCCGGGCGAAGTCCGGAGCGATTGTGCTTTCCCTTCCGCCGTCGCGTAGTAACCCCGGCGATCGTGGTCCTCCGCGTTCTGGCGACAGCGGACTTTGACAGCCAGCGCGTGGAATCCGTTAAGATGCTTGTCCCGTTTTTCCGAAAGGAGCAGTAATGAAGGATCCGCAAGGAAGTTCTGAAGGTGCTCTGCCTGTCGGCGACCAAGATACTCAACGCAATGAGGAGAAGCGCCGGAAACACACTGGCGCGAATTCGCCGGGTACCAGTCGGCGAACCTTCCTGGGCCAGGTCGGCGTCGGCGGCGCCGCAGCAGTGGCACTGGCTGCCATTCCATTCGAGCCGCTGATTGAGGGAAAGCACGGGGAGGCTGAAGCCGCAGTCGTGCAGTATGGTTCTTCACGCCGTGCAAGGGATAGTTACAACTACCGCCAAGACACCGCCCGTAACGAAGAGATTGATGTTGGCGAACAGCCGGACAACGGCGATTCAGAGCGTTTCACGGACTACAGCGGCAACTATAGCAAGTGCCTGCAGCACCATTATCTCGGCATACCTGTTTATTCCTCTTACCAGAGCCTGCTCCACGCCTTGCAGACAGGCCGGTTCTCAGATTTCCAGAACATTCTGGTGGGAAATCCGGGCGGCACGAATTCTACCGCGGCCCTGAACGGCCCGCAGGGCTGCCTGGCGTTCGACCTGGAAGCCTCGACTCCCACGCTACCGTCGTTCCACCCGCGCCGAGTGTAGCCAGCGCGCAGACCGCAGCCGAGCAGGTTGAGCACTACTGGGCCGCGCTGATGCGCGACGTCAACTTCACCGACTATGCGAGCAGTGCAGTGGCGGTTCAGGCCTGCGCCGACCTGAACAACATGTCTTACATCAGTGGAAATCACAACCACGAGTTTCCGTACCCGGTCACGCCGCAAAATCTGTTTCGCGGCCGATTGTCGCGGGCGACGGTCCGGTTCAGGGTCCGTACGTCTCGCAATTCATGATCCAGCCGACGTTCTTCGGTGCGCAACCGCTGACTCAGCAGTTTCAGCGTTTCTTATCGGTGGGCGAAGGCGGAGCAGACTTCATGACCGATCCCACTGAGTACCTGAACGTCCAGAACGGTCAGCCGCCAAGTGGCAGCCTGTCTTTTGATCCGACCTACCGCTACCTGCGAATGGGCCGAGACCTGGCCGCTTACACCCACGTGGACGTACTTTATCAGGCGTACTTCACCGCGTTCATGGTTCTCTCCGCCATCCATGCGCCGTTCAATCCGGGCAATCCGTATATTGGTTCGCGAACCGAGCACGGCTTCGGTACCTTCGGCGCGCCGGATGCGGCATGTACGATCGCCGAGATGGCTACCAGGGCATTAGAAGGCCGCCTGGTTCCACAAGTGGATTGTCGACCTGCGCAACCGCCCTGAGGAATATGGCGCCCTGGTGCAGGCCAATCTCACTCACCAAAATCCCATGCCTCGGGCGGCCGCGGCGCTGCACCACGACGTGCTCAATTCAGCGGTGCTGCCCATCATCCAATCGCAGTATGGCAGCTATCTTTTACTGCAGGCATATACGGAGGGATCGCCGACCCATCCTTGCTATCCAACGGGGCACGGAACGGTTGGCGGCGCCTGCATCGCAGCGGCAAAGTTCTTCTACGACGGAAGTCAGAGGATCAGGCCGCTGCTCCAGGCGGCAGGATCGGACGTCATGATGCCGAGCGAGGAT
>Ga0181523_10001528_pt1 | contig 24510 bp, 36 predicted proteins | sample PEATcosm2014_Bin_43_FD_119752 | JGI IMG/M metagenome (GOLD analysis project Ga0181523, IMG submission 119752) | Peatland microbial communities from MTU Mesocosm Facility, Houghton, MI, USA - PEATcosm2014_Bin05_30_metaG | ecosystem: Environmental > Terrestrial > Soil > Wetlands > Peat | place... | reverse complement strand
TTATGATCTGGGGTACTTCGATCTGGAGACTCGGGTGCTCGAACCGCTCGAAAATCCGTTCGGCCCAAAAGTGTTACCTATGTCTTAGGTACGTTGTGTCACCCATGTGTCCGGGCCGGACCTTGAAAGAATGGCGCGCCCGGGGGGACTCGAACTCCCGACCTTCTGGTTCGTAGAAATAGGGCCGCATGTTGCCCACTCTTACTCAGAATAGTTAAGTCTTGACAGAGTATCTACTTAGCTGTAGTTTCCCCCCAGAGTTTACCCATGGAAGTTGCTCAAAAGTGACAAAAATTACTGCAAAAGGTAAAACTCGGGTAAAACTATGAGCCAGATTAATTTCACACAAAGGCAGTTACAGAACTTGCCAACTCCGCTGGGAAAGCGGACTTTGATTCGCGACAACAAAGTGGCGGGATTGGGACTGATGGTGACTCCATCGGGCCACAAGAGTTATTTCTGGTTTCGCAAAATTGGCGCAAGACCGCAATGGAAATCTCTCGGGAGCTTGGCCGATGTCAGCGTGGAGAATGCACGTGGCGAGGCATCTAAATTGAACGTTGCATTCCAAGCGTGGAAAGCAAAAGGCTTCGAAGGTCCTAGCCCACTCGAAAAACGAGACGAGCCGACCTTCGAAATGGCGTTCAACGATTATGTCGAAAAGAAATTGCGTGACCGCACGCGCGCCGTCGAGACAGCGAAGTGGATTCTAAGAAAGTACTGCCCTTGGCTGAAATCGCGGAAGCTCAGCATGATTCGAAAACAAGACATGCGCGATCTCCACTCAAAAGTTGGTGAGGAGAACGGCAGGCACTCTGCGAACCGAGTCCTGCAGCTCGTCAAAACTGTTTTCAATTGGTCCATAAAGGAAGAGATTTGGACTGGCGGCAACCCCGCCAGTGGAATCTCTTTCTTCCCTGAAGCATCGCGCACGAGGTTTCTGCAGCCGAGCGAGTTTCCGAAATTCAGAAAGGCTTTGGATACTGAGGGGAACGTGGACTTGAAGGACTTTATTCTGCTGGCTGTATATTGTGGCGCGCGGAGATCGAACTTGCTGGCCATGAAGTGGGAAGAAATCGACTTCAGCCGGGGATTGTTGAACATTCCCGTTAGCAAGAATGGCCAACCGCTGTGCGTCCCGCTCGTGAAAGAGGCGCTAGACATTCTGAAAGAGCGCCGCCGAAATGCCTCGTCTGGGACTTGGGTGTTCCCTTCAAGCACCTCTGAGTCGGGCCACCTGGTCGAAGTAAAACGGGCATGGGGGCAATTTCGTAAGCGCGCTGGCACGCCAGACTTGCGGGTGCATGATCTGAGGCGAACGCTGGGGAGCTGGGAGGCCGGGCTCGGCACCTCCTTGCCCATTATCGGTGCCAGTTTAGGCCATAAAAGTCTCGAAGCCACTCAGGTTTACGCGAAATTGAACGTACAGCCCGTCCGCGAAGCGATTCGGGGAGCGGTGACCGCAATGATCGCCGCTGGCAAGAAAAAGGCGCCACGGGCGCTCCCAATGCCAAAGGCCACAATCCCACAAGGAGGTCAACAGTCGTCTCAAAGTCCCGCAGGGCCTACGTAGAGCACTGAGGAGAAACTGCGATGACAACTTTAGGGATTTCGGAACTGTTGACTGAGAAACAGGCAGCGGAAGCGCTGCACCTATCAAGCAAAACCTTAACGACCTGGCGCTGCACTAAACGCTATCCCCTACGCTACACGCGGATGGGGCGCCGTGTTTTTTACCGGCGCGAGGACGTGCAGAGATTCATCGAAGCGCGGACCGTCGACCCGACCTCTGGCGACGGCGCAAAGGCAACCCGGAAGCGGGTGCTTCAATGAGAGAAGCCGAATCCGCGAGCGAGCGCGCTCGTGAAGTCTATGAATCCCTACCTTTCGAGAAAAAGGAAGTGATTCTCAATAAGTTGAACGAGCATCGCTCGACAGCATGGGAGCATTCGATTGCGAAGCGCAAAGGCAAGGCGCTCAGCGAAGAGCATAAAGCGAAACTGGGCGCATCGAAGCGCGGACGGACACCAAAAAGAGGTGTTTCACTTTGGGCGATTGCCGAGGATGCACTTTTGGGATTGCCGACAACGGAGAGCGCGGAGAAACGTGGCGGTAAACAGGCAGATGTTTATCGAGTGCGTATCGCCTTGGGATTTCCGAAGGGATGGCCCGCGGCATTTCGGCACGGCGAAATACTCACCCGGAATCACATTCATGAGTTTTGTGGCGATACAGGTTTGACGTTGGAAGAAGCGGCCGAATTTATTGGCTTTGGCTATCCCTCATTCTGCAATCGCATCGGAAGGATCGGCGACCGCGCACTATCGAGTCGCCATCCGAAAGACCCGAACTCCCCACATATCGGACGACTGCTCAAAGAAAAGTACGACCACATAGTTGAGCGCCATTGCTTTGAGCAGGGAAGGAGATGGCGCAAGCGCAATTTTCTTGCCAGCGAACTGCTGCGACTTCCCCTACAGCGCACAACCTTAGAGAGCGCGTTTAGGGAACTCAGGACCGCGCTCGACGCGAAGGAAGTGCCTGCTCAACCATTGGAAGTCTGTGAGTGGATTTGCCGGGAGCTGCGAAGAAGGCAGGCACGATCGGAACCTGGCGCGGATGCGTTCCACACTCTTTTGTTTTTTGGTCTGTCACTTCGCGCCGTACTCGATGAAAAACCGGAGCTGCTCCAAGTGACGGCGGGCAGAATCTCAAACTTTTATTGGCCGGGCCAGATGGCAAACGCGGTTCTGGCGCGTGAGTATGGTGCAACTCCTATAGGGATTGAGAATGTGATCAAGAAGAGGCAAGCAACGCCCCTCGACGCGCGGCTGCTCTGCGCATTGCTTCGCCAGGAACTTCAAACGGCGCGTGATGCGAAGACGCAAGCAGTGCTCACGGCACCTAGGAAACGTGGGCCGAAAGTAAAGAAGGCAGCAATTTTTATCGAAGCCAAGCGCCTTCATGGCTCAGAGAAACTGCCCTGGACAAAAATCGCCAAGACACTTACGCCCAAGGCGTTTGCCGAAGATCCACGCAGGGCGAGCGAAGCGCTGCGCCAAGGCGTCCAGCGGCTAAGCCTAAGCCGCAAAAGCAAATAGCACTATTTTGCGTACGTAATTCCTGAGCAATTATGTACGCACTATTTTGCGTACATATTTCCAAAACAATTATATACGGCTTCTCAGCGTGTCGCTGAGGTGTGATTCTGCACTTGGAAGGCGCACCCGGACCAAAGGTTTGGGGGCAGCAACACGAGATCCGCTCGCGAGATGGAGTGAGCATAGAAAAAGAGTTTTCCCGGCCAAGGGGAACGGACGCGAAGTGCCACTACAAAGTTCTGCTGAAATTCAAGGAATGTGGGCTTCAAAAAAAAGGCCCTTTGTTATTCGCGAAATCTGCAGCGCCATGCTGCGCCCGCACCCGGAGATTTCCAAGGGCGCAAGGAGTCTCTGGGTCACACTATTAGGAATGGCGAATGCAAAGACCGGAGAGCTCCGCCACCGCCAACACTGGTACGACGGTAAGGACATTGAAAAGCGAGCCGAAATCTGCCACGTTCTCCGAAAGCGATTCATCCGCGAACTTATCAACGCCGGTTATGCCCAAATGGAGCGCACCCGCGTCCTCCGAACTATCAAAGGGAGAATGCGGGTTGTTTTGGGCGAATCTAGGTACTGGGTATTCAAATCCCCGCGTAAACAGAACCTTTCTTCTACGGTAAATTCCGTGAACCGTTCAAGAAATTTACCAGCAAATCTTCTCAAACTACACCGGAAGTCAAAGTCACAGTCAATCACCGAAGAAAACCCAAGAAACTCAGTGCCTTTAGATCGTGTTGTGCCAAGCACACGGGGTTCGGCGTTTTCAAGGCCGGAAGAGGCGGAGAGTGGCTCTCTTCCTGCGACTGACCTGACTGTGACCAGACCAGTCTCCCGAAGAGAGGCCCCTCCCGTAGTCGAGGAGAAAAACGAACCGCTCGAATCCAGACCCGACCTGATGCTGAAGGCCATTCTGAGTATCCGTTCTCCTAGGCGCCCAGACCCGCAACGCGCGGTCGAAATGGAACTGGCAGTAGGACGCGCTGAGAAAATTTGGCGCGCGAGAAGTTGTCCAGTTGATCCAAAACGGCTGATGGATTCGATTGAAGAATTTCTCACTGCAATGGCGAACGAAGGTTGCCGTTATCCCGCAATTTTTCTCCGTAGAAAAAGCGAGTTGCAACGGGGGGAGTTTACGCCGAGAACCGCTAATAAATCTTCCTTAGGCCTCGCGAAATGTTCCAAATGTGGCGATCTCGGTTGGGTCGGCGCTCACCTCGGCAAAACGATTAGCGGTCGCTGCGATTGCGAAGCCGGGCAACGGAGTGCGCGCGACATGACCACGGCAACTGAACGAGCGGCCTCGCAGCGCCAGGTAATTTTGAATCTTCCCGTTGGGGTCAGTGCGGCCAAAGGTAAAACTTTTTGGCGAACAAATGACGAAGAGACTGGGGGGAATTTGCGACCATCTGGTGACTAAGCAGATGGTCGATATGGCCATGTCATTGATGCATAGATATTTATAAAAGAGTCCGAGGAAGAATTGTCCCAAAGTTTTACCTGGGACTGAAAATCACTCGTAAACCCAAGGAGTCGCCCGCAGAGGAGTTGCATATGGCCAATCTTTACTGGGAATCATTAACCATCGAGAATTTTCGGCCGATTCACGGCCCGGGAAAACTCCGAGCTCAATTCGACGTTGACCTCGGCCCCGGGCTGCGCATCATTGGCCTGCGACTTTTTCAAAAAGCCGATGGCGATAGGTCCGTTTTCTTTCCGGCCCAAAAAAAATTATGGGATCGAGAGACCGCCCGTTTTGAGTGGGCGCCTGTTGTGGAAATCTTGGACCCAGTCCTCTACCACGAATTTCTTCAGGCTGTTTTGCGGGCAATTGATAAATTGCGACACGGCGGTTCGGAAAAGCCCCCTTAGCAGTTTGCTGTAACTCGGGCTCCGCGGTGGTCCTGGAGGTAGGCGATGAGCGGTTTCACTTCACTTGAACAGAAAGCACGATTGGAATTGGAGGCTGCCAATAGTGAATTGGCCAACGCGCACGATGCTTTGCAGTCGTTCATCCGCGCGAATTGTTTCCTCGTGGATGGCACGCCGGTTTTGGCCGGGCCTCCCGCACGGCGCGAAAAGCTCGAAAGTGAGCTACGGGAATTGAAGCTCAGTTTCGAATCAGCGGCGCGAAAAGTAGAGGCGGCGCAAGAGCGCGTTTCACTTTGTGCAGAGGCGTCATGCTGAAAGGTAAAGAGGATTTTCAGGACCGCCGAGAATCCCCGCGCAGGGAGCGACCAACGGACGAGAATCGCTCTGAAACAGAGTCAGAAGGAGAACAAGATTCAAGAACACGCGGCAGGAATCTCATTGCAGCGCGCGCTGCAAGGGTGTCCAATAGGAGGAGAAGTTACCGGCCAAAACACAGTGCGCACAGTGCGGGGGATCATCGCACATGAATGTTTTGGCTGTGCAGTTCACTCCAAGTATTTACTCCCAGAAGAAAAACTCAACCGCATTCCGTGTGCTTCTGCACGCATTTAGGGATCTCGGTTTCAAATCCGCGACGGCCACGCGGATCGAGATTCGGACTTGAAAGGAAAAAGGCAAATGGAAAAAAGACCGATTCAACAAGCGCAGGAAATTCTAGATTCGCTTGACCCAAGTTTGCGACCGTTGCTCTCGGATTCCGATTCCGACCTCGCGGCGCTGATTGAGGCAGCCACACCTGCGGAGCCGTCGCCGGCCGTTTCAGGACCAGCCCGGCCAATATCGGCGAGCGAACTGAACGCGCAAAACGCAGAGCTTACATTTCATCGAATTTTCGGCGGCAGCCTCGAAGATACCTGCTTGACCGCGTCGATCACGCCCGAAGCGGCTGCAAGCGCTGGTTTGGGCGAACCGGAGAAACCGGAGATTGAAAAAATCGCATCCAAACTTTCGGACCTCGTTCTAAGTAATTTTCAGACTTACCTCGCAGAGCACCAGGAAGATTTTTTCGCCACGATCCAGAAATCCAAACCACTGGCCAAAACCACCAAAATAAATTCGAGCAATTTCGCCGAGCAGTTGGCCGCGCTTGCCCGGGAAGAGGGAAGCGTCGATCTCGGAAAATTTCTTACTGGCGTTGCGACGAGGGACAAAACCGCGATGCGCGAGGGCGTTCGTGGGATGCTAGGAGCTTAGACGAGTTGGCTTGCGCCAAGGGCTGCTCTACCCGACCGGGCAGCCCCCTCCAAGAAAATTGTTTGAGGAGAAAAACGAAATGGAAAATGAAAAACATGTCGAGCATTTAGTTGGGCATCTGAAGAAAGCGGCAGAAACCCACGAGGAATTGTCAGCGCAGCATCATGAGCTGGCCAAACTGCACCGGGACCACGCGAATAGTTTGACTGCGGACAAGGCCGCGAGCGCAGTTGGCTTCCACAACGAATGCGCTGACCGACACGCTGCCCTCGGGAAGTGCCATGCACGGCACGGCGAGGACTGTGAAAAGGCCGCTGTCGAAATTGGCGAGGGCATGAGCGAATCGGAGAAGGCAGCTAGAGCGGCAGAATTTCAAAAATCTTTCTTCGCCTAGGAGAACAACGAGTTCGCCGCGAAGCTCTCCTGTGCTTCGCGGTGAGGTGGGGCGAAGCCGACCAATTCCAGTTTCGGTGCGCGCGCACGTGGTCTGCGAGCGCTCTCGCCCCACCGAAGTTTAGAGAGAGTTTGGGGGTTAGCCGCACGAAACTTTGGCCGGTCGACGGCGGTTAGCACCTCGGGCAGCGGCTAGAAGGGCGTGGGCCAAGCCGCCCTTTCCACTGCCTCAAGCGATAACCTGAAAACAGGTTTGAAAACGATGAAAGCAAAAAAGAAAAGCGGCAGAAGAGGCAATCCCGAAATCGCGAAAGCGGGAGAAGGAACACGGTTTAAGCCAGGTGTTTCGCCGAATCCGGGAGGCCGTCCAAAGTACGCTTCGTTCTCCGAAGCAATTCGGGAAGTGGGTAGTCTGACTGTAAGACAACTGCGCAGCTCGAAGGATGATTCCGTGAAGGTAGGAATCGCGAAGGCACTCGCGCGCGCAGCCATTCACGGAAAAGTTTCCGCGGCCTCCGAACTGATTGACCGGTCAGAAGGCCGTGCGCGGCAAGCCTTGGATCTGACCCACAAGGGACCAGTCCAAATCGTGGTTTCGTATGAGCCACCTGTCGAACACCCGAAGAATCCGCAACCGACCGCTGCTCCAAACTTGTTCGCAGCACTCGTCGATCTAGTTTCACGAACGAACGACGAGCGCATTATGACAGCGGCGAGCGGTCTAGCTTTGCTGTTGAAGTCCCAAGCAACGGAGAAACAAAACGATGCCAACAAAAAGCCTTAGAGAACGACTGCTCGCCGCGTTGCTCTCGGAAGTGGCAGACGAAGCAAGGGAAGCCGAGACACAGACGCCAACAGTGATGACTGTTTCAGAAAATTTAGTGCCAGTGTCAGAGACCGGTGTGGAACCGCTGCGAGCTGGCATTTGCCCGAGATGTGGAAGCGGCGACGTGAAAGACGCGGGACCTGGCTGCGGCGCGCGCTGCATTCAATGCGGCTGGCAGGCAGCCGTTTTTCAGCCGAAAGGGTTTTCGCGCCAGGACTTTTTCAGCGGCGAATTGGACTCGCGAAGAATGCGACAGCCTCGCGAGGCGCAGCTCCGCCCGCCCGGATTCGCCACAGCGATCGGCAGATTGTTTTTCGGTGGACGCTGAAAAGGAAAACGGCCTACCCGGGGGAGAGCAGGCCGTCAGAGACATCGATGTTATTTTAGCCGCTGGAAAGGATTCTACCTCGATGCCCGTCAAATACGAAAAAAAGATCGACCTTTTGTCTAATGTTTCGACGTGGTCTGTCCCGACAAAACCAAAGTCAGAGGCGAAGGCTTTGGCTAGCCTCATCGGTGTCAACGACGAAACTCCGCAAACAATCCGCGAGCTAATAAGCGTTGGCGAGAAGGACCGTGCCGAATTGGGGAAGTTGGTGGCACAGGTACCGGCGTTGCGAGGACGAGTTGAAGGGGCTTTAGCGTACCGGCAGAAGGTTCTAGCAGAGTTTGATCGCATCGTGGCGACGAAGCAGTCGGCCTAACAAAAACCCCGAGAGGAGAGAGCCTCCCGGGGTGCGTTGTCCCAGCAACTTTTTTTGAGTAGGATTCTCCTTTCCTTACGGGCTTAACTTCCGCCGCAAGATCGATCCAAGCGAAATGAGCGCCGTGCCGAGCAGGAACAGCGATGCCGATCCGGGCTCGGGCGTTGGTGATGGGCTATCGTGATGTGAATCACAGAGAACCACGGGCGGGTCAGTTCTCTCGAACTCGACCGGAACCAAAGGCGTGTCGCGAAACCACTCGGGCGCGTCCGGGCCGCTCCAGTTGATCGGTTCGGGCTCGCCAACAGGCGCGAAGTCCGCGGCCGGTGGCTCAATGGCAGGCACGTTCATTCCCCACTCGCTCCAATAGGTAGCGGGGTCATCACAAACGGCAGGATTCCAGCAGCCGACAGTTACGCTCACCGTGTCCCTCGTCGTTAGATTTTCCGTTGGGTCAATTGAGGTTTGTGCGCGAGCCGTAAGCCCAAAAGCCAGGGCAAGAAAAATCAGTGATCTTGTTCGATGCATAATGTGCTCTCCTTTACGTTTTCGTGACAGATGAAAATAGACGGTTGTTCGGTTATTCCCAGGGCGGACGGTACGTGGTGAATCTTGATCGGCCAGAAGGACTCTGGATCGGCAATGCCGATCTCGAAGTGGGAGGAATCTTGAGTGGATAGCGGCGGCGTTTCTGGTGCGCACGTCGCAGTAAACGAGTCCGGTGTAAGTCGCCGCGTGAAGACGCACTCCATCGAAGTGACGCGCGACGAACCTTCCGGCGTGAGCTGGATGATGACGACCGTGGGCGAGGGCTCGTAGAGCGGGACGGGCTCGACGCACGCGGGTTGCTTCGCGCCGCACGAGGCGCACGCGAGGGCGAGGATGGTCAGCGCGCGCCTCACGGCTCGTGCCGCCTTCGCTTCGCTTCGTAAATTTCATATATTGGAATCGCGACTAGATACGCGATTGAAAACAGCAGCACGAAAAGCACGATGCCGTCCATGTCAGTCCCACAATTTTCCGGCCAGGACGAGCAGCGTGCGCAACGTTTCGGCACCTTCGCGACTGGAACAAATTGGACTCTCAAATGTGTGATTGAAGGCAGATTGCAGAACGCTACAAGCACAGATTCGCTGATTGCCGTCTCTGTTTTGAAGCGAGATGAGCAGGTCGAAAACAGTATTTCGAGAACGATCTGATGCAGGTGATATAAAATATTCGATAGCCATTTCAGAACCTCCAGTTCTGTTTGGTTAGGGCTTGCAAAGCGGTGTCAGCCGTCTTGCAAGCCCGCTTGTTCGGCGGTCCTTGTGTTGTGTTTGTTACGGACGTCTAACTTGGGAAATTTCTTACGAGGGAAATCTTGCGGGGGCATTGGGCGTCCGTTTTCTGGAGGCCCAACGCGTGATAGGATACGCCTCAGCCGAACAGATGCTGATACCATTTTGTTCGGTCAGGGGCGGTTTCGACGTTCACGCGTCGGACCGTCCCGCTTTTTTCTACTGCACTTGCTGTAATAGCCTAACGGTTGGGATATGTCAACAACTTCGCTGGCCTAGCCTGCGATTCCAAGCTGTGCCTCACCGCGCCAGGCCCGGCCACGCCATGGACGATGAAAAGCGCTGAATCTGTCGCTCTGCTGAATAGGTCTATCGAGAACGATGACGGCGTGGCCAGGGTCTCGGGCCTTGAAGGCAACGAGGTTGATGGGTTCGTTAGATTGCCACCCATGAATTAAAGCTCAGTATAGCGGGAAGTAAGTCTGAGAGACCGGGTCCTGGCGGAAAAATGAGAAATTACGAGCGGATGGATTCCTGTCGCGAGGTAAAACTCAGGTAAAACTTCCGAGGACTGAAGCGCCCTAAATCTTCAAAAAGTGCGTTTTTGTTGGGAAAAGTGGCGCGCCCGGGGGGACTCGAACTCCCGACCTTCTGGTTCGTAGCCAGACGCTCTATCCAACTGAGCTACGGGCGCGCTGACTTAAATATCCTAACATATCCCGCCGAGACCCTTCCACCGGACCAGTTGGTCACGTCGGAGCCATTTCGTGAGAGGTGCCCCGCACAAAACTCTTCCCATGCGCCTCCGCGCCCCACCACAACAAACCCGCCAGGGAGAGAATGGTCACCGTTTCAAAGCTTGCGAGTGCCCAACTGTACCCAAAATGTTCGCGCAAGGAATACTGAATCGAGTTGGTCGGCGAGGCCAACAGAATTCCCAGTTGATAGGTGAGGCCAGGCATCAAGCCTCGCGCGGCATCGGCCGCCAACTCGTTCAGGTGCACGGGAATCACTCCCCATGCGCCCTGCACACCCATTTGCATAACCACGGGAGCCACGAGCACCGCCAAAAGTCCGCCGCCAAATGCCCAGAACGGGATCACCAGAAGGCACAAGCCCAATGCCGCCAGCATCCCCTTGCGCCGCCCCAACCTCTGCGAAAACGCACCGAACAGAATGGCCCCAGCGATCGCGCCACAGTTGTAGAGAATCGCGATATTCGCAACCTGCGGCTGCTTCAACTTGTGAACTTCCTTCAAAAAGTCCGGATACAAGTCCTGCGTGCCGTGGGAAAGGAACATCATGAAAGTCATCAACACCACGAGATAAAGAAAGCGTTTCCAGTGTGAAGCCACCACGCGCAACACATCCGTCATGCTCCCAGCGCGATGCTGCGCCCAAGCTTCAGACTCCGGAACTTTCGTTCGGATGTACAACGCTAATAGAGCGGGCAGCGCCCCGAGCCAGAACATCCATCGCCAGCCTAGTGTGGGCAAGACAAAACGCGCCGCCACCGATGCCAGCAAATACCCGGTAGAATATCCGCTCTGGAGAATCCCGCTTAAGATTCCCCGCCAGCGCGGCGGCGCAGCTTCCATGGCCAGCGATGCGCCCACGCCCCATTCGCCACCCATGCCGATTCCAAACAGCGCTCGCAAAATCAGGAATATGGTGTAGTTCGGCGCGAATCCGCAGAGCAATTCGATTACCGAAAAATAGATGACATTGGCCATCAGCGGAATCCGACGGCCGTAGCGGTCCGCGAGCAGTCCGAAAAACAATGCCCCCACGGGCCGCAGCGCAAGTGTCGCTACTGTCGTCGCCACGATGGCCTTTTTCGGAACGTTAAATTCGCGCGCCAACGTGTCGTAGAGGAAGACGATCACAAAGAAATCGAACGCGTCTAGCGTCCAACCGAGAAAGCCAGCCATTAGAGCATGACGCGTCCCGGGTCTGTTGGCGGAGGCGGCCATTAGTCAAAGGGCATCGAGAGGGTTGAGGTGAACATGAGCTGCTACAATGCCACAGCTCGGCAGAAAAACACTAGGGCTATGGATGCGGGCAACAACTCGCACAAGAAGTCTTCTGAGCTGTGCTGCCCTATGCTCTTGCACCCTCGAAATGAGCTTCGATTTCTTCCAGGGTTTTGCCTTTGGTTTCAGGCAGGAAGAAGGCCGCAGTTACAAAATAGATGACGGTAAACGCCGCAAAGGCGAAAAACATCGTGGCATATCCGTATTTGCCAACCGTGGGCAAAAAAATTGCTGCGAGGGTGGTGGAGACTCCTTGATTGATCAACAGCGCTATGCTCATTCCATTTGAGCGGATGCGCGTGGGCATAAGTTCGGAGAGGGCCAACCACACGCACACCCCAGGTCCCGCGGCATAAAACGCCACAAAAAGATACAGCGTCATCGCCACGAGCCAACCATTCTGCGTCCGCGGTACCGGCGTAATCCAGGCATTATCGATCTTCAACGGCGCAACGCGGGCCGCATCCAGGTCTCCAACCGGGTTCGAGAAAAATGCAATTACTTTGTTCGCCGGTATCGTGCTGTCCCGGGCAATCTCAACGGGTTTCGCCGAGAGATCGTCTGAACGCACCACTTTCGAAGCTGCGCGGAAATCACCATACGAATAAATGATGCTCAACGACGTTGCCCCGGTGCCGCTCTCATTTGCCGGGATCGTATTTCTGCCCAGCAGTGCGCCGCCAACGGTCGCGTCGTATAACACCGAAAGCCTCTGGTCTTGCCCAACCATTGCTTGCACAGCGTCCCGCGCATCTACCCGTAGCCTCTCGGTCTTGTGAAATAGCAGGCCTGTGGACACCAAGGCAAAAATGACTCCCGCAGTGCCCAGCGAGAGCAGGAATTTTCTTCCTTTGCGGTCGACCAGTAACACGCCGGCGATAGTGAACAGAAAATTCATCAGGGTGAAGATCACATAGCCCCAGTGAGCTTGCACGTCGGAAAGGCCGCTTTGCAAAAGAATGTTGGTGTTAAATCCGATGATGGAATTGATGCCCGTAGCCGTATTGCAGGCGAGGATTACGCACGCGAGAAGGAACGGGATTACATATTTCCTCCGTAACAGCGATTCCTTGACGCGCCCGCCCATAGAATCGCCGGTCCTTTCCGCCGCGGAGGTCTGTTCCATTTCGCGCATTTCGGACTGCGCTTGCTCCGTTGTCCGAGAACGCAGCAGCGCGTTCAAGGCCGCTTCTTTCTTGCCGCGCCGGAACAACCAGCGGGGCGATTCCGCCACCAGAAAACTGCCAATCACAAACAAAACACCCGGAGGCAAGGAAACCCAGAAAATGCCGCGCCAGGCGGCATCCTTAAACGCGAAAAGTTTCTCCGGATCGCCCAGTTTTGCCACTTCGTCGACGCGGATACTGAAATACATTCCCACCAGGGCCGCCGACACAATTCCCAGCGTTAGCAGCCACTGGAACATCGCAGTTCCCTTCCCGCGACTCGCCGCCGACAAGCATTCCGCCAGGTACAGTGGTACAACCACGCCAATCAAGCCGGCACTAACCCCTTGCAGTAGCCGCCCCATCACCAGCGGGCCATAGCCCTGGGACAGCGCAATCACGGGTATGCTTACAAAAAAGAGCACGCCGCTAAGGATCATGAGTGGCTTGCGGCCCATCCAATCGGCAAGAACCCCGGCAAATAATGTGGAAATCACGCTCCCGAGCAGCACGGCAGCGACGACGATCGAAAGTTGTCCCGCGTTCAGGCGGGAAGTTGCCTCCAAATAGGGTAGCGCGCCGGCAACGATGCCGACATCAACTCCGTAAAGCAGTCCGCCCAAACCTGCCACAAGCAACAGAAACCGGTTATAGCCTGCCTTGCTGTTCTCTGGTTCGGCCACGCCGCCACCCGCCATGGTTCCGCCTTCGCTCTCGAGTCTGGTGCTCTGAGCCCTGAAGTTGTTTCGTACCCGTGTGGCGCCTGGAATCGCGCACAACCTCATTCTCCGCTACTTGCCGGACGCGCACCACGCCCACACCGCTCCCTGATCGAAATTTGTGGTTCGCGCACAGTTTCCTCGGGAATCCGGTGGAAGTCAAAGACTTTGTAAACCGATTCAATAGCAGAAATACGCAAACAGAAAAAAGGCCCCGGCTCGCTGGGGGAAACGAACCGGGGTCGGGGGTACTCCTGAGGGGGGCAGGAGGAAAGCAAAACTTTTAGTGGGCTGTCACCGTTTCTTGTGTCGCCAGCACGCAAATCTTCTGCAACTCTTCGTAAGTGAAGAACCACTCTTCCTTATTCCCTACACATTCCTTGTGCCCGATACCTGACTGGTGTGAGATCCGGGAAAGCTCCTCCGCGGGCAACCCCAGTAAGTACGACGCACGAGCCTGGGTCACATATTTCAGAATCTGATTCTCCATCGTGCCTCCCTCAAGCCGGCATTGGCGCCAGACCGTCAACCTCTACGCCCAAGATCATGTTCTTGTAGATGTCGACGTCCCAGCCTTCGCCGATTCTCATCCGAACGGTGTCCCCGCCCTCTTTCAGGAGCTTGCCACGCAACGGCACCTGGATATCACCTAGAGCCACCTGCAGCACCACCGCTTGACCCAGCCACACGTTATAGCCCGTTTGCATGTGCTCCCCTCGAGAACAGGATGTTGTGTGCTTCGAGTGTTAGTTTCAAGGACAGGCAGGTGTCCAACAATGGTACAGCGAGGGTACTAAGCTAGTATTTCCGTACTCTCGGCACTCTTTTTCCCTTCGGTTTCCGGCAGGATTCTGTAAGTACGTTGGTACTGTCAGTTCGGAACGTGCGTCCCATCGCTTCGCCTCTCTTCCTTTTGCGAAAGTGGCCATTGTGAGTTCCAATTTCTACGCGCGCTTTCGAGCCACAGAAGAAATTACCCTTAACCCAGGCATTGGTTTGGCGCTGGGTGGCGGGTTTGCGCGCGGCTATGCCCATCTTGGCGTGTTGCGTGTACTCGAAGAGCAGGAGATTCCCATCTCCTGCATAGCCGGGAGCAGCATCGGCAGCATTCTAGGTGCAGCCTATGCCAGCGGCACCCCGCTCCCGCGCATCATTGCTAAGTGCCGCGAAATTCGCTTTCGCGATTTTGCACGCTGGCGCGTTTCGCGGTTCGGGCTGGCGAGCAATGACCGGCTCGGGGCACTGGTTCAGCGTTTTTTTGATTCGCGGCAATTTGAGGACTTGGTCATCCCCACGGCGATTGTGGCTACCGACCTTGGGACTGGCGATCCCGTGGTTTTCAAACAAGGAAACCTCTCGGACGCAATCCGCGCAAGTTGCGCCTTTCCGGGGTTATTCGAGCCCGTGCAGATCGGCACGCGCTGTCTCGCCGATGGCGGCCTGGTTGCTCCCGTGCCCACCCGGGCAGCGCGCGAACTTGGCGCAGGGATTGTCGTGGGCATATCCGTGGGCCTGCACGACGGCCAGCGCGGAGCCCCGACCAATATTTTTCAGGTCGTCAGCCGCGCGGTGAGCGCCGCACAAAAGCACCAGCTTGAAGGTTGGGAGCGCCACGCCGACATCGTCCTTCGTCCCTCCGTGCAGTCATTGGCATGGGACGATTTTGAGCGCATCGAAGAAGCTGTTGAAGCCGGTGCGGTCGCTGCGCGCAGCGCATTGCCACAAATCCGGCGGCTGCTCAGTTCTCATCAAGCAGAGCCATTCCAACCTGGCCGGCAAGGCGAATTCCTCTTCGCTCAGGCGCTTCGATGATCGACCGTAGTTGGTGGATTCCCGCGGCCTCCTACAGTCTTGCGATGTGGGAGGAAAGTGGCGAGAATCCCGCTATCTTCTGTTACCTTATTGGTTGGGGCACCTTTGCGATGTTTCGTTCCCGCACGACTGCCCTGATCCCCAACTCTGCGAGGCATGATAGCGCTTGTTCGAATCCATCCTCCACTTTCTCCACTCGCTCTATAGTCCCGACGGCCTCCGAGAATTGATCCGCTGGGGAGGCCCGCCTCTCGTTTGCATCATCATCTTCGTGGAGACGGGGCTCTTCGTCGGTTTCTTTCTACCTGGCGATTCCCTGCTCGTCACCGCAGGCATCTTCGCCGGCCAGAATGTTCTCCCTCTTCGCTGGCTGTTACTCCCGGGCATCCTCTGCGCTATTGTCGGAGACCAGCTTGGTTATTGGATCGGCCGCTCGGCGGGGCCAGCTTTGTATCGGCGGAAAGACTCCTTATTCTTCCGCCGCAGCCACCTTCAGCGGGCTCATGAGTTTTATCAGAAATACGGTGGCCGCGCGGTGATTCTGGCACGTTTCGTTCCAATCGTCCGCACGTTCTGTCCTCCTGTCGCTGGCGCCGCGCTGATGAGCTACCCCGCCTATCTTGCCTACGACATCGTTGGCGGGACCGTGTGGATCAGCAGCATGCTCCTCGGCGGATACCTCGCCGGTTCCCGCATCCCTAACATCGGCCGATACCTGCACTACATCATTGGGGTGATCATCTTCCTTTCGATTTTGCCACCCATTATCGGCCTCTTGCGCTCGCAAAAGAGTGCGAGTAACGCGCGGCGCCCGGCAGGCGACGCAGCGATTCCAAGGGCGGAGAACAAGTGACCCCCTCTCGGAAGCTTCGGGCGGTCATCTTTGACATCGGTCGCGTACTTGTCCGTGTTGATATTCGGAAGGCGCAACTGGGCTTGACCAAGGGGCTCTCCTTTACTCCCGAAGAACTCTGGTCGGCTATTGAAAAAGACCCGCGCTGGCCGGACTGGCAAGAAGGTCGAATGTCTGCCCGTGATTGGCATTTGAATCTCTGCAAACGGCTAGGAATTTCTCTCGACTTCGAGGAGTTCACTAAGGTCTGGAATTCCGCGCTCGATCCTGACCCCATTCTGCCCGACAGCCTGTTCGAGCACCTGGCTAAGTCTTACCGGCTAGGGGTGCTCTCGAATACCGATCCTCTTCACGTCGGCCATCTGGAATCAACCTACAGTTTCTTCCACTATTTCCCGAAGCCGGCTCGCATTTACTCCTGCGCTGTCGGTGCCAGCAAACCCAACCCGTTGATCTTCCGGGAGGCGCTCCGGAGGTGTAAGGTAACCGCCGAGCAAGCCGTTTATATTGACGACATTGCAGCGTATGCGGACGCGGCGCGCGCCCTAGGCTGTTCGGCGGTCGAGTTCCGCAATCCGGAGCAGCTTCATCAGTGTTTGGAGGCACTGGGCGTGGGAGTTGGTCAGTATAGAACTAAGTAGGAATTCGTCGCCCGCGTTCATCTGTGAGTAAAGATTGCCGGAACTAGTACTACCCCAACTTTCCACAGCTTTCCACAACTGGTCGTTCTACAGGGACTTACCGGCGCCTTCGGAACTCCTGTCTGCGGCAATCGGCTTGCACTTCTCCCCATCGAGTTTAAGTGCGGCAGCCACTTCAAGCTGCCTTACGATTAGGAAATATACCCTTCGGGGTGAGGAGAACAGTTTCACCATGGCAGAAGAATACTCAGTCCAAGAAACAAAAAGCAGTCCATCCTGGCAACTGCCGGCAATCGTCGTTCTGGCGCTGCTGGCTCTCGGGGGGCTCTTTTTCGGTTGGAGCAACTCAACGAAAGTGGACGCGGCAAAGCAGGCCGTGGCCGACCAGATGAAGACCATGCAGGCCTCTATTCAGCAGGACGTGACGGGCCTCAAGGATCGTCTGACTGTCGCCGAGAAGGCCAACACCGACCTTCAGGGCGACCTGAAGGTGGTTACCGATAAGCTAAAGATCACCCAGGGCCAGCTGAAGAAGGCGCGTACGGAAGCCGAGGAAAAGAACACGCAGACCACCGAGATGGTCAAGAGCCTCGACACTTCCGTTCACACCGAACTGGCCACCAAAGCCTCGTCGGATGATGTGAAGACAGTCGACACGAAGGTAGCCAAAGTCAGCACCGACCTCGACAAGACCATTGGCGACCTCAACATGGCGCGCAGCGAACTGGGTACCCTGATCGCACGCAACCATGATGAAATCGACGTTCTCCGCCGCCAGGGCGAGCGCGATTACACTGAGTTCACCATCAGCGCCAAGAATCAGCCTCAAAAGGTTGGCAATGTGACCGTTGTGCTGAAGGGCGTCAACGAGAAGCACAACCGCTCGAATATCGTCTACACCGTTGAGGACAAGAGCTACGAGGCAAAGAATGCCAACGTAAATACCCCCCTGTTCTTCTATCTCTCCGGAACACACACACCCGAAGAGCTCGTGATCAACAAGGTCGGAAAGAACACCATCAGCGGCTATCTGAGCGTTCCCAAGGCAATTGCTCAGCCCGCGACGGCGGCGGCAGCCACCAAGTCGGGCCGCTAACCCTTCACATTTGTCCCTTCTCGACGGCGGAAGGTTTAGGCCTTCCGCCGTTTCTTTTTTTTCGCGCTCTGATTTTCGCTACAATTCCCTTTCGAGCCTGGGGGCTTCATTTGCGCTCTTCGAATACCGTCGTCTTTTGCGCGATCGATGAACTGATTCCCGCTTCCGGCAAACCTCTAATCGGCTTCTCTGAATTCTTGGAGGCTCTCTCCGAGGCCAGCGTGCCCTGTGTCTGGATAACGTCTCACAACCGCCATCAACTCGATACCACTCTCCGTAAACTGGGCCATAGTGAGCCGTTCATCGCGGAAGGCGGCTCCTGCGTCTATTTGGCAGAGGACTACTTTCACCTGAAGCCCGTGCGGACAGTCCGGTTGGGGCGGTTCATATGTATCCCCGTGGCCCAACCCCAGCCTGCTGCAGTGGAAGCCCTCGATTGTGTTTCCGAAAAAACCGGCATCACAGTGGTCCCTCTGCGCTCTCTCTCCCCTCGCGAACTTATCCAGAACACGGGTCTTCCCCGCCATGAGGCAGACTCGATCCGCCAGCGCGATTTCGATGAGCTTTTTTTCTTTGCAGGAGCTTCAGACCAGGACATTCAGCGATTCCGACAACTGGCCTCTCATCATCACTTTTCTGTGCGCCCGCACGGATCGTTGTGGTCCATCGCCGTCAATCCAAGCGTCGCTACGTGCATGCGCGAATTGCGCAAGCTCTATGATCGGGCCTTCCACAAACAAACATTTTCGATTGGCTTGGCAACCGTTTCTGAGAGTTCAGAGTTTTTCCCCTCCTGTGATCGCTCCATCCTTCTCACCGATCGCACATTCGTTGAGGATCCGGGCAAGCCACACCCTGGCCGAGCGCCAATGTCGCTGCCATTGTTCCAGCGGGAAACCTGGGCAGTCGCTCTCGATGCCATCCGCACCCGACAATTCTAGGCAACGGAAAGGATGATCCCAAACGGCACGTTCTTTTGCACATTCTTGCCTGCTCGCTGCCGTCTCGAAGTGGGAAATCGACAAAAAGCCGCTAAAAGTGGCAGTACTAAGAGTTCCAGAACTATATGGTGTTTCTGGTCACCGAATTGCAGAGTATCTGTGCGATAGGTCCGTTATCCTCAAGAGGTTGGGATCGCCCTAGGCCCGGGTTCCCACTGAAGGAGTCCCATTCATGGATTTGCTTCGTCGCGTGTTTCGTGTTCCCGCTTCAGAAACGCAGACCGGTATTGTCCTGGCACTGTGCGTTTTCGCCATGAGCGTGATGTCCATCGTTCTTGTCTACCAGGCCCAGGTGATTGCCCGGCAGAACGCCGTGATTCGCATGTTTGAATCCCGCTTCGGGGGCTGACGGGATCGTTATTCGATTCGCCGCCAGCGCTCTGCCTTCTATTTCTTTTCTCCTTTTTTCTCCGTGGACCGCTGCTCCAATTCTCCCTGTACTGTTAATTTTTCAGGGAGATTGTTCTAAGGCGACCCGTTTACCCGCAGTTGTCGTCCAGGCGCGTTCATTTTCTGTCGCAGTTGCCGCTCAACACGGCTCTGTGCCGGGTCCTGCATCGACCGCTGCCGCGCCTGGCAACAGCACGCGGCTTCCTGCCCGTTACGTTTCCCAACCTCATGGCCGGGGGCCCCACGGCAAGCATCAGCACTTTTCTCATGCGGTAAATTCGCACGAACGACTTCCAGGCCTCGGTTAGAGAATGGAAGCGGGTCCATTTCCGTTTACGCCCGAAAGAGTATCTCGCCAAGAAGAAAAGGGCCCCGAACTGGTCGGGGCCCTTTTTTTCTTTTTGGCTGTGTCGCCAAGTGAGCAGGGCTACAACATCCTGTTCGCTGGCGACTCGCACCGCGTGCGCGGTGTGTCTAGCGTTGTTGCGCTTCTAAGCCCGGTGGAGTCATCAATCCTCCCATCCGAAGCTCTCGGAGCTCACACCTTGCTTGTACGCCTTGGTGTTGGGGCCTGCAAGAGAATTCTTGGGCTACCCAGAAGGCAGTCCTATCCCCTGCCCGTTCTATCGATTGTCCTGTGAATTTCTGCGCTTACTTAATGAACAGGCTCTCGCGCAACTGGTCGCGGCCGACAAAGGATTTCATGGTGCGAAACCGTCCAAACAACTCCTGAATTTCGCGGTTTTGCAAAGGCTTTTGTGCCGGCAAAATGGCCTTCGTTCCTAATACCTGCAGCGTGCTTGTATCCATAACACGATATCGCTGGAATCCTTCTGGCTTCTTGCTGTGAAACAACCCTAATACGACGCCACCGGGGCGGAGCATTTCGGTCAGATGCGCAACCATTTGCTTCACGAGCGTGGGCTCCAGATAATCGAGCAAATCCCACAGCAACAAGGCATCAAAGGACGCCGGCGCGTACGGAAGATTCTCCTCTAGAAATTTCTTTGCAAGTACTTCCGGAGTGCGCTGGGCATACTCTTCGACCGTCAAGGCTTCCTTGCCGCCCGCTCGTTCTTTGGATTGGAATTCCGCCCAACTCCGCAGGATATCGTCGGATGTCACCCGGAAGCCGCGCTCAATGAAGAAGCTGAGCGTTGTCTGCCATGCCGGCCCAAGATCCAAAAGCGTTCCGCGTCCCAGACCTTCTAGGTTCCACAAGAATTCCTTTAGACCATTGGAGACCCGTGTGATCTCCTGCATATCCGCTTCACGATGCGCTCCAACGGCGACTGCACTTCCGTGCCCGTTGCTTCCATTTCTGCCTTGCGGCAAGGACCTTGCACCTTCCCGTGGTGCATGTCCGCCGATCGCAATTCCGAGTTTGTTCAGGAGACCCATGGCCTAATCCGCCCCAGCTGTGGCCGCGCCAGACGTTGCATTCGCGTCCCTCGCGGATGGATCCGTAGTCTTGCTGGAATCGGCTTTCTTGCTGCGTCCCGCTGGTTCCCCGGGCGCGACATTTCCTGAAATTTTTCCGGCCTCTACCTTGCCGCGCAACTCGGCGCCGTCTTCGATCGAGATGCGTTCGGATTTCAATTCGCCTTGCACCCGAGCGGTGTGCCAGATTTGAATTTTCTCAAGCGCGGTAAATTTCCCATCCGCGACGCCCCGCAGAACCAGGTCCCGCGAAGAAATTTCCGCTTTCACCGTTCCGTTCGGCCCGACGGTAACCGTGGAGTTCGTCAATGTGATCTTTCCTTCAATCACGCCGTCTATGAACAGGTCTTCTGTGCCTGTTACTTCCCCTTTTATCCTGATGCCCTGGCTCACACACGCGGCGGCCTTCGGCGAAATGGGCTGCGTACTAATAGAGCTAGTAGTTCCTACTTTTGGGGAGGTCGCGGAGCTGCTCGGCTGGGGCGAGACTTCAGGGGATGCCTGCGGATTCCCATCTTCCTTGCGCCACATGGGGACACCTCTAGTAATTCGTTCTCATCTCGAAGTCGCATGTCGTGGCTGGAGGTCCGTCGCGACTCAGAATCCTGATGATATTACAGCACTTAGGCGATGTAAAGCGTAAGTATACCTTTTTGCACAGGTAATGTGCCGAGATTGTGCATAACTTTTCCTATCCAAATCCCTCGTTTTGCCGCAGTCGCCTGGCCAGTTCCCGGGCCTTTTTCGCCGTTACGCAGCTCCCACATGGCCTCTGCCATGCCCGCCAATTCCCTGGTAAACAGCTTGATCGACTTCCGCTTTTCCCACCATCTCTCGGGGTCAAAATCCCCATCCCGCCCGCCTGCAACAGTGACTGCTATCCCGGCGGGAAGGATTTTCTGGTAGATATACCGCGCCCGGCGGGCATGGTAATTGGAGGTCACGATCACCAAACTTTTCCAGCGATGTTCCTGCGCGAGTCTTGCTACTGCTTCGGCCTCTTCCTTCGTGCTGTCGGCATCGTGAGAGAAGCTCAGGATTTTATCCTTCGGCACTCCTCGCTCCACGAGATCGTGCTCGATCAGTTCGCTGACGCCGGCACTCGGGCGTAGCCTCCGGCCACTGGCAACCACCTCCGGCGCCACACCCTGTCGAAACAATTCTGCTGCGTGCGTTGCCCTATCTGCATAAAAATTGTCGTCGCCCAGTACCACGATTGCATCTGCGTGCGCCGCGGGGTCGTCCACCACCCAGGATTCCGCCACAAAACGCATAATGGGATGACGCGCAAAATAGACAAGCGCACACAACGCAAGAATAAAGAGCAGAACCACGAGGTTCACCAAGATCCCCCCGTATTCCCCGCTGCGTTTCAGGCTTTTTTTCATGTATTCGGATCGATGGCGCGAAGCTGCTCCGCGGCTTGCTCCGGCAGGATGGCATTAAAATAAATCTCTTTGATGCTATAGGATTTGCTCCGCTTTTCGACGATCGGCATGATTTCGATGTGCCAGTGAAAATCGTCCGCCAGAGTCTTCCAGTAACCTGCGAGTTCACCTTTTTTGTTCCGCGTATTTGGCGCGGTATGCACAACCAGGTGAAACGCTGGCGCTATTTTTTCCAATCTGCGCAATACCCTGCCTAGCAAAGTCGCCAATTGCTTCCGATTCGAACCGGGCCGCGCTTGTTCAAAGAGGTGATTGTGCCGGCGATGCATCACCCACGTTTCGTACGGCAGCCGCGAAGCGTAGGGGCATAGAGCATAGTAATCGCCCTGCACATCGACTATCCGCTTCCCCTGTTTTTCTTCTTGCCGAACAATGTCGCAGAATACGCAGCGCTCACGATCCTTGTACCACTCGTGGGCCGCGCTCAATTCGTATTTGATCCGCCGTGGCACGAAGATCGTGGCCGTCACTTCCGAATGAGCATGAGTCCACTCTTCGCCCGCCATCGTCCCTTGATTCTTGAACACGCTAACATACTTGAAGCGCGCATCCTTCTTTAAATCCGCAATGCGCGATCCCCAGACCCACAGCACACGATCAATTTCATCGTCACTCAATTGCGACAGGCGCTTATCATGCTGGCGGGTCTCAACGATCACTTCGTGAGCTCCGAGCGGCCCCATCTTGTCATAGATTCCTTCGGCCACGCGCGCGGGATCGTTTTCAACGCGGTACAGCGGATTCGGATGTGGGATTACGCGGACCTGCCAAGTCCCTTCGGGAGGCCAGGTCAGGATTGTGCCCGCTGCTTCCACAGCGCCTGGGTCAAACGGGCACGGCGGATCAGTTTCTTCAATACGCTCCCGTTGCCCGCTGACAACCCAACTTTGTGAAACCGGATCTCTTCGGATTTCCATGAATGGTTTATCGCGTGTAGCGCGTAGGTGTGGGGCCTTCTTCCAGCCGGTGACGATCCCAGATGGCACCTTCTCGGCTGTAATACGCCATCTCAAAATCCTGCGTCAATTCCAACGCATCGGTGGGGCAGGCATCCTCGCACAGCCCGCAGAACATGCACCGCGAAGTGTCGTAGGTGAAGAACGTCAACACCTTTCGCCGCGTCGCGTCATCGCGTTCCCAACCCACGACGATCAGGTTTTCAGGGCACGCCAAGGTACACAAATTGCAGGCGATGCAAAGCGTCTCACCTGTCTCCGGATTCTTATTCAAGCGTGGAGCCCCGCGAAAGCGCTCGGCCACCATGGGCCGCTCCAGCGGGTACTGCTCCGTATAAATGTTGCTGGGAAACTGGGTCCGGAATGTGACCCGCATACCCTTTAAGAAATCAGCTTGAAATATTCGTGAGACAAGTTCTTTCATATCCTCAGTCTCTGGCCACCCTGCTCTCTTGTCAAGGACCCTCGCCACGCGGGGTGCATTTTGCTCTGCTAGTCTGGCCCCGCTGCGGTTTACGTCTCCTCTGTCGTGATATTCTCGTCCTGTTCATGCCGGACGATCTGCAGTTCATGCAACTCGCTCTTGCCGAGGCACGCGCGTCGGCTGACGCTGGCGAAGTCCCCATCGGGGCCGTACTCGTTCACGGCGGTGAGGTTCTCGCGCGCGCCGGCAACCGCACCATTCGCGACAACGATCCCACCGCTCATGCCGAAATCGTCGTAATCCGGGAAAGTGCCCGTATCCTCGGCAACTACCGCCTTGCGGGCACAACTCTCTTTGTCACTCTTGAGCCCTGTGCCATGTGTGCTGGCGCGATTATCCAGGCTCGCATTCCGCGTCTCGTCTACGCAGCGGACGATCTCAAGGGCGGGGCCTTCCGCTCCTGCTTCGAGCTGCTCAGTTCGCCCAAACTGAACCACCAGGTAGAAGTAACTTCCGGCCTGCTCGCCGAAGACTCCGCTTCCCTTCTCCAAAGATTCTTTTCTTCGCGGCGCTAGACGCTATCATCGCTTTCCCACGTTGTTGCTGTTTGCGTCGCAAATTAGGTTGTTCAGGCGATAGCCTTCATGAACGCAGGTCTGCTAAAATGCAATCTGCGACCACTGCGGAGAGGTGACTGAGTGGTTGAAAGTACTCGCCTCGAAAGCGAGCGTACGGGGAACCGTACCGTGGGTTCGAATCCCACCCTCTCCGCCATATACTTGTTGATTCAATTGCCCTTGCGGGTGCCTGCTACTCCAACCTTCGCCAATTTATTAGTGTTTTGGACCTGAAATGGACCCAACGATACCTTTTATGCCAGGGTCCGGCTATCGAAGGGTTTCGTACTGATACGAACTTGGACGATTAGTGCGTTTGAACGTAGCCGCCCGGCGGCGGACGCTGCGCGTGAGGTAGGGGAGCATTTGTTGCTTGTTGGTTGAGATAAGTTTTGGGTCACAAGGAGGTCCCTGTGACCCATCTAAGAAAAACGATGCTGGAGGAACTCCAGCGCCGTAACTACTCTGAAGAAACTATACGCAG
>Ga0181523_10001523_pt1 | contig 24530 bp, 17 predicted proteins | sample PEATcosm2014_Bin_43_FD_119752 | JGI IMG/M metagenome (GOLD analysis project Ga0181523, IMG submission 119752) | Peatland microbial communities from MTU Mesocosm Facility, Houghton, MI, USA - PEATcosm2014_Bin05_30_metaG | ecosystem: Environmental > Terrestrial > Soil > Wetlands > Peat | place... | reverse complement strand
GTCCTCTCTTTTGCTGAAAATGAATAAATTTTATTGGGGTTGTACAACTCAATAAAATAGGACGAGAACCCCACAGTGAAGGCAAAAAGAATAAAGTCTGTCACAATTGGGATCGGATAATCTTTATGCATACCTAGTGTAGCAGCAGCGTAAAGCGCTAATAAGGCTAAGAACAAGTCGCCCCAAACAAGTATGCGAATCCCCTGGGTCATTTACTAAGCCTTCCTGCACATCTTCGATAATTGGCAAATATTTTATTAATCAAATGTGCTTTCACCATGGTGGCAATTAGATATTCAGCGATACTTGTCTTTCTTCTTTTTTCCATAGCTCCGCTCTTTCAGCTACATGTACGGCAACACTGAAGACTAACTTCTATATATTGTAGTATAGCGACATATGAGGTTCTCCGTCTATTACCGGTTGGGGGTATTTTTAGGGTATTCCTCATTGTTCAGAATTATATTAAAACTGCCATTCCCCCCAGGCAACCAGGGGATCGAATGAGCTGCCCTGAGCGGAGCAAGTCTTCACTTGCGCAGTGGAAGATATGTAATGGCGTGATTGAGGCCATTCCAGCTCAGATTATGCCATAAAACCTTGCGCTTCAGCCCGCTGAGCATCATTATGGACTTATTATTATGGAATTTGTTATCATCGAGGCAAATGGGAATTCTTGGGAATCGTTCACGAAGTCGCAAACAAGACTTCTATCGCGAGAAGAGAAGAAGTGAAAGAACCAAATGTGCTGCCGCGGCAAGATTAGCCGATGCAAGCCAAAGCATATGTAGTTTCACAATTGTCGATATTAGCGAAAGCGGGGTTGGCATTGCAAGCAGTGACAAGCTTGAAGTCGGCAACATCCTGCATTTTATTCGCCCTGCTATGGAAGCAGAAGTGGTCTGGGCTGCTCATAATAGGGCTGGGCTAAGGATCATAAGATAGCAATCTTGTCGGCGCAAAGCCACGGCGAGCAGCACAGTGAATACCCTGCGGCAGAGACTTCAGGGCGACATGGTTAAAGTTCGAACATCTTGAGTCCGCTGCTGCGTTATGTATTGCTGCCTAATGATATCATTATATCAATGAGATACGTTAGACACCCTTAGGCAAAGAGCACCTAGAAAGCAGTTCTTTTGTCGTTTCTTCCGGAGATGTAACAGAAGCTTCCTGCTATATTGCCCCTGCAATGGAACGTTCTACTGGTATATAGCATCTCTAATTGCGTTATTTCTGCAAAGTTGTCGGTCCGGTGGATATTACAAACTATGATTTCACAAGACAGGCAAGCCGACAACAGCTCACATCTCTATATTAAGAAACAGCGACGAGAGGTATTGTGCCGCAGAAACGTCATCCTAAAAAATTAGCTGCTTTGATAGTTTGAGCCCAGCCATTATGACGTTGTTGACATAACTTCCCGAATGATCTATTTTGTCATCCGAATTTATGTAAGAATACGAAACAAACAGCTCCGCCCATCGAAAAGGCTTGTAAGAAAGCTTGGCACTAGCTCCCATATCATTCCTCTTCTCGTCGATCACGATATGGCCTATGGCTTTGTAAATTCCGTAAAAAGCAGAGATAGAGGCATCTATGGAAGCAGCAGTCACGGGTCTGGTATAGGTCAAAGTCAACAGCTGTTCTCTCAGTGGAGACAAGGCCTGAACTCCGGTAATAATGCCATTGACATAAGAAAGGCTGGCGGAGCCCTTTTCAAATGTTTTTGTGACGGCGAGATTCCCTATGAGGAATTCATCAGTACCTGGCGGCAACTGGGTGCTTGATATGTCTATTCCAACATTAGCATCGACACTAAATGTAGGTGTGAACTTGTGTAACACTCCTATGACATCCTTCTGCTCGTCAACATTACCGCCGATCGAATACTCATAAATGTCATATTCAACTCTTGCCTTCAGAGTAGTCCTTCCGGTAAGGAGGTAGCTGATGTCCACAGCTCCGGTGTATGTCGTTATATCACTGAACCCAACTTCAGAATTAGAGGTAGTGTTATAAATCACAGAGGGCGTCAATGTTAGTTGTTCGGAAACCCTGTAGGCGAGATTTCCGGTCAGGGTATTCATCGTTATTTTATCTTTTGCTGAGACCAACGGTCCCACCCCTTCTACACTCCTTACTGTCAATAAATCCTTTGTTTGCAAAAAAACATCAGATAGTCCGGCAGTGAGTCTATCCGTCAGTTTGAAAAGTCCTTGAGCGTTGGCTTGTTGAGCGACGTCGTTCTTTTCGGTATGCGTCTTGTAATAACTAAACAACGGAGAGTATTGAAGCGATACATCGGCTGTTTCGGTCTTTGTGGAGAGCATGGCCGAAGGGTTAAATTCAGTAATATAGTCGTGGGTTTTTTCCGTGTGCGAGAGGAATATATTGTCATTGTATTGTTCGATTGAAGTCAGCGAGAGGTCGGCCTTGTAATCAAGTGCAAAAGCTGTCCCTGACACTGCAAGAACCGCAGCTGTAAATGGTGAAATGATCCACAAAAATTTCATAACTCTTCCTTTCGTTCATTTAATAAGGCTATATTCTTCATATTTAACATAGTTTAATGACTAGTGTAGTTCAGTCGTTGCTTCAAGTCAAGGGAAATTACTGGATTGTCATAACAAAATAGAAATGCCCCTTTGTATAGCAATCGAGAAACATCCGGTTTTATGGAAATACCAATGCTACCGGTCTGTTTTCTCTTTCTTCCCTTCGCTTGTTCTTAAACATACGTTATATTGTCTTAATGTACGGATGGACAGCAAGATTAGCACTTGACCTTCTTTTCCGATATTGCAGAATCAGTTTTTGTTTCTTTGCCGGCTTGTCTGTTCTCGCTGAAATGCAAGCTATCATTGTTATCTCTTATCCCAGCCTGCCGTCAATCCTCTCCTCTACAGCCCTTATTGCCCCTGTAACGCCGCTTGTATCTGATAGAGCTGTTGTGGAACATGGTATTGTCGTTTGTCGCTGTCCGCTCTGTTTTAATACATAGATTTCACATAATGCTGAGGCCCCAAATGCTGGCCGGTGCATATGCCTTATTTCATCTGTCATTGCCGAACACTGTACATTGCGCCTTTCCGATGGCAATTCGCTTTTACACTGCTCAAAAAAACCGGCATTCGCCTGTCCGAGATCGAGCGATGACTATAAATGCCGCGATACAGGCCCTTTGACTTCCTCCAGGACGCAATTGAACTTTTCGGCCTTCCTTCCGAAACAGAATCCCAGGCTTTCGAAAAGAGATATCTCTCTTACATCGACTCCCCTTCTCTTTATCAATTCTGACGTGGCCTGGTAATAAATCTTCTGCCCATCAACATTGACGACTGTATTGCCGGTCTTTCCTTCCAGGAGCATACATACGGCAGCCGCTCCGGTTTTGTAGCCGAAATTGACATCATAGGCGGAAGAGTCACCACAGCGAACAAGATGGCCGGGCACTACCTCTCTCACCTCCGGGACTTCATACACACCCGGCGCATACATGCCGGTGTCCTTCATAAATTGGGTTATTTCCGGGTCTTTCTTTAACCGCTTTTCAAGCTCCTGCCTCACAAATTTGCCCGATCCCGCCAGTTTCTTGTGCCCAAATGCATCGACTCCTGCAGATTCGTCGTACAGCATTTCTCCGCCGGCCTTCGTGATACCTTCGGCAACAACAATTATATATGTGCCGGCTTTGACGTCACTCCTTTTTACCCTGCCTATATAGGTCGTCTTCAGGTGATCGTACACTACATCGAAGTCTACAGGTATTTCAGGTATCAGGATGCAATCCGCTTCTGCGCCTATGCCGCCACGCAGCGCCGTATGCCCAGAATACCTTCCAAATACCTCTACTACAACTACACGATTATGGCTAAGTCCGGTGGTCTTGAGGTCCCTGGTAAAAATAGCTATCCGGTTGATCGCGGAATCTCCGCCAACACTATAAGATTGGAGGTCGAGGTCCATGGTCTTTGGGACATGAACGCACGGAATACCCTTTCCCGAAAGATCCACGACGACGCTTCCCGTGTCGTCGCCTCCGCTGATTACCAAAGCGTCAATATTGAACTTTTTCAGTCCGTCTTTGATCCGTTCGTACTTATTAGGGTCTTTGATCTTGCTGATCTTGACGCGGGAATGCCCTGCCTCAGATCCGGCAAGTGATGCCTCGATCTTGCTAACCCTCTCGGCATTGAGGAAAACCACCTTGTCGAGATTGATCAGGTTATAAAGACCCGCATAGCCGTTGGGGATGACCACCGTCTCGATGCCCTTGGCGTATGCTTCCCTCGAAACTCCCTTGATGACGGCATTGAGTCCGCCGCAGTCACCACCGCTCGTTATGATGCCTATTCTCTTGATGGGTGCCATAAATCCTCCTTCACCGAAAGAAGTCAGAAGACTGCAGCCAGAATTAAGAATTTATGCTCAGCTTCTTTCTGTATTGCTGGCTGCAGTCTTTTGTTGTTCTATTTCTTTTTCATGGTATTCCTGAATCGATTTTATCTTCAGCTCCCTTTTCAGGAGTGATTCTATCGCCATAACAACCGCCTTCGCGCTCGAAATCGTGGTCGTATAAGGGATCCTGTATTGCAGCGCGCTCCTTCGGATCGAGAAGGAATCCTTCTGGGCCTGGGAGCCTGTGACCGTGTTGATGATGAAATTGATCTCCTTGTTCTTTATCAGGTCGACGACGTGCGGCCTTCCCTCCATGACCTTGTTGATTACATCTACCTCTATTCCGTGATCATGGAGATATCCCGCCGTACCCTTTGTGGCAACGAGTTTGAATCCGAGTTCACGAAGCTTCCGCGCTATGTCGACCGTTTGAGTTTTATCCTTGTCCTTGACGCTCATGAAGATCTTCCCTGACGTTGGGATTTTGTTATAAGAGGCTGCTTGAGCTTTGGCATAAGCAAGACCGAATTCGTCATCGATACCCATCACCTCTCCGGTCGATTTCATCTCCGGCCCCAGGATCGTATCGACTCCGGGGAAGCGATCGAAGGGAAATACTGCCTCTTTGACGGCAACGTGTTGAATGCTCTTCTCTGATGTCAGTCCGAGTTCTTTCAATGTCTTACCGGCCATGACTTTTGCGGCAAGCCGCGCAAGCGATACGCCCGTAGCCTTACTCACATAGGGTATGGTCCGCGATGCACGCGGATTGACTTCGAGGATGTATATCTCATTGTCCTTAACCGCAAACTGCACGTTCATGAGTCCTTTTACTGCGAGTTCCTTAGAGAGGACCTTTGCCTGTATCTTGATTCCTTCTACTATTTCAGCAGACAGCGAGTAAGGGGGTATTGAACAGGCCGAGTCGCCGGAATGAATGCCCGCCTCTTCGATATGCTCCATCACGCCTCCGATTACTACGTCGATTCCATCAGCTATAGCGTCCACGTCGACCTCGATGGCATCTTCTAGATATTTATCCACGAGGATCGGATGTTCTGGCGAGGCTGTAAAATTCTTTTCCATATATAGACCAAGAGACTTCTCATCGTAGACGATCTCCATCGCCCTGCCTCCGAGAACATAAGAAGGTCTTACCATCACGGGATATCCGATCCTTCCGGCCACTGATATCGCTTCACCAACCGACATAGCTGTACCGCTCTCAGGTTGCCTGAGAGCCAGCTTATTAAGAACCTCCTTGAACCGCTTCCTATCTTCGGCGCAGTCGATGGAGTCTGGAGAAGTTCCGAGGATTGTTACACCTTCCTTTTCGAGAGGCACGGCCAGCTTAAGAGGTGTCTGTCCGCCGAACTGAACAATAACGCCCTCGGGCTTTTCGAGGTCAATAATATTCATCACGTCCTCGATCGTGAGCGGCTCGAAATAGAGCCTGTCTGAAGTATCATAATCTGTACTGACCGTTTCAGGATTGCAGTTGATCATGATCGTCTCGTAGCCAATCTCCTTAAGTCCGAATACGGCCTGCACGCAGCAATAGTCGAACTCGATGCCCTGCCCTATCCGGTTCGGCCCGGACCCGAGGATAATGATCTTTTTACGGTCTGTCGGATTCGCATCGCATTCAAAGACAGGCTGGAAGCTGGGAAGTCCCGAAGTTTGACTTTCTTCAGCGCTTCCGCGCTTACGCTCTTCCGCTCTATAGAACGGTCTCTCATAGGTCGAATAAAGATATGGCGTGAAGGCGGCAAACTCGGCCGCGCAGGTATCGACAAGCTTGTAAACGGGCTTCAGTCCAGAGGCTTTCCTTATGTTCCTGATTTCGGTTTCGCTTTTACCCGTGAGTTCGGCGATCCGCTTATCCGAAAAACCGTATTCCTTTGCATGCCTCAAGATTTCCGACTCCGGACTTCCGACTCCAGACCTCTTTATTGCTTCTTCCATCTCGATAATCTGCCTTATATTGTTCAGAAACCATGGATCGATCCAGGTCAGCTCATTAATCTCATCGACGCTCATTCCCTGCCGCATGGCTTCAGCTATGTACCACAGTCTGTCGGCATTCGGTGTTTTCAACTTCGCCTGGATCTCGCTTAAAGACGAAACGCCGCGTATGTTCTCGAATCCGGCCGAACCGATTTCGAGGCTTCGGAGGGCCTTTTGCAGAGACTCTTTGAACGTCCTGCCGATTGCCATTACCTCACCTACCGACTTCATCTGAATAGTAAGTGTCGGGTCAGCCTCAGGGAATTTTTCGAAGGTGAAGCGCGGTATCTTCGTTACAACATAGTCTATCGTCGGCTCGAAAGATGCCGGGGTCTCTCTCGTTATATCGTTCCTGATCTCATCGAGCAAATAGCCCACTGCCAACTTCGCGGCAATCTTGGCAATCGGAAAGCCGGTCGCCTTGCTCGCAAGGGCAGAGCTTCTCGAAACTCTTGGGTTCATCTCTATGATGGCCATCCTTCCAGTTTTAGGATTGAGCGAAAACTGGATATTGGAACCACCGGTGTCTACACCTATTTCACGAATAACCGCAATGGCGGCATCCCGCATCCTCTGATATTCCTTGTCTGTGAGTGTTTGGGCAGGCGCGACGGTGATCGAATCGCCCGTATGTACGCCCATAGGATCGAAGTTTTCGATGGAACAAACGATGACTACATTGTCCACGCCGTCCCGCATTACCTCAAGTTCGTACTCTTTCCAGCCGATTACAGATTCCTCAATCAGCACCTGATGGACGGGGCTCAATTTCAGCGCCCTTTCAAGGAGGGCCCTGTATTCCTCTATGTTGTATGCTATGCCGCCGCCTGTTCCTCCGAGTGTGAAGGCTGGCCTCAGTATCACCGGAAACCCGATATCTTCAATAGCTTCGTGTCCGTCTTCAACGGTGGTGACCGGTGCGCTCTTCGGCACATCGAGCCCGATGTTCTTCATGGCTTCCTTGAAGAGCTCCCTGTCTTCGGCCTTCTTGATAGCAGGCAGTTTCGCGCCGATAAGCTCGACGCCGTACTTGTCGAGGATGCCCGACTCCGCAAGTTCCACAGCTAGATTCAGGGCGGTTTGACCTCCCATTGTCGGCAATAAGGCGTCCGGCCTCTCTTTTCGGATGATCAGTTCCAGTATCTCAACCGACAATGGCTCAATATATGTCGCATCTGCCATGTCGGGATCGGTCATAATCGTAGCCGGGTTCGAATTTACGAGTACAACGCTATAGCCCTCTTCTCTCAAGGCCTTGCATGCCTGTGCTCCTGAATAATCGAATTCGCAGGCCTGCCCTATGACTATCGGACCCGACCCGATCAGCAATATCTTATTAATGTCTATTCTTTTCGGCATGTTCTTCCTGAATAAATTTATTGAACATCAATGCACTACGTGAAACTTTCCCTCGATCAGCTGTCTGAACCGCTTGAACAGGTGAGCAGAATCATTTGGCCCCGGCCCGGCTTCGGGATGATGCTGCACAGAAAAAACGGGCAGATCAACATGCTGCATGCCCTCTTCGGTCCCGTCATAGAGGTTCCGATGGGTAAGGCACACCTGCCCGTGGAGGCTTTTGATATCGACGCAATAATTATGGTTCTGCGAAGTAATCTCCACACGGCCAGTCACAAGATCCTTCACAGGATGGTTTCCTCCGTGATGGCCAAACTTGAGTTTGTATGTCCTGCCGCCCATCGCGAGTCCCAGAATCTGGTGTCCGAGGCAGATACCGAAAATAGGTTTCTTGCCTATAAGTTTCTTGGCATTCTCGATGGCATAAGTGACAGTCTCGGGGTCGCCCGGTCCATTGCTCAAAATAATGCCATCGGGGTTCTCTTCGAGCACCTCTTCAGCCTGGGTCCGCGCAGGGACCACCGATATGGAAAAGCCCGCTTCCACCAGGTTCCTCAGGATGTTGAATTTTACACCGAAATCGTAAACCACAACCCTCATCTGCCTTTGACCTTCCTCATTGAGGGGTGGATGGGGAGGTGAGCACCATTTCCAGCATCCCTCGCTCCAGGTATACGCATCCGCAGAAGTTACTTCCTTAACCAAGTCGAAAGCCGAGATGTCGGGATGCGCCCTTACCTTGCGGAGCAATGATAGTGGATCGCCGTCGACTGACGAGATTATTCCCATCTGTGCCCCGTGATCGCGCAGATGCCGCGTCAATGCCCGTGTGTCTATGCCCTCGATTCCGACAATATTATTTCGATGAAGATAGTCGCCGAGAGATGACGAAGAGCGCCAGTTGCTCGGGAAATCGATATACTCTTTCACTACGAAGCCGCTTACTTTAGGCCCGCCGAGGGATTCGATATCCTCCTCGTTGATACCGTAATTGCCCATTTGGGTGTATGTCATAGTGACGATCTGGCCCCTATATGAGGCATCGGTGAGTATCTCCTGGTATCCGGCCATTGATGTATTGAAAACAACCTCTCCGACCGTTTCACCCTTCGCGCCGAAACTCTGTCCCGGGAATACAGTACTGTCAGAAAGCACCAGCAATGCTTTATTCATTATCCCTTCCATTCCGCGTTATCGTAAATTCTTCCTTTTGATATAACAACAGACGGCACCCCTTTCAATGTCCAGCCTCGAAACGGAGTATTCTTTCCCTTTGATGCGAAGTTATCCGGATTCACGATAAATTCTTTTTCGACATCTATGATCACCACATCAGCCACAGCTGCGGGCTTCAAGGTTCCACGTTCGATTCCCATTATGCGCGACGGATTGAGTGCCATTTTCTCCAGAAGTTGATTGATAGTGAGCACTCCCTCTGCGACAAGAGTGAGACTGAGGGCCAGCGCGGTTTCGAGGCCTGATATCCCTGACGGCGCCCTGTCGAACTCAAGGATCTTTTCGTCGACGTGATGAGGTGCATGGTCCGTCGCTATCACGTCGATCGTCCCGTCCCGAAGGCCCTCCTTAACGGCTGCCACATCGTCATCTGTCCGCAAGGGCGGGTTCACCTTCGCATTGGTGTCGAACCCCGATACGGCACTTTCGGTAATCGAAAAATAATGGGGGCAGGTTTCCGCGGTAATCGGGATACCCTCTCTCTTTGCGCGCCGGATAAGATCCACCGATCCCCTTGTCGACACATGTGCGATATGCAGTTTGCCGCCGGTCAATTTAGCCAGCATGATGTCCCTAGATATCATTACCTCTTCCGCAGCAGCAGGGACTCCCTTCAACCCTAGATGTGTCGAAAGAGATCCCTCGTTCATAACGCCGTCATCGCTCAGGGAGAGGTCTTCGCAGTGGGCTATTAGCGGAAATGTAAACGCTTTGGTATATTCGAGCGCCCTCCTCATAACCAGACCATTCATTACAGGCCTTCCGTCATCCGAATAAGCGACACAGCCGATCTCCTGCATCAAGCCCATCTCTGCCAGTTCCTGTCCCTGCTGTCCCTTCGTGATAGCGCCGATAGGAAATACCGAACAGTAACCCTCTGCCATCGCCTTCTTGATGACAAATGCCGCCACCGTCGGATTGTCGTTCACCGGATTTGTATTCGGCATGGGACATAGCGAGGTGAATCCGCCCCTGATCCCGGCCATGGTCCCTGTTCTTATCGTCTCCTTATATTCAAAACCAGGCTCTCTCAGGTGAGTATGCATGTCCACCAAGCCGGGAATCACAAGCATTCCCCGAGCATCGATAATCATTTCGCCCCCGGTATTAGCCGCCGCTGCTGACTGCTTCTTTCTGGGCGCTTCAGCCCCCTTGATGCAAAGCTCTGCGATCAAACCGTCCTCGACAATAAGATCTCCATATCCGTCTATTCCTTGCGAGGGATCGATTATGCGTCCGTTTCTGATATGAGTTCTTTTATCCATCGTCTTTATCCCTGAAGCATATATATAACGGCCATCCGGACAGCGATGCCGTTTGTAACCTGTTCGAGTATCACGGACTGGGGGCAATCCGCCACATCCGAAGATATCTCAATGCCGCGGTTCATAGGTCCGGGATGCATGACTAATGCATCCTTTTCAGCGAGCACGAGCCTCTCGGCGCTCAGTCCCCAGTATTTGAAGAATTCCTTTGTTGACGGGAAAAAGCTCTTTCCTTGCCTTTCAAGCTGGATACGCAGCATCATTACGACATCCGCTCCTCTGATCCCATCATTCATATCGTAATAAACTTTCACCCCAGCGGGTGGATTGAGTGGGATGAGAGTCGGCGGCCCGACAAGCCTTACACTTGCTCCCAATTTCGTAAGACAATCCACATTCGAACGGGCAACCCTGCTGTGAAGAATATCTCCAACAATTGCCACTTCAAGTCCCTTGACCCCACCCTTTTTTTCTTTCATGGTTACCGCATCAAGAAGCGCCTGCGTCGGATGCTCATTGATACCGTCTCCGGCGTTCACTACTGAGGCGCGCGTCTGCTTGGCAATGAAATGGGGTACTCCCGAAGAGGGATGACGGATTACCAAGTAGTCTATTCCGTAAGACTCGATGGTTCTGACAGTGTCGAGCAGGCTTTCTCCCTTCACAACGCTGCTGCTACTGACCGCGAAATTTATTACATCAAGACTCAGCCTCTTTTCGGCTAGTTCGAAAGATGTCTTGGTCCTTGTAGAGGGCTCGAAAAAGAGATTGACCACCGTCTTGCCCCGCAATGCCGGCACCTTCTTGATGTCTCGTCTGAGGACATCCTTGAATGAAAGGGCAGTATCTATTAACGCTTCCGTCTCTTCTTTTGAGATGTCCTTTATGCTGACGAGGTCTTTCGGCATATTCCCTTATTCTCCGCTGATCAGAACTACTTTTTCTTCCGCAGACTCTTCCTCGAGTTGCACCTCTATATTTTCGTTCCTGGCGGTCGGGATGTTCTTACCAACATAATCAGCCCTTATCGGCAGTTCGCGGTGTCCTCTGTCGATAAGCACGGCAAGCTGGATTTGGGCTGGCCTGCCGAAATCCATAAGCGCATCCAGTGCTGCTCTTATAGACCTACCGGTGAACAGGACATCGTCAACAAGAATAATGACCTTTTCAGAAATATCGAAGGGGATATCGGTCTTCCTGACGATCGGAAGCTTCTTTCTGCGGCTGATGTCGTCCCTGTAAAGCGAAATGTCCAGTGATCCAACCGGAACACTAACGCGCTCTATCATCTCGATCCTTGCTGAAAGCCGATGCGCTATATGAACGCCGCCCCGCTGGATTCCCACCAGGCACAGCTTCTCAGGCCCCTTATTCTTTTCGATTATCTCGTGTGCGATCCTGGAGAGGATCCTCTCGATGTCCTGTTTATTGAGGAGCTCCTTGTTCATAATCTCATAAAAAAAGCCTTCTCCCCGCTTCAGGAAAAGGCCTGTTATTCAGTTTTGGCGTCACTTGCTCTCCTTACCTTTCTGGCCTCACAGGGCCATCATTAAAGGCACTAATTTATACCACAATCCTCCGGAAATTGTCAAAAGTTTTAGTCCGTCACCGGCCCTTTTCTTCTTGCGTAGGGCAGCCGATCTCCGAGAATGCAAAGAGGATCCTCTTTTCCTTGTCCGGCTTAACGCATGAAAAGGGAGTCTTGGATATTGCATCCAGGAGCCGAATCGCCTCTGGCCTAGACGGAAGCTGCTTGAAGCCTTCACAAGCGATTTCCCCTGTCTGAACATTGATGAGACGCGCAAATTCTCCGTCAGTCACGAGGCAGAAGGGGAAGGTTTCCGAGCACGCGACCCGGCACAAGGCAATGGAGTAGCGTTCCCACGATTCAGGCGAACTCATTGCGCATTTAGCAAGGAGAAAGCCGCTGCCACCGATATTAATGACGATGTCGGCCTTGACATTAAAAGAGACGTCGTTCAGTTCGACCCGGAATTCTTTTTCTGTCTCTAAGTCTTCCTTCAGGTAGCCCTTTTCAGACACAAGATATTCGACAATCATCGCCCTTATGCGGTCGAGTCCCATATTTGCAATACGTTCTTCTTGAGCCACCTGTTCAGATATGAGCAGCTGCCGGTCTTCTGGGCTCCTCGGAATTCTTCCCAGCTGGACAAGTTTAGGACTAGCGGCGGGAATCCTCGAGTATTTCAATCCAGATATGAAAGTCCGTCCATCTTCTTTCTTCTCCATCCTACCCTCCAAATCGTGGATAATGTAGCTAGTTCTTTGATAAAACATGGTGAAGGGTTGCATGCCGGAATGGATCCTGCGGCATGCGTAAAACCAGGTCAGGCATGAAGAACCAGACCATTTCATATGCAATACTACTTGCATATGGTTTGCGGCGTGGCGCCGCCTGCGCGTAACTGCATACGACAGTATTGCTGGCATCTTGATAAAATACAGCCAGCAAAAAACAGTCATCTCAAACTACTGGGATGCTCGCAGTCTATGACTGCGTGAGGACGTCACACATATCTTCTCAACTTACTTCTTGACTCCTTCTTTAAGGAGCAGTCCGTATTTATCGCTCTCGAAAGGATGTACTTCCGGCATCTTGGCAAAGAGCCATCCCTTGAAAATGCTCTGTCCCTTCTCGAATATCTCGACCCGGACAGCTGGATTTACAGGATCATTGCTGCCCGATGTAATATTCGATCCCATCATCTTGAAATCGGGCAAAAACTCACCGATCGTAACTTTCAAATTAGTGCCCTCGATTTCGAGATGAGAGTTGATATCAGCAGTATATTCCTTGGTCTTCTTGGCACCCTTATCTGCAAATATAAGCCTTACCTTCCGCCAACTCTTCTTCACATCCTCCGGCACCTGGACAGTCTTCTGCTCTTTTGTGGCCATATCACCATGAGGAGCACCCATCTGCCCATGAGACGGCATTGTCTCAGGGGATTTCATCGGCTGAGACAGATCAGACGGTTGCGCCATTGGCGATTGCATAGGCGCCTTGGTGACGGGTTGTTCTTCCTTCTTTTGGCAAGCGCCTCCTAAGGAAACTGCCAGGCTGATTGCTGCGAATGAAACGATAATTTTCTTTGTCATCGGGGCCTCCATCGTGAAAGCTCAGGTATTGAGAAAATGGCGGAGAGGCAGGGATTCGAACCCTGGGTGGGGTGTTACCCCCACAACCGCTTAGCAGGCGGCTGCCTTCGACCGGCTCGGCCACCTCTCCAAGTGCGAAGTATATAATATCAACTCGGGAGAATAATTGTAAAGGCAGAGTACCTGTGATAAAATGTTCGAATGAAGAAACACATTATAGATCGAGTTAAAGATAGCATTACAAAACATTCCATGATTTCAGCGGGAGATCGAATACTGGCAGGGCTTTCCGGGGGGGCCGATTCGGTCTGTTTGCTGAATATTTTGGGCCATTTGAAAAATGCTTTTGGCGTTGAACTATCAGCCGCATATATCGATCACGGTTTCAGGCCGGATGAAACACCCGCCGAAATAGAATTTTGTTCGAAACTCTGCAGTGAAATCAATATCGCATTCAGCACCACGAAAATCAATGCCAAGGTATATGCCGAGAGTGAAGGGCTGAATAAGCAGGAAGCAGCGCGTGATCTCAGGTATAAGGCACTTGAAGAGATAGCAGCTCAAAACGGAGCGAATAAAATCGCTCTGGCGCATAATGCAGATGACCAGGCGGAGACTCTCCTTATGAATCTGGTCAGGGGGTCCGGTCCTCTGGGCTTGTCCGGGATACCGCCTATCCGTGGCGTGATCATACGTCCCCTCATTGAAACGCAACGTGGCGAGATCGAGGAATACCTTTCCAAGGAAGGCCTACATTTCGTTACCGATTCCTCCAATCTAAAGGATGACTATCTCAGAAACAGGATTAGGCATTTCATTATGCCTTCTCTTATTAACATAAACAAGGATTTCATTCAGGCTGTACTCAGAACAACAGACATCTTAAGGGACGAAGAGCGTTATTTCGCGGTTCTCGTAACGAAGACCCTGATGAAGATGATCAGCAGAAAGTCTGACACGACGATCGAACTTTTTCTTGGTCCAATGGAATACATGGATACGGCCCTGCTGAGGAGGGTGCTGAGGCGCGCGCTCTCGGAGACTAGAAGTCTCAGGGGCCTCGGTCTCGATCACATCGAAGACCTGATGAAGCTGATCAAATACGGTCTAGCGGGCGACCGTATTTACCTGCCTCATTCCATTCGAGCCATAAAGGCCTATGCTACATTCGTCCTAACTTCAGAAGCGCCGGCACGTCTCGGCGAGTATGTCATCAATTCACCCGGAGAGGTTGTGCTGAAGGAAACGTCGACCGTATTGCGCTTGTCAATTGTGGAGCGCAAAGAGATCTGCGATATGGGCGACGGAAAGCGGAGTGCCTGTTTTGATGCTGACAAGCTGCCTTTCCCTCTCTCAATCAGGTCCAGGAGGGCCGGAGATTTCTTCTATCCCGGCGGGTTCGGCAAAAAGAAGAAAATCCAGGATTATTTCGTGGATGAGAAAATACCACGCGATGAGAGGGACTCGATCCCTCTCCTTATGAACAATGATAATATAGCATGGATAGTGGGGCACCGGATTGACGAGCGCTATAAAGTTGACGATAATACAATCAGGGTCCTGCTCCTGGCGATCAGACCCACGAAGTTCTGAGGAGGTTTCATGAACCATTCGAATCCACAGATTACCAAGATTCTTTTCAACATATTGGGCTTCATACTTTTGTGCGGCCTTGCAGTGCCACAGGTTGTTCTCTCCGCTGCTTCCGAATCGGATCTGTCACCCAATATACTCACTCAACTAGGCAATGCCATGGCCGACGTATCCGAAAAAGTGAAACCTGCAATCGTAAATATCTCGACCTCGAAAACTGTGAAAACGCCTCGTCTGCCCTTTGATCATCCCACGTTGAAAAGATTTTTCGGTGAAGGGCAGCCCCAGACAAGCAAGGTTTTCAGTCTCGGCTCCGGCGTCGTTGTCTCTGCTGACGGATATATCGTGACTTGCAACCATGTAATCCAGGGCGCTGAAGATATAGTCGTGAAGCTTAATGACGGCCGAGAATTCAAGGGCAAGGTCATCGGACTGGACTCCCGTACCGATATCGCCATCATTAAGATCTTGGCTGAAAATCTGCCAACCATTACATGGGGAGACTCGGACAAGTTGAGAACCGGGGAAGTAGTCATTGCGATAGGCAATCCATACGGCTTAAGCCAGACGGTTACGATGGGTATCGTCAGCGCCACAGGCCGTTCCGGTATGGGACTCGTAGATTACGAGGACTTCATTCAGACTGATGCTTCCATTAATCCGGGGAATTCAGGAGGCGCTCTCGTCAATTCGCAAGGCCTGCTGATTGGTATCAATGATGCGATATTCAGCACTACCGGCGGCAATCAGGGCATAGGGTTTGCTATTCCTTCGAATATGGCCAGGGGTGTCATGGACAGTATTATCAGCCAGGGCAAGGTAGTCAGGGGATATCTTGGCGTTCAGGGTCAGCCCCTTAACTCTGATCTTGCGAAGCAGTTCGGCCTCAAGGACGAAAAGGGCATCCTGGTCGTCGATGTAACCGAAGGAAGCCCTGCTGATAAGGGAGGCCTGAAAAGAGGTGACGTCATAGTCGGATTCGATGGAAAAACCGTTGAAAATCCCTTCCATCTCAAAAACCAGGTCGCAGCCACAAAACCCGGGAAGATCGCTGAGATTAAAATCATAAGGGACGCCAAGCCATTGAGTCTGTCTGTCACTATAACTGAACTGCCTTCGGAACCTGCTGAGCCTGAGCCACAGAAAATTGATAATGCGCTTAAAGGCATTACCGTTCAGGACCTTAATGCTGACATCCTGAAGCAACTTGGTATCACGCGCGAGATTCAGGGCGTCGTTGTGACTGCGGTAGATGAGGACAGCCGGACACTAGGCGTATTAAAAAGGGGTGACATTATCATGGAGGTCAACAGGAAAGCAGTACATAATACAGCCGAGTATATGGGCACGGCTTCGAAGATAGCTAAGAAGGGCGACATACTGCTGCTCGTCATGCGCGGAGGATTCGCTCAATACGTAACAATAAGCGGACAATAACCGAATTGCAGATAATAAGCCCCTTCCGGGTTAGCTTGATATGACCGCCGGATAGATCCAGGAGGCCCTGATGGGAGAGATCATCAAGGGCCTCCTTCAAATGTTCCGTTATGTCGGCCGGAATGAGTTCAATGTCAAATCCATCCATCTTTCTCAAACCGAGAAACAGCGTTTCCTCGATCTCCTCTCTGTCGGTAAGCAAAGTCTCTTCTGCAATCGGCAATGTCCTCAACTCCACATCGTGTATGTATTGTCTCACATCGCATACGTTGGAGATTCTCCGGCCATTCAGAAATGAATGCGCCCCGGCCCCTATTCCCAGATATTCTCCCCTGTCCCAGTAATTTAAATTATGCCTGCACTGGAGGCCCGACAAAGCAAAATTGGAAATCTCATAGTGCTCATAGCCTGCCTCAGTCAGTATATCGATTGCTGTGTAGTACATCTCTGCGACTTCATCTTCATCCGGCAGATGCAATCGGCCTTTTTCAAGGTGCTCATAGAGGACGGTATTTCTTTCAGGCGTCAGTTCATAAGCAGATATATGTTCAGGATAGAGAGAAACGACTTTTTCTAGAGTTCCTTTCCAGCTGATAAGGTCCTGGCCCGGAATCCCGTAAATCAAGTCGAGCGAAATATTCCGAAATCCACCTTTTCTAGCAGTAGTAAAGGCTGCTATCGCCTCAGTCGCGTCATGCATCCTTCCCAGAAGCGACAGCTCCTTATCGCTAAGAGACTGGACTCCTATGCTGATCCTGTTGATTCCAGCATTCAGCAGACCTTTGATGCCGCTTTCGGTCAATGTGCCGGGATTAGCTTCTGATGTGATTTCAGCTTCAGAACTGATACGGCAAGTGCTGCGAATCTTATCCATGATTGTCGCAATATCTTTTTCCTTCAGTATCGAGGGCGTACCGCCGCCTAGATATATCCCGCCGAGTTCTTTGATATACTCTCTTCTCATTTCCAGCTCTTTGCAGAGAGCTGTCATATAGGGACGAATAATAAAATTGCTATCTGACACCGAGTAGAAATCGCAGTATATGCACTTCTTCAGACAGAAGGGGATATGGATATAGAGATAACTGGCCATAGGAAGGGTATTTTACGAAAAAACAGCGGAGAATGCCATCGCCTTTAGTTGATGGATGAATCCATGCCGTTTTATATCGGTGAACGTTAGTTCCATATAATATGATATATATGAGATGAAGAAGACTATTGAATACAGCTTCGCACTACACGTTCAGACCGCAAGTCCCTGCTTAAGCTGCTGGATAAGGGCAAGAACATCTACAACCTTGCCCTGTCTTGCACTTCCTAAGGATTCTTCCGAATTCATTCGGGGAGGATGTCAAATTAGGTGAGATGTCGACGCCTGAAGAAGGACCGGGATTGATTGTCCCTGCGCTTATACTGGGCACAAAACCGAGCGGATTAGTCAGGTTGTTGAGCAGCTACAGGCCAAGCTCTGCCGCTGGAGCTGACAATGGCTAAGTTCACAAACATTTGTTCAAAATTCTATTGGAATTCTCCGAGACTCTGACATGAACTCTCCCTCCACTAAACTGTTATATCAGTTCTAGTGGATGGTTGCCTATTTTAAACGAGAACTGCATATCGGCCTAGAGACCTATATGCACCGACAATCGACAGTTTAGATGATCCCTTTTTTTCTGGCCTTTAGCAGGGCGTCCTGCCGGTCATGGGCGTGCAGCTTGTCGTAGATCTTTTTGATATGTGTATGAATCGTCTGGGGACTGATATTCAGCTTATTTGCTACTTCCTTATAACTCATGCCCTTCTCGATCTCCTTTAGGACCTCCTTCTCACGCTGGCTCAGCAGATATTGCTCATCTGAACCCTTGTCCTGTAATTCCTGGATGACCATTCGGGCTATCTTGGGGCTCATGGGAGCGCCACCTTCGTGAAGCTTGTTCAATGCATCGATAAGCTCAACCGGTCTGCTGCCTTTGAGGATATAGGCCGATGCGCCCGCCTTTATCGCTGAAAAAACGCTTTCCCGGTTCTCAAAGACTGTATGTGCCATTATTTCCAGTTCCGGATATTTAGCCTTTACTTCTTCGATCAGCTCGCTTCCTGACATGCCCGGAAGGCCAAGGTCTACAAGTAGGACATCCGCGTTCGAAAAATCGAGAGACTTGAGCGCCTCTTCCGCCGAGGAACCGGTACCGATTACTTCGATATTCGACTCACCCATGAGAAGCAGTTTGAGGTTTTCGAGAAGGATCTGATTATCTTCGACTATAGCAATTCGCATATCATCATTCTATCATCCATTCCTCTTAATAACCATTACCGCTCACGGGTATTTTATGGGTATTGGAAAGTCAAAATGAACACTAGTCCCACTATTGCACGTTACAGACAGGTTGCCGCCTATCTCTTCGGCACGCGATTTCATATTTCGAATGCCCCTACCTTCATCCTGACTCTTTGTAAACCCGACACCATCATCATGAACAGAAAGAACGAACCTCTTCGCCTTTACACTGATTGTCACGTCCACTACATTGGCACTGGCATGCTTTATTACATTTGTAAGCGCCTCCTTGTAAACCCTGAAAATGTTGAGACAAAGGAGACTGTCGGGAGGTATGGCGTCGGCCCTAACGGATGTCTTTACCTTGAAGGATAGGCCGTTGCCCTCTATCATGGAACTCCCGAAATTCCTAAGATCCGCGACAAAGGCATGCCAATCCAGCCGACGGTCATCGATTATGTTCATGAAGTTGCGGAGTTCCGAAATGGCCTCACGCGACAGTTCAGACATCGTCCGCAGGGCATTCTTGATATAGTCCTGCGATGTCGAATTGTATGCCATCTCAGAGAGCAGTCCGACATTTGTGACTATTCCGCCTATGCCGTCATGCAAGTCCTTGAGTATCTTGTCCTTTTCAAGAAGCCGCTTCCTCTCTTCCTCATGCCGTATCCTCCGCTCCTCGTCCAGCCTTACAAGCGCCGCAGCCCTCTTTTGAGCCGTAATATCGCGGTTACTTCCCCTGATTCCTAGATAAACTCCCTCTGCATCAAAAACTGGCTGACATACATGACCGATCCACTTTATGTTCCCATCCCGGTGTATGATCCGGTACTCCAGCTCTCCAATCTTTTCTAAAGGCCTGGTCTGCATAGTGCAATGCGTCGCACACTTGGTCAGATCGTCGGTATGTACTATCCGGAGAAAGAGTTTAGAGTCGGCTTCGAATTCAGCTGCGCTATAACCGGTTACGTCCTGACAAGAAGGGGAGGTATAAACAAACTGACCTTCAGGACTCAACCAAAACTCCCAATCGTAAGTGTTTTCTGCCACTATTCGATACTTCATCTCGGAGATCTTCAGTGCTTCTTCGAAACGCTTTCGCTCAGTGATATCACGCATAATAGCGAGAATTTCGCATTCGCCGCATACAACAATCCTCGATTCGAAAAAGTACTCAACCCCTGCACCGGTCAACACGTACTCAAAAATCTGAGTTTCCCTGGTTTCGAAGGCCTTCTTCATTGACAAGATGACCCTTTGAGCCAAAATACCAGGGAAGACATCAGGCACCTTCTTCCCGGCCACTTCATCCGGTGCAACGAGCATTGCAAAGTCGGCTGACCCTCTAAATTCTAGAAATACCCCTTCGCTGTCTATATGAAACATCACATCCGGAACGGCATTAAGAAGAGCACGATTCTTCATTTCGCTTCTGTGAAGATCGATGATGGCCCTGCTCGCCCGCAGCAAGTACAATATTCTCTGCCGCAGTATCATCCATTTTATCGGCTTGGCAATAAAGTCGGTCGCACCGGCCTCGTAAGCCTTTGTTATCGATTCGAGATCGTCAAGCCCGGTGGTCATCAGAACGGGAACGTGCTCCCCGCCCGGGATCTTCCTCAGTTCGGCACAAGTTTTGAAACCGTCCATCCCCGGCATCATAACATCCAGAACGACAATGTCTGGTCTAATGTCGCGGACCCGCGACAAAGCACTCATACCGTCTCGTGCTGATTCAACAGTGAATCCGGAGTGCTCAAGAAATTCGACCGCGATTTTAAGGTGAATTTCATCATCATCCACGACAAGAACCACTTTTTTCCCAAGTGAACGATCACTGCATTCCATTTTCTACTCCATCGCTGAGGGTTACCTGCGGAAAATAAAGTTTCTCAAACGCTTATTCTGTTTTGATTTTGCTTCATTTGAGGATTAAGCATGTCCGGCAAGGACCTTTCCGGCCTTAAGCAGCCTGCTCAAACATTTCAAAAGTCACTAATATACTGTACCCGACTATAAAAAGTATTATCAAGGTCACATAGTAGGAAAATGAACACAGACGCGCCCACTTTTAAAATATTTGTGGAATCCCTGGTAAAAACCTGATATGCTGAATACAATGTTCGTTCAATTAGTCCTGTAATATTTCATGTGATGGACAAAGTAAAAATAAAACGGGGTATTCATGCCATCCAAAGATGCACGTGAGCCTTCTGTATTAATTGTGGATGACGAAGAATCTATCCGCAAAATAGCTCGTCTCACTCTCGAACTTGCCGAATTTTCCGTATTTGAGGCGGAGGATGGCTTGCAAGCCGTCGAGTTACTGAAGGAACTCAAACCTGATCTTATACTTCTGGATGTTATGCTTCCGAGGCTGGATGGCATCGGAGTCTGCAGGGAATTGCGAAAAATGCCCGGCAGGGAACGCATTCCCGTCCTGATGATTACAGGCTTGGACGATATTGAATCGATAACAAAGGCATACGCGGCCGGTGCGACTGATTTTATTACAAAGCCGCTAAACTGGGTGATACTTGGTCACCGCCTCATGTACATGCTCAGGGCGAGTGAGACCTTCAGTGAACTGATGATGAGTGAAACAAAAAACAGGGCACTCTTAAACGCACTGCCTGATGGCATGTTCCAGATCGACAGGTCCGGTATCTTGCTAGATTTCAAGGCCGCCCCGGACCTAGACCTTATAGCACAGACCGACGAAGTTCTGGGCAGACAGATACAGGACGTGCTTCCGCAAGAACTCGCCTGCAGGATTAGGGAAGCGTTGGAAGACGCTTTTAACACCCGAGAAACTCAGATATTTGAATACCTGGTTACAAGGCTTGGGGCCGATCATTATTTCGAACTGCGTGTAGTTGTATGCGGGGAAGATGCCGTGCTGGCCCTGATACGGGATATTACTGAACGGAAACATGCAGAACATGATATCCGCTATATGGCTTACCATGATTCGCTTACGCATCTTCCGAACATACAATCGTTCAAGGACCATCTCGGACTTGCACTGTCATCTGCGGAACATTCGGACAAATACTTTGCCGTTTTTTTTATCGATCTCGATCGATTCAAGCAGATCAACGATACTTACGGTCACAAGGTTGGAGACCTCCTGCTGCAGGCCTCGGCCGACCGTATCATAAACGGCATGCGGCGAAGCGATATTGTGGCCCATGTCAATAATGAAAATGTCCATGATATGGTGGCCCGCATGGGCGGGGATGAATTTACGATTTTACTCCCAAATATAAGGAAACCCGAAGATATCGCAAAAGTATCACAGCGAATACTCGAGGAGCTCTCCAAGCCTTTCCTCATTTCTTCCCACGAGCTGAACATTACGGGAAGCTTAGGTATTGCAATGTATCCCAACGACGGCACCGACGTCGACTCTCTCCTGCAGAACGCTGATACGGCCATGTACCACGCAAAGGTCAAAGGAAGAAACAACTTCCAGTTCTTCGATGAATCGATGAACCTGCATATCAAAGAGCGCCTATCCATAGAAAACGGGATTAGGAAGGCACTTGAGGAAAAAGAATTCAGGCTTAAATATCTGCCAAGATATGAGATGAAGTCAGGCCGAATCCTGGGCGTAGAAGCGTTGTTGCGCTGGGATCCTCCAGATATTTTCAACGTACCTGTCGAGCAAGTGATAGCTATCGCCGGTGACATGGGTGTCATCGCCTCCCTCGGGAATTGGATATTGAAGACCGCCTGCAGTCAGGCGGCGGAATGGCAAAAAGAGGACCTGTGCCCGTACATCTCGGTGAACATTTCGATTCATGAGTTCAGAAATAACGATCTGGCGGCCAAAATAAGAAAATTGACGAACGATACCGGACTCAAACCATGCTGCCTTGAGCTGGAGATCACCGAAAGCATAATAATGCAGGATGTAGGGACAACAACATCAATACTGAAAAGCCTCAAAGAGCTCGGGGTCAGAATATCGATCGACGATTTCGGCATGGGATATTCTTCATTGAGTCTTCTCAGGAGTTTACCGATAAATTTTTTAAAGATCGCACAGGCCCATACACGGGACCTTGCGACTGATTCCGACAGCGCGGCAGTCGTTAAGGCGATAATTGCTATCGCACATTCTTTGGACCTCAAGGCCATCGGCGAGGGCGTGGAGACTGAGGAGCAATATCGTTTTCTTAACGATCATGGGTGCGACGAATTCCAGGGGTTCCATTACAGCCAGGCAATTACAGCTGATGAGATGACGACGCTTTTGATGAAGCAGAAGCATACTGGCCCGAGTGCTTTTCAGGCGGAAGAGATGACAGCAGAGACCTGAAAGCCCTGCAATGAGAATGCACTGTGATCGGGATAGGGGCGCGTCCAGCGGACGTCCCCTATCCCGATCAATTGGTAATATATCCCTCAATCATAACGTCTTCGTCGACCCTACTTACTTGAAGATCTGAAATCCGCAACGCATCTTCAAGTTTCATAAAGGTTTCCCCTCCTACAACGGGGATGGAATTCCTGCCGCAGATGATTTTCGGAGCTATGAAGAAAACCACTTTATCGACAACGGCTCCCGTTAGACAGGCTGCATTGAACGAGGACCCGGCTTCGATCAAAATAGAGGTTATACCGATGCCGCCCAGTCTCTCCATGAGCCAATTCATGTCGACTTTGCGCCCTTCGTATTCGATGAACTGAACACCTCTCTTTTGCAATTCAGCTATTTTACCTGCATCCCCCGCACCATCCCGAATGACAAAGATCGTTTTGGGTGGGAGTTTGCAGACCCTGTAATCGACCGGTGTTTCAAGACGCGGGTCGATGATTATCCTTACAGGTTGCCTGTCGCATCCCGTACGCGAAGTCAGTTCAGGATTATCGGCCTTCACAGTCCCAACAGCGGTCATCACAGCGTCGACACTGCATCTCATGCGATGAACCACTTGTCGGGCTTTTTCACCGGTGATCCACTTAGATTGACCTTCCGGGGTAGCAATCTTTCCATCGAGAGTCATAGCTGCCTTTAAGATCACGAAGGGCTGTTTGGTCACGATATATTTGCAGTACACCTCGTTCAGTTTCTGCGCCTTCTCTTTGAGCAACCCTTCGATCACCGTGATGCCGTGATTTCTCAGTTCCTGTATGCCCTTCCCGGATACCTTTGGATTGGGGTCTTTCATGGCTACAAAAACTTTTTTTATTCCAGAATTGATAATCGCCCGGCTGCATGGAGGTGTCCTCTTGTCTGAATGACAGCAAGGTTCGAGGGTCACGTATAATGCGGCATTCTTCGCGGCATCGTCTGCCTTCAGCAAGGCCAGTGCCTCGGCATGAGGCTCCCCAGCTTTCCTATGATAGTCCTCTGCGACGATCCTTCCGCTCCTTACTATTACGGCCCCGACCATAGGATTTGGACTTGTCATCCCAATCGCCTTTCCGGCCAATCTCAGGGCACGCTTCATATAGAACAGATCGTCTTCGGAAAATGCCATTGGCGCTTTATTCATATAGTATGGATTTTCCTAGTCAAATATCTACGCATATCTTATCGGTCTTTGCAACGTAGATCCCTCTTTGATCTGGGACTTCCTTAATAAAGCTTATAGATATCTCGTCTTGTTCGTTGAGGTTCTTTTGGTAGAACTTCCTGTGGCCGCCGGTGATGCTGTCAAAATACTTGTTAGACTCCACAGGCACGTAGACGGGCTTGGCCTTCTCACAGGTGGAAAGACACAACCAGTAGTCGAAGGTCTTTGCCTTGTCGTGGGTCTTCTCTGCTATCACCGCCACCTTGTTATCAAGGTTCATATTCACCTGCCGGAACGAGGGTTTGC
>Ga0181523_10001521_pt1 | contig 24548 bp, 18 predicted proteins | sample PEATcosm2014_Bin_43_FD_119752 | JGI IMG/M metagenome (GOLD analysis project Ga0181523, IMG submission 119752) | Peatland microbial communities from MTU Mesocosm Facility, Houghton, MI, USA - PEATcosm2014_Bin05_30_metaG | ecosystem: Environmental > Terrestrial > Soil > Wetlands > Peat | place... | reverse complement strand
GACGCCGCCGGTGGCGTTGCCGTATTCCGCGTTGTAGTTGCTGAGAATCATCTGGAATTCCTGGACGGCTTCCTGGGAAACGGTGGAGCGGATACCGTCAACGGAAGCGTCGACCGAGTTGGCTCCATCGACGCTGACCATGTTGCCGCGGCCGCGTGCGCCGCTGATGCTCAGGCCGCTGTTCGGGGCGGGACCGATGGTGGGGGAAACGTCGCGAGTGACCTGCGAGTTGATCAAAGTGAAATTGACATAGTTGCGGCCGTTGATGGGGAGGTTTTGAATCTGGCGCTCATCGACAGCTTGAGCGCTTTCGCTGCGGGTCGTTTCAATGGGAGCCGATTCCGTGGTGACGGTGACGGATTGGGTCTGTGTACCCAGGCTGAGAGTGATATTGACAATGGTCTCTGTGCCGACGATGAGCCGCACGGCAGGATTTTCAAAAGGGGCAAAATTGGTGCCGCCCTCAGCGTGAAGCTTGTACTCCCCGGGAACCAGACCGACGATGCTGTAATGGCCGCCTTCGTCGGCAACCGAGGTGCGCTCGGCACCGGTAACGGAATTGGTGAGCGTAATTTTGGCGCCGCGGACGGCGAGACCTTGCGGGTCCGTGACCGCGCCCGACATTGTAGCAGTGTTGACCTGGGCAGATGCCGAGCCTACTACCAGTAAGATTCCGGCACACAACAAGATAAACGCAAACAACGACTGCCTGCGTTGCATACCCTTCCTCCTTATGGCACCTTTGACCTAACCGCTACCCCGAGCGGCGGCGAGTTTCCTCACCTAGAAGTTTTTTCGATACGATGAAAATGATTATCAGAGCTTTTACTGCAAAGCCCCAGCCATTGCAACTGTAAACTGTGACGGTTTTGACGAACATGAGAAGACCACCGCCGGTGCCCAACCCGTCATGGGCAGCCCGGACTCGAATCACAAGGACGATGACCCAGAACGCCAACGAGGGGATCCCACGGCGCAATCACTCTCAATCAGCGAGTTTGAAGTACTGTCGCCAGGCCACGCCTTCGGTGAGTTCAAAGTCCACTCGGTAGATGCCCACGGGAAGATTGGTAAGAGGGAGTTGCCATACCCGCTCGACGTGTTCACCACGATTGACACTGATCATTTCGGGACTGCTGGAGGCAGCCAGACGTTTATCCAGGTCATAGAGCTTAAGCATGCCCGAGGACTTGAAACTCGCCGAATTGGTGAAGTGGATGAGGGCATTCGCGGAAGAGTCGCCACGCTGAAATTGAGATTTGTAGTCTCGCGAGACGCTCGAGGTTTTTTTGTCGGAAGTTCTGCTGCCTTCTGTAAGCAGGGCAAAGAGGATGTAGTTTGAGCCGGTGAGAGGCCGGGTCATCAGGCCCTGTTCCCCCAGAAATTGAAGGGAGACCGGAGAAGAGGGGAGCGACTGCGGCAAGAAATTCGAGGCAACCGCGATACCGCCAACGGTGTAGAACACAACTTCAGAATCGGGCTGTAGGTGCGGAGCATGCGAGTTGATTAAAGACTCGGGCAGGGCGCCACCGAGGATGCCAATGATCTCGCCGCGGTCATCCATAAGAGCGCCGCCCATGGCGGCGGAATCGAAGACCCCCGAGAAGTCGATGCGATCACCCCAAAGGGAAGGAGATTTCAGGCCGACAACATCACCGTCAGAAAGGATGCGTCCGCCATCGGATTTAACGTCTAGCCAATAGCAATGATCCCCCACTTTCCAAGTTTTGGGCTCGGCGAGCTTCAGGGGAGGATTGGTCACGGAACTGGTAGCCAGGAGGACCCAATCCTGACGGCGGTCCCACGCGGCGATACTAGGCGAGGGGAGTTGTTCGCCGGTGAGTAAATGAAGGTGTAGGCTTGTCGCTCCATCGATTCCGCGGAAGGATGTTGCGACGAGGCCATCTCTGAGCAGGAAGCCCGAACTGTGATGTATGGTGTGACCTTTTGCGTCGAGTTTTTCCACGTCAATCGAGGCGGCGACTGCATGCGCATAGATCTCCGCTGGACTGGGAAGCGCACGTTCTGGAGAGGGGACCACCCCGACGCTTGCGGGTTTGGCCGCGACGACTACCTCGAAGGAAACTTGACCTGCTGCCTGACCATCGACTCTGCTTTCAAAAGTCCAGTCGCCCGTCGGGGTCCCTTCCGAGAGTGGCACCTTTCAGAAGCCAGCGAAGCGAGACTGCGTGGCGAAGTAGTCGAAACTGGACATGGAGGCAAATTCGCCGCCCGGACCATGCACGCTGCCTTCGCAGTGATGTACGCCCTTCGCACCTTCTCACTCAAAATAGACGATGATTTCCTTATCCTCCGGGGCGTAAAAGACCGAACGCGATTCGGTCATGGCAAACGCACCGTTGCGTGCCTCGCCCTTGGCACCCACGAGCGCGCGGACGAGATGAATCCTGGAAGCACTGGGCGCCACGCCACCGGCTTGCTGGGCGTTGGCGGCCAGTGCGCAAACAAGGAGGAACAACCCGATTCTCACCACCGTCAATGGGCCAAACAGATTGTGTGGATGACGCCAGGGCTTAGGAATCCTCACGTGGTTGTGGCCAGAAAGGGAAAAGCAGGCAACCAAGAACTTGCGCAAGGACTGGAAGACTTGGGTGCAAATCCCGATTCATTACCTGGAAGGTTAACTCACCACAAGGCCGAGGAGGCAAGTCAAATGGTCATGTGCTTCTGGACGAGCTTGCGGAGCCGCTCGCGGTCTTCATCTTTCATATGCACGAATTCGACGCCATTGCCGTTGGGGCCGATGTTGCGAACGATGGCGGTGAAGTGAATCTTGCGCAGGCCAGAACGAATTTCGAGTTGAATGGAATCACCGGGGCTGAGGCGGTTGGCAGACTCCACGTAGGCGCCGCCGAGACTGATGGTTTTCACGCGGGCCATGCTCATTTGAGGGCCGCTGATTTGCGCGCGCAAAGGCGACTCGAGCGGGATGCGCGCATACCGACGGGGAACCACAAAATTGCTGAGAGCAGGAGCTGCGGGCTCATAGGAGGCGCGCGCGCGTGCAGAGCCGGGGCCTTCTTCCATCAGCGCGAGAGCGTCTTCGGCGGCGGCACGGAGTCCTCCCGGTTCGATGAAGGTCAGACCTTCACGCTTGCCCGCGAGCTGACGTAGCAGTTCGACCGCTTCAAGAGCACGGAGACGGCCGAGAGCTTCAATGGCCTTGATACGAACAAACTGGTCTCGAAGCGTTTCGTGCTCACCGGCAGCGATTTCCATCAACAGAGGAACGGCAGTAGCTTCCTGACCGATGCCGATTTGATCGATCATCATGGGGACGACGAGAGGATGCGCGTCTTGAAGAATCGCGGAGAAAACAAAGGCCGTGCTTTGCGCCGAGGCAGTATTGGCGGGGCGCGAGAGTTCACTGACGGCAAGATCCTGGAGATTCCATTCCCAGCTGGCCAGTGCGCGCGTGAGGCCACGTAAGAGACGGTCGGGATCCGCGGCGGCGAGCAGGCGAATGGCTGCGCTGACGCGTTGACGCCGAGCTTCGAACAGACGCGTTTCAAGGATCGTCAGGACAGGAACACCGATGCTGCGAAGCAGCCGGGCCATGGCGGGCACCATCTCCGTACCACGGGCATCGGTAAGCAGAAGGGTGAGGCGATCGATCAATCGATCGGGATCGCGCTGCAAAAGGCGCGGAAGCGGGGGATCCAGGGGGCGATTGGCGAGCGCGGCGTCCACCAGCATCATCCAGCGGTCGTTGGCCATCAGGCGATGGCCGAGAGCATTCATATGTTCGTGCTCAGCATCGCGGGGGAGCCGTTCGAGGGCGATGATAATGTTTTCGAAGCCGGCGAAATCCCCGCGGCTGGCGGCGATGCGGCCAAGGGTTTCAAGGAAAGCGGCCAGCAGCGCGGTGGTCTCCGGCGCTTGTTCCTTGGTGAGAGCCGTAAGGGTGAGTTTGGCCAGTTCTTCGGGAAGCTGATTGGGCCAGAGGCGTTCAAGCAGCGGCGCGAGTTCGCCAAGGCCTGCGGCGACTACGCGACGTGCAGCGGAATCGGCCTGCTCCAGGCGGCGCGCGTAGTTCAGGAGAATGGTACGGGCTTCGCGTCGTGGGGCGTCTGCCCCGGCTTCCACCAATTGCGCCAGCGTTTGACGAATCACCGAGATGGGCACACACCAGATATCGGAGCCGCGAAGCACGGCGGATTTTTCACGCGGCGCAAGTTCCATCCAGAAGCGTTCGATGAGTTGCTCGCGCTGGCCATCGTTGGCCCAGGCGGAAGCTAAGGATGAGAAGTGCTGTGAAGAGTGCGGGCCGCGATACTCACCGGCGGTGACGATTTCGTCAGCAAGCTGATTCAGAATGGGGCGGACGGCAACAGGTGCGAGAGTGCCCTCGGCAAACTCCGTGTTGAGCAATTCGAGAACGAGACACTGCGAAAGGCGCTTGAGATAAGCCTGTGGCGCTTCGCCTTCTTGAGGGGCGTAGTGCGTCATGGCGCTGAGCAGCGTACGCACAGTGTCGCGGCGTGCGCTTTCCATCGACGAATGTATGGCGTGCGCGGCGTCTTCGGCGGAAAGTCCGCGGGCCACTTCCATGGGAGGAGTGAGGCGCCCAATGAGGCGCAAGGACTCTGTGATTTCTTCGATCTGCGGCGCGCGAATCGGAAGGTCACCTGTTTCTTCCGGCGCATTTCCACCATAAGCGACAAGCGCGGCAATGAGGCTGGCCAAAACGGAATCGACTTTTCGCTCAGTCAAAGTGTTGATGTGGATCCCTGTCACACGATACTCCCGGAGTTGTGCTGGCCAGCCACCTACGCCGAGGCGCTTTGCCGCATCTTCCGATCTTAACAAGGTGTCCTTGATGAGGTGTGAGAGGGTGTCCAATTCGCCCACATGAAATTTGGTGCTGAAGAAGATGGAGTGAATGCCAGCGCGCTGGAGATCGGCGGCAAGAGAGTGGAATTCGCCTCGAGCATCGGGCAGATGTCCTTCGCTCAGCTTGGGTACGACAATGCCGCCGCGCTCGAGGCGGACTTCGAAACCATTCAGCAAGGAGGCAGAATTGCGCAGACCATCGTAAGCCTGGTCCAGGCTGTCGAGGACGCTCGGGTGAGACGCTTCGTAGAGTCGATGGGTGCGGAGGAGAAGATGAAAGCTGCGCAGCACCTGGGAGACCTGGGCGAGTCGCGGATCCTCATGGTGAGCGTACTCGCGGGCTCCTGGAGAAGAAGAATAGGATGCTGAAGCCGATTGGCCAGCACGCGGCTTAGCCGCCAATTTTTCGTCGCGAAGGGCTGTGGCGTAAGAGGTCAAGAGCGTATCCCGAGTCCTATCTAAACTTTGCCGGATATGCCGTAACGGCCTGCGAAGAAGGCGGGTCGTACCAAGGCAGGAAAAAAACCTGCCGTTGGTGGCCAATCGGGCACAGTAAGGATGGCGGAGGGGACGAGCAAAGGATATAGTACGACTAGGCCATCGTATAGACGGAATGGGCACAAAACAGGCCCAACGGAATGAAGGAGATGTGAGTTTTACGCTTTTATTTCGCTGTACGGGAATGGAGTTTTTCAGTTGGGACGAAGATTGATGTTCACGTCGACGGTACCACCCTCACTGGCTTCCACGCCGCGCTTGCCGATCTGATAGCCCTTCAATTTCAGAGCAATAATGTGCGTACCCGAGGGAATCTGAACGCGGGCGGGAGAGACTTGGCCCGCCGGTGCGCCGTCGATGTAGATATCCGCACCTTCCGGAGTGGAACGAACCTGCGCCCAAGCAACGTGTACCGGAGCCTGCGGCTTCTCCTTCAACTCCGCATCGAGAGAGGTCTGCACGTTCTCGTTGACTTGAACATGGCCGGCGTAGGCTTGATAGCCGGGAAGACGCAAAACCAAATCGTATTGGCCAGGGGCTAGGGGAAGTGTTGCCGGAGTTTGACCCGATTGCTTCGCGCCATTGATGAAGATGTCCGCGCCGGCGGGACGACTATTGACGTAGAGGCCTTTGGCGAGAGCTTCGAGATGGAGTTTTTGATCGAGAGCCTGTCCGGCTTTCAGCTCCAAAGCTGTTTGCAAAGGCGAGTAACCATCCCTCTTCACTTGCAGGCTATAGCGATTGGGGGCCAGGTTGTTGAAGCTGCAGGGCGTCTGGCAATCGAAGAGTTCGCGACCTGCGGGCCCGAACAGAGTGGCGGTGGCTCCGATCACGTCCGTGACGATGTGAATGGCACTTTTGCCCTCGGCTGGAACCGGATGCGCGCCATTCTCACCCTGTTCGGCGCCGGGGACGGCGGTGTCGTCATATTGGATATCGTCCACCACGCGAATGTTGGAGGGGGCGTTGCGCATGAATTTGAGCAAGGCAGCGTGTTCTGCGGGACGTAGTTTTCCAACAAGCATGAGAGTGCTTGCGGTAGCGTTCACCTTCACGCGACCCGTCAGATTTTTGTCAGCGATAGCCTCTTCGATCTGACGTTTGTAATCCGCAGCGGCGGGCGTTATCGACGGTTCGATTTTCTTTGGCGCTGGCGGAATGGCGATAGGTTGCTCCGCAGCTGGAGCAGGCGAAGGCGCAGCGTCGATCGGCGCACTTTTTGTGGTGTCCGTGGCCGCAATGGCTGGAGCAGAGTTCAGCGTAGGAACTGTAGCGTCCAGCGGTTCCTGTTTCGCGGCAGCCGCGGGAGGATTGGCGGCTTGGACAGGGGAGTCATTGTTTCTGGCGCGGGCGGCCTGAAATTCGGGGCGGACCCGGATGACGCCGTAGACAATGACGGCGACAAGCGCGAGCGCGGCGAGCAGGGTGAGCAAGGGACTGCTTCTCTTTTTCGGTTCTTCGTAAGGTGGCAGCGGGCCGGTGCGGCGGATCGTTGGAGTGTGCAGGGGCGTGGTAGCGCGCTGTTGCAGGGAGTGGGCCGCGGCGGCCGTTGCGGGGTCCTCCGCATATTGGGTGCGAAGAGGGCTTGTGGGAGTGGAAAAAGGCTGGCCCGCTCCCTGTCCCCGGGGGGAGATCATGGTGGCGTCGGGATTGCGGTCATTGCCACCGAGGGCGCGGTAATTGCGCAAATCTTCGAGCATCTCGCGGCAGCTCTGGTAACGAACATCCGGTTCCTTGGCAAGCGCCCGCATCACGATTTCATTCAGGCCGGGATGAATCGAGGGATTCAATTGGCGCGGCGGGATAGGTTCTTCGTTGACGATTTTATAGATGACGGTGGTGATGCTTTGTCCGGGAAATGGTTTTTCCCCGGTGAGCATTTCGTAGAGGACAACACCGAGGGAGAAAATATCGGTGCGGCCGTCGACAGGGCGGCCCTTCACTTGTTCGGGAGACATATAGCTCGGGGTGCCCATCACATGGGTAGTCTGCTGCACAGTGCCGAACTGGAGTATTTTGGCGGTGCCAAAATCGGTGACCTTAACGGTGTCATCGGCAGTGAGCATGAGGTTGGCGGGCTTGATGTCGCGGTGGACGATGTTGCGCTCGTGCGCGAACTGGAGTGCACTGCAAGCCTGCTCCAAAATACGGAGAATGCGAGGAACAGGAAAGGCTTCGCCGCTGTCGAAGACCGCTTGCATGGATTTTCCCGGCACGAGTTCCATGGTGATGTAGTAGAGGCCGTCCTCTTCGCCGGCGTCGTAAACCACAACAATGTTGGGATGGGTAAGAAGACCGGCGGCGCGGGCTTCCGTTTGGAAACGAGAAAGAAGTTCCGGGCGGGTAAGGCCGGTACCTTCTTCTGTGAGGCGAATGGTTTTTACGGCGACATTGCGGCCGATGACGGGGTCAATGGCCAGATAGACGATGCCCATGGCGCCGCGGCCAAGTTCGCTCAGGAGTTCATACCGTCCGGCTTTAGTCGTCGTTGTCATGAAGGTCCCGCCACGCGCGGGTGGCCTTTCTTAAACACCAGGAGTAAGGGCAAGGTTGCACCGCAGGAAAACGCGTGCATTGCGGGAAAGGAGGCTCCTTGCGGAGCTTGGTTTTCGGACTACGTTAGAGTTGATGCCTCTCCCGGGACACACACCCTCGCCATCATTGACAGTAGCGGGGGCAATTTTAATGGGTCAACGCTACTGGAGTACTAGTGTGACGCACTGTATATGTCCGTTGGGACAGGGGTGGAGAACTTCCGACCAGATGATTGAAAGCGATGGAGAGAAGCAGCGGGCTGAGAAACCTGATGCCGTCGCGATTGACTTGGAAATAGGAAATGTTTACGCTGGCGGCTAGCGCGAAGGGCGCATCCAGTCCGCGGAAAGGGCCGTGCCCACCTTCAACCAAAATAGCGAAGGTTACGAACCTTCTTTCAGCCTGATTTGAGCGGATTCCAGGCGCAGCCATGAAAGGAAGGTCGTAATGGATGCCAAGGAATTGCCCACTCGTCCGAGTGTGGAGCAATACAAGAAACAAGCGAAAGACCTTTTGAAGGCAGCCAAGTCAGGCGATTGCGAAGCGCTTCAACGACTCGCGAAACAGCAGCCTCGCTCACAGCGTTTGCCGGACACAGCAAGACTTGGAAGAAAGTTCTCGCTTTCCGATGGGCAATTCACGATCGCGCGTGAGCATGGCTTCGAGAGTTGGACGAAATTTACGAAGCATATCGAAGCGCTAAATCGTGAACGATCTCTCGCCGCGCTGGATAATCCGACGGAGGCGTTTATCAAGGCCGCGTGTGTTCCGCGCGACTCCGGGCATGCTTCGGGAACGCTTGAGGATGCCGAGGCAATCTTGGCCGCGTATCCCGCCGTTGCGCGCAGCCATATCCATACGGCAGCCATCTTGGGCGACCCCGCTGGCGTGCAGCATTTCCTCACCCTCGATCCAAGGAATGCCCAGGCCAAGGGTGGCCCCTATGGTTGGGATGCGCTCACGCATCTGTGTTTTTCACGATTCCTGCGACTGGATCGCGCCAGGTCGGACAGATTCGTGAGTGCAGCGAAGGTGTTGCTGGATGCGGGAGCAAACGCAAATACCGGCTGGATGGAGGAGGACCACCAACCGCACCCGGAGTGGGAAAGCGCGATCTACGGTGCGGCCGGGATTGCGCATCATGCGGAGTTGACTCGGCTGCTATTGGAATACGGGGCAGACCCGAACGACAACGAAACTCCCTACCATGCACCGGAAACATACGACAACGCCGCATGGAGGGTACTGGTCGAGAGCGGAAAACTCAACGAAGACAGCCTGGCGACGATGCTGCTCCGCAAAGCCGACTGGCACGACCATGAAGGAATCAAATGGATCCTGGAACACGGAGCGGATCCGAACCGGAAAACCCCATGGGGTAAGACCGCACTTCACCAAGCCGTGCTGAGGGACAACAGCATCGAGATCATGGAAGTGTTGCTGGATCACGGTGCCGACCCGACGCTGATTTCGGAGCGCCCGGAGCGTTCGGCACAGGTTACATCGGGAAGATCGGCGGTGGCGATGGCTGCGCGAAGAGGGCGCGGCGATGTACTCGAGCTGTTCAAGCAACGAGGAATTCCGATCGAGCTACCGGGAGTAGATGGACTGATTGCCGCATGTGCGAGAGGCGATGAAGGGAGAGTTCATGCCCTTAGAGAGAGAGAGCCCATCTCCTCCGAGAACTGCTGGCCCGTGGCGGCAAGCTCCTGGCGCAATTCGCAGGCGTCGGAAATATGGAAGGTGTGCGACTTCTTCTCACTCTCGGTGTGGACGTCGACGCGGTAAGCGAGGAAGGCGACCCTTATTTTGATGTGGCGAAGCACAGCACGGCGCTGCACGCTGCGGCTTGGCGCGCGCAGCACGCGACAGTGAAACTGCTCATCGAACGCGGTGCACGGATGAACACGCTGGATGACCAGGGGCGCACGCCACTGGCCCTGGGGGTACGGGCGTGTGTGGATTCCTATTGGAGGGACCGACGCTCCCCAGAGTCGGTGCGGATGTTGCTCAGCGCGGGAGCCTCGGTGAACGGCGTCCGTTTTCCCTCTGGGTATGCGGAAGTTGACGAACTACTTCGAGCACACGGCGCGAAGGAGGGCGAAGAGGATTAGGGCCGCGGGATTTGGTCCCAGGAGGACATGGTGCGCTCGGGCATGGGCAGATTGGTTTCGCGCAAGGGTCGATCGACTTCGGCGGGTCGGGCGGGAGCCTCGAGGCCGTCGGTCAGAAGGAAACCCTGGAGGGCGATGCCGGTGGTCCAGACGTTCTCGAGCAAGCGAACATATTCTAGTTGAAGTTCGAAGAGTTTGCGCTGCGATTGGATGACCCGAGGGTAGGAGGCAAGCATCCGGCCGTACTGCTCATTCATAAGGGTGTAGGCTTTTTTGGCGCGGGGCAGCATGGAATCGCGGTATTGCGTGGCCATCACTTTTGAGGTCGCGTACTGGTCGAGAATAGAGGCGGCCCGTTCACGTAGGGTGAGAACGACGCGCTGCTTTTCGAGTTGCGCGCGGTCTAGATCCGCGGCGGCGGCGGCGACGTTGCCTTGATTGCGGTTGAAGATCGGAAGTTGGACAGCGAGTACGGCGAGGCCTTCCCAACCGATGGCCTGGGGAAAGGTGCCGAGCGGTTCGTTGTTGTACTCGAAACCGCCTCGAAGTTGCAGGTCGGGGATTACCTGACTTTTAGCGCGGATGATTTCCGCAGCGGCGCGCGCGCTGGTGGCGTCAGCGATACGGTTGGCGGGACTTTGCGTAGAAATCGTCTCCAAAATCAGATCTTCATTGATGTCAGGCCAAGCGCGCTCCAGATCGCCGGCCACGGTGGCTTGCGGAAGATCGGGTTGGCCGATGATCGCGGCGAGTTGCCTCCATTCTTCTCGCAAGGAACTTTCCTGCTCGAACGCTGCCAGATGAAAGCGCTGCGCTTCGACCTCTGTCTCCAACATTTCCGTTTCGTCGACTTGACCGGTCTGAATAAGATTTTCCTGGGATTGACTGTAGGCGAGCGCAATCTGGCTGAGGTCGCGGCGAAGACCGAGTAGTTCCTGTGCGGCGAGGACCCGGTAAAAAGCGATCTTCACGGAAGTCTCGACGCGCGTTTTTTGTTCTTCGGCTTCGAGTTCGGCAAGATGCACTTCTTTTTCAAGGACGATGCGGCTCTTGTTCAGCTTTCCGCCGGTGACGAGCGTTTGTTCCGCGAAAAAACCTTGCTTCCCGCCGTGAATGGAGCCGCCGCGAATTTCGTCGCCCGTGTATCCGACCGTGGGATTGGGGTACAGGCCGGCTTGTTGCTGGCGCGCGTGAGCGGCGCGAATCTCGGCTTCGGCCTGACGGAGAGTGGGATTGGATTGCGAGGCGAGGCCTTGTGCTTCCTCAAGAGTGAAGAGTTTTCGAGCGGCTTGTTCCTGGGCGCGGCCGAGACGCGGATAGACGGGCGCGACCGGTTTGATGTCCCCGTGATGGTGGTGCATCTCTTCTTGCGGTATGGGCATGGATTGCTGGGCGAGGCAGGGCATCAGAGTCCCCATCATTGCGATTTGGAAAGTGACGAGTAATTTCGATTTCAGTCGCATTGCGAATCCTTTTTTTGTTTTCTTAATTCGTAGTGCTGGGAAAGGTGTTTTACCGGGTCGAGATCGCAGAAGCGGTTGCGCGCCGCCGAAATCCGGGGGTCGATTAGGTGCCGGGGGGATGCGACGGCTCGGGTTCGGTTTTGTGTTCGCGGACGCGCGATTGAATTTCCTCATACTCGCTGTCCGTGAGGACGCGAACCATCGTCATCATACCCATCATGCCGGCGCTCCAGTTCGCAGGGAGGCCATGGGTTTCGGGCTTGGCGACGGCTGCATCCATGCCCATTTCCATGAAGGCGTCTTGCGGGAAGCCGGGAACGGAGTTGGCATCTTCGGCGATGGGAGAGTGGTGCACGTGCTCGACGCCGATATCGCCAGCGAGAGTTTCCATTTGGCTGAGGGCGCGGGGATCGGTGGAATCGGCGGTCTGAATCTGCCGATCCTTGAGAAGGTCCATCATGCTGTTCATCATGTGATGTGGCAGGTGGCAATGAATCATCCACGCGCCGGGATACTTGGCTTCGAACTCGACGACCTTGGCCTGAGCGACGCCAACCAGGACGGTGTTCGTGGGATACCAAGTGGATTCGGGGGCCCGGCCGCCCTCGGTTCCGGTGATGACGAACTGGTGGCCGTGGAGGTGGATGGGGTGGTGATCCATGCCGAGATTGACGAAACGGAGACGAACGCGGCTGCCGAGGCGAACGAGGAGCGGCGTGGTGGAGGGAGCGGAAAGGCCGTTGAAGGTGAGCCAGTTGAATTCCATGGAGGCAGTGTTGGGGACGGTATTGTTGGGGAGGACGGCCCACTCCTGAAGGACGATACCGAAATCGTGATCGACGTAGGGAGTCTGTGGCGTTTGCGGGTGGGCGATAAACATGCCGAGGAGACCGATCATTTCCTGCATGGCGCTGTGCGCGTGATAGAAGAAGGTACCCTCCTGATGGACAGTGAATTCGTAAGTGTAGGTTTCGCCGGGAGCGATGGGCTTCTGGCTGATAAACGGGACGCCGTCTTGTTCGATGGGAACTTCGAGCCCGTGCCAGTGCATGGAAGTGCTTTCGGGGAGAGCGTTTTCGACGTGGATGCGCACGCGATCACCTTCTGCAACCTGAATGGTAGGACCGGGAGAGCTGCCGTTGTATCCCCAGACGTCGAGGGTCTTGAAAGGTGCGATTTTTTGTTTCAGGGGCGCGGCTTTCAGGCGAAAGACTTTGACGGTGCCATCCATTTCAAACGGAAGATTAGGAATATCTGGCGACACCATGGGTACCGACGGTTTCACCGGCGGATCCTTGGCGGCATGTGAATGAGGATTCGGACCGTCGCTTCGGGTTGGGGTGGGAGCGGCGCCAAGGCTGGCTCTGAAACCAAACAATCCCGCGCCAAAGAGCATGGCGTCTTGAAAGAAATTTCTGCGTGAGCTGCTCATAAAACCTCCGAGATACAAGTTCGCTGATGCTGAGGTGGAAAGGACTTAAGCGGCCGCTTCAGAAGGCCAGGGCTACACAAGCATGGTTAAAGACAAACGCGGAGAGAACTCAGATACGGAGAGGAAGAAACGTAACCAAGCATAAACTGGATGCGTGCAGTGGGGCTTCGGCGCGCATGTCACCCGATGGAGTGAAGAGGTGCGAGGAAGTATTGCAATCAGAAGCGATTTGGAAGGTGAACCCGGCGAAAGCTTTGATCGTCGCTGAAAGATTTTCCGGGCAGGGCGCTGTGAACAGGAGTTCTCCCGCGGCGCAAGGATTGCCCGCCGGGTTGATGGCGAATGGGGTTGTGGTGCCTGGGTGGCTCGACGAGTGATGGCAACCGTCCGAGGAGCCGCCCGAGGGGTTGGTCGTACAGGCGGTGGCGGCGCAGCGAGCTGCGCAAATTGGCGCGCTTACTAAGCAGAGAATGAGAGCCGCGGAAAGCAACGCATAGGCGATGGAGTGAAAGCGTGAGCGAGCTTTTCGGCCCATAGGAGCAAGGTACGGCCTGTGTGCGTTTGCGTCAATAGCGGCCGGTCAGCGTCCATGGGTGTCTGCGTCTGCGCTGATTTTTCCGGCGAAGGTGCGGTAGACATAGGTGAAGTAACCAGCGGCAAGAATCATGCCGATGACCCACCAGATCAGACCGATCTTCAATCCGTAGTCGGCAGCCTTGGCATTTGCGACCGTGAGCGAATAGGTTGGGTTGCGGGCCGGGAGGACCATGGGATAAACGCCGAAGACCACGCTGGTCAGCATGCCAAGGAGGTAAGTGCAGGAGGCCAGGAAGGCGTTCCGTTCGTTGCCGCGGCGTAATTCGAATTGGACACCGGCGAGTCCAGCGATGGCGATGGCGGGGAGAATGAAGCCAGCGGGCCAGGTTTTGAAATTGGCGAGGACCTGCGGCTGAACGGTGAAGGTCACCATGGTGAGGACCCCTGTGAAGATAAGTGCCCCCCACCAGGTCCCTGCGGCGAGGCGCGTGGAACGGTCGCGGACAGCGCCTTCGGTTTTCAACTGGACCCAGAGTGAACCGTGCATCATCAAGACGATGAGCGCAGTGATGCCGACGAGAATCGTGTACCAGTCGAGAATGCCAGTGTGGTCGCCGAGCTGAAAATTCGTCCACAAAGGTTCGAAGAAATAGCCGCTGTCGTCCAGGGGAACGCCGCGAACCACATTGCCGAGGGCCGCACCAAAGAATACGGCCAATAAGAGGCTAGCGGCGGAGAACAGGAAATCCCAGAAGGGAATCCAAATCACGCTTTGGATGTGATTGCGGAATTCGACGGCGCTGCCGCGGAGAATCAGCAGCCACAAGACCATCATCAACGGTAGATAGAAACCGCTGAAGCCGCTGGCGTAGAGCAAGGGAAAGGCGAAATAGAGAGTGCCGCCGGCAGCGAGAAGCCAGACTTCATTGCCATCCCAAACGGGGCCAATCGCGGCGATCACCTGGCGGCGCTCTTCGCCGCTCCTGGCAACCAGGAAATGAATGGCACCCGCACCGAGATCGAAACCATCGAACAAGACATACAGGGCGACCATGACAGCGACGAGACAGAACCATAGCGTTTCCATCGGTGGCTCCTTAGTCCGCCTCTACCAATGCAGGTGAGTCTGAATTGAAACCCAAATCGGGCTCTGGCCCTTGTTCAATTTCGCGATAAACAAGGAAGAGCCACAAGATCGAAAGCAAGGTGTACATACCCATGAATCCGAGGAGAGTAAACCAGGCATTTCCGGCGACGACGCGGGGAGAGACACCGCGAAGAGTGCGCATCACGCCGTAGATGAGCCAGGGCTGGCGGCCGAGTTCGGCGGTCATCCAGCCGGCGGTGTTGGCAATGTACGGCAACGGGGCGCTGAGCATCAGTAGCCAAAGCATCCAGCGTGATTCAAAGAGTTTTTTTCGCCAAAGAAGAATAGCGGAAAGGCCCATGACGGCAATAAAGATGGTGCCCAGCCCGACCATCACGTGATAGCTGTAATAGAGAAGTTCGATCGTGTCCGGCCATTCATTTTCGGGGAAGGAGTCGAGCCCGCGGACGTGCGCGCTCCACTTCTTGTAAGTGAGGAAACTGAGCATGGACGGAACTTCGAGAGGGTTATCGAGTTTGCGCTTTTGGACGTCGGGCTGGCCGAGGATAGCCAGTGGCGCGCCTTCCTGGGAAACAAACAGTCCTTCCATCGCGGCGAGCGTGGCAGGCTGGTATTCCGCTACCATTTTCCCTTGGATATCACCGGTCGGGGCGAGCTGTAGGACAGCAGCGATGACGCCGACGATCACGCCGATACGCACAAAGGTTTTTCCGTAGAGCAGGTCGCGCTGGGAAAGTAGGTAGAAGGCGCCAACAGCGGCCATAACGAAGCACCCGGTTTGAACCGCGCCGAGCATGTTGTGCGCGTATTGTCCTAAGGCCCAGGGATTGAGCAGCAAGCCCCAAAAACTGGTCAGGGCAATTTCGCCGCCGGGCAAGAGGCGATAGCCAGTGGGATGCTGCATCCAGGCGTCCGTGGCAACGATGAGATAGCCGGAAAGCCACGAACCGACAAAAACCAGAAGGGCGGAAACCCAGTGACCGACGCGGCCCAGTCTTTTCTCGCCATAGAGAAAGAGTCCGAGGAAGCTGGACTCCAGAAAGAAGGAGAAGATTCCTTCCATGGCGAGGGTTTGGCCAATGACGCCACCTGCGGCTTTGGAAAATTCGGCCCAGTTTGTGCCGAACTGAAACTCCATGGGGATTCCGGTGACCACGCCGAGGGCGAAATTGATGCCGAAGATTTTTGCCCAGAAGCGAGCGGAGCGGTTGTAATGTTCATCACCTGTGCGGAGGGCCATGGACTTCAGGATGACGATGAGCAGGGCCAGGCCCATGGTCAATTGGGGGAATAAATAGTGGAAAGTCACCGTGAAGGCGAAATGCAGACGGTGTATAGCCAATGCGGATCCCACGAGGGCACCTCCAGCCACGGAAAAGTGTGCACGTCGAAAAAACGGCCGACAGTTGCAGGGAGCGAGCTGCGCGGAGCGAACTCCCTGATTTTCGCACCTTTCTTAAGTTGGGTAAACGCGAAATTGGCACGGGGCGGTGGCGACGATGTTAGTACTTATTGTGGAAGACGGCGCGGTTGATATCGGGCCAAAACTCTTTGGCGATGTTGCTCAGGCCGTCTTGGAAAATTTGGCTCCCCCAACGCTGGTAGGTTTTAACCCAGGTATTTCCCGGTGGGTAGTAGGCATTGGAAATGCCGGCAGCGGCTCCGGCGCCAATGACTTCGGAAAAATTGAAAGTGGGCTCTCCAGAGTCCTTCCTGGTGATGAGCAGGCGACTGACGGCGTAACCGGTACGCTTGAAGAAACCTCCATGACCTAAAGTGTAGTAGCGCGGGTCTTCTTTGGTGATGGCCGGGACGATGGCTTCGACCATGTAATTCTCAATGGTGCCGTCCGCAAAGACGTGACCATAGTACAGTCCGTAGCCGGAAGCGCCTTGTCCAAAAGAGGGCTCCGACTTTCCCGCCATCGCGATTCCAGCCACGATGCCCTCATAGATGAAAGCGGAGTAGTCGAAGCTTTCCTGAGTGGCGAGCCATAATTTTTCCTTAAAGCTCTGCGGAGGGAGATAGGTGTTGGCGCTGACGGAACGGAAGTTTGGAACAATCCAAAGGATGCGCTTGGTCTGCACACCGGTTTGCTCGACATCGGTTTTGGGCTGAGGCGAATCGATCTTGGAGCCGTTTGAAACTTTATCTGCTTTGGGATCTGGAGTGGCTTTTGGCTGGGGCGGATCTTGAGCGACCGGAGTGGCTGGCTGCGTGGGGTTCGCTGGGTCCTGCGGGGGCGAGAATTGCTCGTCGAGCCCTGTCGACTGCCGCGCTCGAGCGACAGAGCATCCCAGCACGCCAAACAACAAGATCCCTGCAAGAAAGACTAATCTTCGCTTCAAAACTTCCCCCCGGATGGAATTAGGTTACATGCCACAGTACTCTCCTGTCACAACCCTATCTAACGAACCAGCCCAATTGGATTCCGGGGAGAGCTTGCGGGATGCATCCAACGGCATGATCCTTCCTGGCTTAGACTGACGGAGTTCTCTCCGTTTTTGGTGCCATTTGCTTGCACGAGCAAGTACCTTGCAAGTACCTTTCTAGTTGACTCCCACCCCTTCCGGACCTACTATCATGCGACTGCGGGGGGAGTAGAGTCTGCCCGATGGATTCGAGCGTACCCAGCGCTCATTCTCCTGCCGCGCTTCTCAGATCGAATATCTCAAAAATCCGGGAGTGCATTCATGATTCTTCAATTGAAGAAAAGCCAGCCCGCGCCGGACATTTGCCTGATGGAATTTACGGGCAAACTGATGATGGGAAACGACAGCCGGCAGGTGGAATGGGGAGTGGCCGAACAGCTTGTCGCGGGAGTAAAGAAAATCATATTTGATCTCAGCAAACTGGAGGCCATCGACAGCACGGGCGTCGGCATTATCGTGATGTGTGAAGGAAAAGTGCGCAAAGCGGGAGGGGAAGTGCGCATTGCGGGACCGGCAGGGCTGGTGCACGATACGCTGGTCATGACGCATGTCGACCGGCTGGTGCGCATCTTCCCGACGGCGAATGATGCTGCGCAAGATTTCCGAGTAGCTTGAAATTATTGGAAGGAAGCTACCGCGTCTTTGGCATCCTCAAATGTGGTGAAGAGATTCAACAAGCCCACCATCTTCAAAGTCTGCACCGTAAACTTGGAAGGCTTCAACAGGCGGATGGCGCCGCCGTTTTGCTTGGCGGTGGTGAGATGACGGACGAGCATGCCGATGCCGCTGGAATCGATGGTGGGAACTTCTTCGATGTCCAGGACAATGCGGTTTTGGCCTTGGCCAAGAAGCTCCGTCATGGTGGCGTTGAAACGATCGAGTGGCGGCCCCATGGAAAGGCGCCCTTTCAGCTTAACTATTTTCACTCCGTCAATTGTTTTGGTCTCGATATCCAAGGTACCCATCCCTTAGGGAATAGCCGCAAGCAGCAGTTCCCCTCGTTGACACTCCAAAATCCCTTTGCTACAGTTCGCGCACAAGTTAGATAATCTTAGCCCAAAAAGCAAGAAACACAGTCCGACAGAAGCCTTACGTCCCGAAGTGTAGGCCGGACAGAAAGTCAGACCTTGGCAAGCTCGGAACAAGAATCCGTGCTGGATCTCTCCCCGCTATCCACCCAACTTCTCGCGGAGCAAGAAGTGGCGCCGCGCGCCCGAGCGTTGGCGAGGTTTGTTGCGGGCCTGCTGCCAGACTGTGCTGTCAGTGTATACACACTTGCGTCCGACGAGAACTCCAATTTCTGGATGCACCGTGCCATCGTGGGGGATGCGGCGATTCATCAGCAGACTATCACGGCGGAATCCGGGCTGCTGGGCTCGCTACTCAGTGAGTCCGTGCCCGTTCTACGCACGACTCCCGATCTGAAGCGCGAGGACTATCCGCACATTGACACGCGCAAAACGTTGCTTTCGCTTGCCTGCATTCCGCTGATTCATGGTGACAACCTGATCGGGGCTCTGGAGATCCTTGCCTTCGAAGAGCCTAATTCGGAGGAGGATGTTCAGACACTCCTTCCCGCGGCAGAACTGGCGGCGGCGGCGCTGTCTTCGGCGCAAGCTTACGAAGCCGAGAGGCATGGCACATTCAGCTCCATCACGCGATTGACGCAACTGTATGACCTAGAAAAGGTGTTTTCCTCCACGCTGGAAATGCAAGAACTGCTGCCACTGATTGGTTCCAAGTTTTCCGAGATACTTGAGTGCCAGGCGGTGAACATCTGGCTGTTGCAACCGGATGAAACCGTCGAGTTGATGCACCAGGCGGGGGAAGACCCCACTAGCTTCAAAGGGCAATTGCTGAAAGCCAATGAAGGCATCGCCGGCACGATTTCCGATAACGGGGAAACCCTGTGTCTTTCCGAGGCGAATGATCGGCGGCTCATACAACGGAATGAGGCCGCGCCAGAGGATCCTGTAGTTTCGCTGATCGCCGCGCCCATCATGGATAAAACTGCGCTGGTGGGGGTCGTAGAAGCGGTCAATAAGTTGGACGGGACGCCATTCGATGACGACGAGCTGTTCACGTTGAGCAGCCTGACGGAGACCGCATCCACGGCGCTGCATAACGCGAGTCTGCTGATGGCCGAGCGCAAAGTGGAGGTTTTGGAGACGCTGAATACCGTAAGCCACGAAATCACCTCCACGCTGAATCTGGAACGCATGCTGCAGACGATCGTCAATGCGCCACAAGCGGTGATTCCGTACGAACGAGCGTCGATCGTACTGGTGCAGGGCGGCCGTTTCAAGCTCAGCGCAGTGACTGGATTGACGCAAGTGAACGCGGATGCACCGGACATCGCGCCACTGAATGAAATCCTTCAGTGGGCGTCACTGTCCGAAGAGACCATCCACGTCGGCCAGCACGGAGAAGAGATCGACAGCGACCGCGAAGAGACGCGCGCCAAATTCAAGAAGTACTTCGCCGCATCGGGAATGCGCGGCTTCTACGCCCGGCCGCTGAATGACGATACCGGACGCGTCGGCATGCTCGCAATGGAGAGCAGCGATGCAGATTTTATGGGGCCGGCGCACATTGAAATTCTTGAGGTGCTTGCCGGACAGGCAACTGTCGCTCTGCGCAACGCACAAATGTACAAGGAACTGCCGTTTATTTCCGTGCTGGAGCCGGTGATGGTGCGCAAGCGGAAATTCATGGCCATGGGGAAGCGACGGCGCACACTGTACCTTGTGCTGGCGGCGGCCGCCTTATTTTTCCTGGTAGCCTGTCCGCTGCCTCTGCGCCTAGACGGTGATGCCGTGGTTGCGCCAGGCCGTAGGGCCCTGGTGCAACCGGAAGTGGAGGGGGTGGTTGCCAAGGTTTTTGTCCACGAAGGGCAAACGGTTGCGCGCGGCCAGGTGCTGGCGGAAATGGAAGCGTGGAGTCTGCGCTCGGCACTGACGGAAGCGCAAGCAAAGTATGAATCCGCACTGCTGCAGACGAATCGAGCGCTGGCGGCCAACGACGGAGCCGAAGCGGGCGCGCACCGGGTGCAGGCTGATTTTTGGAAGGCAGAAGTGGGCCGCGCGCAACAGATGCTGGAAAAGGCGCAGTTGCGTTCGCCCATTGATGGGGTGATTGCTACGCCGCACGTGGAGAACTTTGCTGGGCGCAAACTAGAGCAAGGAGATTCTTTCGCCGAAGTAGTGGACACCTCGCAAGCCATCGTTGATGTGGCGATCGATGATTTCGATGCTGGTTTGCTGAAGTTGGGACAGAAGGCGGCGGTCAAGCTGAACAGCTATCCCACGGACACGTTCCGCGGCGAAGTGGTTATTGTCAGCCCCAAAGCGGAGACTGTTCATGAGGTTCCAGTTTTTTATGCCCGTGTGGGAGTGCCCAATCCCGATGGAGTCATTCGATCGGGCATGGAAGGCCGGGGTAAAATTCGCGTCCGATGGTACCCGGCGGGTTATGTTTTTTTTCGGCGGCTGTTTTTGTGGGCGTACTCGAAAGTGTGGTATTGGCTGGGGTGGTAAGAATGCGGTGGAGGGGAAGTATGCGAAGCCTGGTCGTAACAATTGTCGTCGGCGCAATTTTCTTTGCGGCGAGTTGCGGTAAGGACAAGTCCACTGCGTCCTCCATCACCAGCGCTGCGCCTGCCCCTTCGTTGCCTTCTACGAAAGCAGCACCCGCAGCAGAAGCCGCGGACACATCACTCACAGTGTCCGGACCCATTATCGTGGAGCACCAGGTGGAGATTACCGCGCAGCGCGACGGGGTGATGGCTAAGATATTTTATGATGCGCCGGCACGAGTAAAGTCAGGTGTCGTGCTTGCGCAATTGGATGACCGACAGATTGCTGCGAACCTGGAAGCGGCGCGGGCAAAGTCTCGCAGCATAGCGGCGGATCTGAAGAACTGGGAATCCGAGGCGGAGGTGTTGAAAGCGGATTACGGGCGCGCGCAAAAGATGTGGGATATGGGCCTGATCTCGGAGGAGCAGTTGCAGCACGCGCAATACAAAGCCGAGTCCGACCAGTGGGACATCAAACGCGTCCAGGAAACACTGAACACGGCGCACGACGAGGAACGCTCGCTAGAGTTGGAGTTGGAGAAGATGAAGATTACTGCCCCGTTCAGCGGTTTGATCGCGCGCCGCTATGTGCACGAAGGGCAAGAGATCAACAAAGGCGAACGGCTATTCTGGGTTACGGAGGAAGGTCCGCTTCTGATGCGTTTTACGCTGCCGGAGCGATATTTTGGCCACGTACGTCCCGTTCAGGAGTTTGCCGTAATGTCGGCAGACATTCCGGGGGAGAAGCATGTGGCGCGGGTAAAAGAAGTCAGTCCGGTGATTGATCCCTCCAGCGGGACGTTTGAAGTGCTGGTGGAGTTAATGGGAGAACGCGGAGGATTCCGGCCCGGGATGACCGCGAACCTTCGCGTCGAAAGCCCTCGCTAGAGGCGCCATGAATCTCACCCGTGTCCTGAACAACGCTCTGCCGGAGATACCGGCGCGCATTCTGTCGCAACGGCCGCCGAAGTCTCCTCCCGATGCTGTATTCAAAGAGACTATCGAAGATGGGCAGCCGATCGTGAAGGTGTTTATTCCTAGCCTACAGCTCATCTTCAGATTCCCGCCCGCGACTTGGACATTAATTCAATTATTCGACGGGCAACGCTCGTACGAGGAGGTTGCACAACTCTATTCAGCGCATTTGGGCGCGGAGTATAGCGTTGAGGACGTGAAGGAGATTGCCGGCACTCTGGAAACTATGGGCTTGTGGTACAAGACACCTCAGGAAAAGAACATCCAATTGATGCAAATGAGTGCGGAGGAGAGGCGCAAGCTGGTAAAGTCGAGGAACACCAGGTATGGGGATCTTGCTGAAATCGCCTTCCCCGCAATTAATCCCGACAAATTTATTTCCTGGTTGTATGACCGGACGAGTTTTATTTACACATGGTGGTTTACGCTTCTGACGTTTCTTGCGTTCGGGGTGACTGCTGCAATTACAATCACGCATTGGTCAGAAATCGGCAAGGATACGCTTGAATTTTTTACGTTTACCCATAAGTCATGGGGAGATTTCGCCGTTTTTTATGCCCTGGTGCTGTTCTCGCTTTGTTGGCACGAAACAGCACACGCACACGCCTGCAAACACTGTGGGGGGCGTGTACCAGCGATGGGCTTTCTGCTGATTTATCTTACCCCGGCTTTTTATACCGACACCACAGAAGGATTTATCAAAGGCACGCGTCCCCAGCGATTTGTCATCTCGATGGCGGGGGCCTACTCCGAACTAATGATATGTGCGGTCGCTACGCCTATTTGGTGGGGTACTCCGCCCGGGTCGAGCCTTCACAATGCTGCGTATTTGCTAATGTTAATGACAGGGATCGCGGGTCTGTTGCTCAATTGGAATCCGTTGATGAAATTGGACGGATACCACATGCTATGCGAAGTGGTAGGAATTGCAGACCTAAAAGAAAACTCCACGGCCTATGTTTCAGCGTGGGTGAAGCGTCACGTATGGGGACTTCCCGTCGAAGTGCCCTATGTTCCAAAGCAACGGCGATTGGGATTTGCTGTGTATGCGTTGCTATCGGGGGCGTATAGCTATACGGTGCTTTATGTGGTGGCACGATTCGTGGGTAACGTGTTCAGGAACTTTAGCCCGGAATGGTCATTCATACCGGAGTTGGGCACAGCATATTTCATTTTTCGGTCTCGCTTACGGTCATTGGGGAATTTCGTGAAATTCTTGTATCTGGATAAGAAGGATAGGATTCTTGCGATGTTGAGACGTCTGCAAGGTGCGGCGTTGACTATAGGGGTCCTGCTGCTTTTGTTCCTGCCTCTGTGCCACGATCATACGAGTGGTCGGTTTTTTCTGGAACCCGCCGAACGGGCAGTGGTGCGGGCGAGGGTTGCAGGGGAGATTAGCGAAGTTTTCGTCGGCGAGGGAATGGAGGTGAAAGTGGGCGCCCCGTTGCTCCAGATGAGGAACATGGCGCTTCAGTCAAAGGTGTCGGAGAGCGAAGCTGAATTATCTATCGCCTCGATGATGGTCAGCGAGGCCACGCTGCACAATGCGAATTTGGGCCTTGCCCTGGTAGATCGAGACCGACTGAAGAGACAGGCTCGCGAGCTTGAGAATCGGGCATCATTGCTTGAGGTGACGAGTCCAATTCAAGGTGTCTTGCTAACGCCCAAGTTGGCGGACCGAGTCGGGGCTTTTGTGCCCGAAGGCATGGAACTCGCGGAGATTGCGAACTTGGAGGTAATGCGCGCTCGAATCTATGTTTCGGATCATGATATGTCTAGAATTCGAGCCGGTGCGCTGGCTACTGCGCAAGTGACGGGGGTCGCTAAGAAGTGGAATGCGCGTACGTTGGACATCTCTCCAGTTTCTTCAGAGATTGCTCCTGAGTTGGCGGAGAAGTCTAAGTACACCGGGCTCAACCCACTAAATTTCTATGTTGTGGACTTGGCAATTGCGAATCCTAACGGGATACTAAAACCAGGAATGGTGGGGATAGCAAGAATTTACGGCCAAAGGCGTAGCCTAGCCGGATTGATCGTGCAACAGTTAATCGAGTTCTTTGGCCGCAAGGCATGGTAACCAAAAAAAAGGCCGCCGAAGGGCGGCCTTTTTTTCCCGGATTGCCGAAATTGTTTATATCATCTTAACGCTGGCGTGCCTGACAATCTTGCTGGGGTGCTTGACGACCGGACTGGGGTGCTTGACGACCGGACTGGGGTGCTTGACGACCGGACTGGGGTGCTTGACGACCGGACTGGGGTGCTTGACGACCGGACTGGGATGCTTCATCGCCGCGCTAGCGGATCCGACGCGGTCTTCCCGAGCAACGTTGGCCTTCTTGGTGGTCTTCAGGGTACTGATTAGGCTCTTCTTTTCGATGGACATTTTCTTCATGTGCTCCTCACCTAAAATTTTTGTCTTCGGCAGACGCATCACCACAGTGCATGAGGCGTGCCAAACTTCGAGCAAGGACGGCGCGGAAGCGGCGCGCTGAAAACAGGCCACTTAGTACTAACGTACTGCTGGCCCGGAGTACCTGGCCGGTGAAAAATTAAACATGGGGTTAAGAATTAACCTCTGATGGGTGAAAATGTGACCTCACTTACTATGGAACGGGGCGCTACTCGATGCGGTGCTTGCGACATAGGTACTTCATGCGCTGTGGGTCGATCTGGAGCAGGGCGGCCGCGGCCTTTTTTTTGCCGCCAGTCCTGCGCAGGGCAGCGTTGAGATAAGCTACTTCGATTTTTTCCATTTCTGCGTCGAACTCCACGCCACCCTCCGGAATGAGTATGGCTTCCTGGCTGGCAGCGCTGTGTTGCAGCATCTGTTGAGGGAGATGCTCAGGGGTGATTTCGTGGGCACTGACCATGACCACCAGTCGCTGCACGATGTTCTCCAGTTCGCGGACGTTACCCGGCCAACTATAGTCCTCGAGGATTTCCAGCACATCAGGTTTCAAGGTCTTCAAGGGCTTTTTTGCAGAAGCACAATGAATGCGCAGGAAATGATCCACCAGGATGGCTAT
>Ga0181523_10001520_pt1 | contig 24551 bp, 19 predicted proteins | sample PEATcosm2014_Bin_43_FD_119752 | JGI IMG/M metagenome (GOLD analysis project Ga0181523, IMG submission 119752) | Peatland microbial communities from MTU Mesocosm Facility, Houghton, MI, USA - PEATcosm2014_Bin05_30_metaG | ecosystem: Environmental > Terrestrial > Soil > Wetlands > Peat | place... | reverse complement strand
GACGCGCCGATAAAAGTTTTGAACATCAAATTAAACGGGCGCGGCTTGTTAAGTCTTGCTCCACTATCTGGAGAAAATAATGTCGAATCTGCGACATCACTGATAGATTCGCCGAGTAATTCGATTTCTAATGGAGGGTCGCCAGGCTTCCACACAGGCACTCCGCCACCGCTTGCGAGATCTACTCCTGCAAGAGCCGGAGGAAGACTTTCGTCTGGGTAGCGAACTCCTGCTGCAAAACGCCGCAAATAATATTCTTTCGCAACTTTTTTAGCTTTTTCGGAATGTTCACCTTTCCGAACAAGAACTGAAAACGGTTGACCGATTGGCCCCCAAGATTCAGGCGCGTGATGTGTTTTCCATTGCGCTCCCGTGAAGCTGTAAACTTTTCCACTTTGCGGTTCGATTTGATCGGCGCGATAACGTTTATTTGTTACCGGACATTCGACCATTAAATCCGCAAACGTGTCTACATGGCCGCTGGCCTTCCAGATTTGCGGCGACATGATGATGGTGGCTTCCAGGCCGACCACGTCGTCGCGCCGGCGAATCATGTCGTTCCACCAGAGGTCCTTGATGTTGCGCTTGAGTTCCGCGCCGAGCGGGCCGTAGTCCCAAAAACCGTTGATGCCGCCGTAAATCTCGGAGGATTGAAAAATGAACCCGCGCCGCTTGCACAGCGACACGATTTTTTCCATCAATGGGTTGTCTTTTGGCTCGGCCACAGTTGAATAGTGTTTGCGATGCGCGCCGTCCTGTCAAGGTGACGCCGCTTACGGAAATGTGAATAAGTGTTGAATCGGTTGTTAATAAGATTTTGTGCTTTGGCGTTGCGCAATCCACGCGCGAGTTCGAAGTTTTAGCTGCCTTCCTGGCCTTCTCTCGAAAGCAACGGACTGGCACATGCGGGGCGTCTAAGAGCTCGGACGCCCCCTTTTAATCTCGCTGAGGCAAAATTTTCAGGACCCTTGGCGCAGGCACGGGCATCTCAAAATGCGTGAGGTTCACGCGCGATGCGTGAAAATTTCGCGCGTAGCGCATGATGGAGAAAATTTCTCCACCGTTTTCATTGGGATTATTTCAGAAAAATCAGTTGGCATCGGCGGTGCTAACGGCCTCTCGGAACGACAGTGAGTGTGCTTTGAGTGAAGCCTGCCAACTGTCAACTGAACGAAGAAAAACAAAAATCCGTCAACTTATGAAAAGCATCTTCAAACACAAAAAGGCCTTCACGCTGATCGAACTGCTCGTCGTGATCGCCATCATCGCCATTCTGGCCGCCATGTTGCTGCCGGCGCTCGCCGCCGCCAAGCGCAAGGCACAACGCATCAACTGCGTGAACAACCTGCACCAGGTTGGCACCGCCTTCAAAGTCTGGGAAGGTGACAACGGCGACCGCTATCCCATGGCGGTCAGCACGCTCAAAGGTGGCGCGCTGGAGAATGTATGCAGCTCTCTGTCTCAGCTGGTTACCATGCCTGTCTCTGGCCTTACCAACGTTTTTTGCGTGATGTCGAATGAATTGAGCACGCCCAAGATTCTATATTGCACCTCTGACACCGGTGCCGGTCGCGGTGCCGCCACCAACTTTACGCAATTGGGCTATACTGCCCCCAACACATCCATTGAGGGCACGAACTGCATCAGCTATTTCATCGTTGGCGATGCGGCAGACACTTATCCGCAAATGATTCTGGATGGCGACCGCAACCTGGGAATCGCCCCTTCAGTCGGCAATTACGCCCCGTCAATCTCTCTTGTTCAGGGCCAACAGTGGCCGACGGGGGGCGGGGGGAGCGCGACCAAACCATGGGCATGGTCGGCGAATGAAATGCACCTGAAGGTCGGCAACATCGGCATGTCGGATGGGAGTGTTCAGCAGACAACGCCTTCCAGCTTTTTGGCTGCCCAGTTGAATGCCACGAACGGCACCGCTGTTCCGAACCCGTGGTACAACTTCCCGAACTAGGATACAGATTAATCTTCAACAGGAAACAGAATCAAGGCATCCGCAAGGGTGCCTTGGTTTGTTTTAGCCGGAGTGGCCCGCCCGGACGAGCCCCATTAAAGGCCGCAAACGGAAACGCCCGCGCCGGCGCGGGCGTTTGGTTCTCACTTTTTCAAAAGCCGCTGCCGGGCGAAAAAATTTTGCAGCAATGCGCGGCATTCTGCCTCACGCACGCCGCCCGTGATTTCACAACGGTGATTCAAGGCCGGACATTGGAGCAGGTTCATCGCGCTGCCGGCCGCGCCACTCTTCGGATCGTTTGCGCCGAACACGACCCGTGACACCCGGGCATGCACCACGGCTCCGGCACACATCGGACACGGCTCCTTCGTCGCGTAAAGCACGCAATCGGTCAGCCGCCAGTCGCCCACGATTTCCGCCGCCTGCGTGAGCGCGAGCATCTCGGCGTGGGCGGTGGCGTCTTTGAGCAATTCCACCTGATTGAACGCCCGCGCGATGATCCTGCCTTCGCGCACGATCACCGCGCCGACCGGCACTTCTCCCGCTTCAAAGGCTCTGGCGGCCTGGCGCAGCGCGTCACCCATGAAATAATCGTCGCTGTGCAAATCAATCACCGGTTCGTCCATAAATCAGTCCATAGTCCACAGTCTTGGGTCCACAGTCGAACCGCGGCGGATTGTTGACTGTGGACCGGCGACTGTGGACTCCTCCAACACCCATTCGTTCCGCCCGTCGGGATGACAATGGCAGTGCGCCGCGAAAAAGCCGCCGCGAAATTGCCAGAACCACGGCCAGATTTGCTCGCGGTCGGTTTGCGGAATTTTCAAGCCGGCCAGCGCCGCGCGCGGGAAAAATTGAAAGGTTCCCTCCGAATGCGCCGGCGGCAACGACTGCAATTTCGTCTTCACTTCAAACAAAAACATCAACCAATGCGTCCGGCCCTGATAACCGTGCTCGCTGACAATGCCGGTCAGATGCAGATCCGGCGGGTGAATTTTGACGCGGAGCTCCTCCGCGGCTTCGCGGCAGGCGCAAGTGTAGGGCGATTCGCCGATGTCCATTTTCAGTTTGCCGCCGCACGGGCTCCAAAAACCACGGTTCGGCTCCTGCGCGCGTTCGAGCAGGAGCACTTCGTCGCGCTCGCTGAAGCAATAAAGCAACGTGGCGATTTTGTAAGGCAATACCGCAGGCATTTATGATTTGAGATTTACGATTTACGATTGCTTCCCGGCAAATCTGACAAATCATAAATCATAAATCGTAAATCGTAAATTCTTCATTGTCACCGTGCGCCAAAATGCTAGCATGGCCGTCCTCGTTTCGATGGCAGGCAAAAATAACGCATGAAAACTTATGACATTGCTGTAATTGGCGGCGATGGGACGGGACCGGAAGTGACCCGCGAGGCACTCAAGGTTTCCGAAGCGGCCGCCAGGAAATTCCGTTTCAAACTCAACTGGCATCACTACGATTTCGGCGGCGACCGTTATCTGAAAACGGGCGAAGTGCTGCCCGACCGCGCGGTGGACGAGCTCCGCAAGTTCAAGGTGATTTTTCTGGGCGCCGTGGGCCATCCGCAGGTCAAGCCGGGCATCCTGGAAAAAGGCATTCTGCTGCGCCTCCGTTTCGAGCTGGAGCAATACATCAACCTTCGCCCCGTGAAACTTTATCGCGCCGTTGACTGCCCGCTCAAGGACAAGGGGCCGGAGCACATTGATTTTGTCGTCGTGCGCGAGAACAACGAGGGGATTTACACCGGCTCAGGCGGCTTTGTGTTCAAGGGCACACCGCATGAAGTTGCGATCCAGGAGTCGGTGAACACGCGCCGCGGCGTGGACCGCTGTTTGAAATACGCCTTTGAACTGGCGAAGCAGCGGCGCGCCGGCAAACCGTGGAAAGGCCTCAAGCCGGAGGACATCAAGGCGGGCAAAACCGCGCAACTGACGCTTTGCGGCAAAACGAACGTCCTCACGTTCGCCTTCGATTTGTGGGAACGCGCGTTCCATGAACTCGGCGCGAAGTATCCGTCGGTGAAACGCGATTACGCGCATGTGGACGCCACCTGCATGTGGTTCATCAAAAACCCGGAGTGGTTCGACGTGATTGTCACCGACAACATGTTTGGCGACATCATTACCGACCTCGCCGCGATGATTCAAGGCGGGCTGGGCGTGGCCGCCGGCGGCAACATCAATCCCGAGGGCACCAGCATGTTCGAGCCGATGGGCGGCAGCGCCCCCAAATACACCGGTCAGAACGTCATCAATCCCATTGCCGCCATCAACGCCGCCGGCATGATGCTCGATTTCCTCGGTGAAGCCAAAGCGGGTGTGGCTGTTGAAAACGCCGTCGTGAAGATCATCAATACGAAAATCAAGTCGCTCGCCGCGGGCAAGATGGGCCATGGCACGCGTCAAGTTGGTGATCTGGTGGCAGCGGCAGTTTGAAGATGAGGGCAGCGGATGAAAAGTCTGACCGAACATCTCTGGTTCGAAACGCCGCAGCGGCGCGATTATCTCAACATCACGGACAAGGTCGAGGAGCTGGTCCGGAAAAGCGGCGTTCAGGAAGGGCTTTGCCTCGTCAACGCCATGCACATTACCGCCAGCGTTTATATCAACGACGCCGAGGACGGCTTGCTGCATGACTACGATGTATGGCTGGAAAAACTCGCGCCGCACGAGCCAACCACACAATACCGGCACAACCGCACCGGCGAGGACAACGCCGATGCCCACCTGAAGCGGCAGGTCATGGGCCGCGAGGTTGTGGTGGCCATCACCAATGGAAAACTTGATTTTGGCCCGTGGGAACAGATTTTCTACGGCGAATTTGACGGCCGCCGCCGCAAACGCGTGCTGGTGAAAATTATCGGGGAATGATGGTTAGGGTTACTGGTGTTTGACGCGGTAGAATTGTTGCGAACCGTTCAATGGACAGACGGCACGAAATTGCCCGGTGCCCATTTGTGTGATGACCGCGCCCGTATCCGCAAAGCCGCCATCAACCTGCGTCGCACCGACCAACGAGAAGGATGAAGTGGTGTCGCTGGCTGCTCCGTTGAAATCAATTTGCACGTTGCCGACCACGATCGTCATGCCGGTGATGGAAGGCAGACCGCCGGAAACGTCGCTGGTCGTCCACGAAAGGGAAAAATTATCCAGGGCAAACGTGTCGCGGTTGCCGCTGCCGGTGCTGGCATTCAAAGCCACGACGCGAATCCAGACGTTTGAACCCTTGCCGTCCAGCGCCGTGCCGAGTGAAAGATTAACGTGCGTGGGCCCAAACACGCCGGGGTCGGTATAAGTCGCCAGTGGCGTGAACTGGGCGGGATTGTCTCCGAATGCATAGTCCAGCGTCCAAATGGTGGAACGCGACTGCACAGACAACATCAGAAAATCCAGACCCAACTGGAAATTCGCCATGCCGGTCGTGTTGGTGATGTTCAGGACGAACGCCGCGCCCGGGTCGCCGAAGGCGCTGGTCTGCCGGGTTCCCAGGGCGCGGTTGGTGCAGGCATCCTGGATGGCGGTGCTTTCGTTTCCCAGAAAATTAGTCCCGGAATTGCTTGCCGTTGAAGGGTAATTGGCGAACTGGCCGGAGGTGCTGCTCCAATGCGTGCGGCTTGAGGAGGCATCTATTAGCGTGCCGATGCCGGTGGCCGTGGCATTAGTCTTGACCGACCAGCCGGCGGGCAGGCCGGAATCGAGTCCGTCAAAATTCTGGAGATAATTTGTGCCGGTCAATGTCAATTGGGCATCCGTGACCGTCGCCAGAAAGGCGGCGACGCCTAGCGCGATTAGTTTTTGTGTATTCATGATTTCATTTAGATATCCACAGCTAACTGCCATGCCTTCTGTTCCTGAGGCTCGCAACATACCAGACCAAAAGCGCAAAATGTCAATGGGCCGCCGGAAGAATTTAGTGTCGCTGATGATTTGATTAAGACTGGAAGAATCCGCGGTTTTGCGCCGATTGGTTTTGGAAAAACCGGAAGGACCTTTGCTTGAACGCGGGAGGGAATTGTTCAAGCCGGAAAAATCCCCGCTCGAGCGCGGAGTTAAAGGGCTTGGAACTCACCCTCCCCGCCAATGCTGCGCGGGTGACGGGCGATGCGAATGCGGCGTTGATTAAACGGCGACTGCGTGTTTGCAAACGAGATGATAAATCATGATTTGTAACCGTGGGCCTTGGCCGGCCAGCAGGCCACGAAGAGCAGCGTGCCGATGGCCGCACCGCCGACCAGTCCGGCAAAACCCGCGTTCCAACCAAAATGCTGCACCAACGTTCCCAACCCCCAGCCGGAAAGCACAGTGCTCGCGTAACCAAAAATGCTCGTCAAACCAACGGCGGTGGCGGCGGCGCGCTTGGTGGCGAGGTTGACGCAGGCGATGGCCAGCAAGCATTGCGGGCCATAGACGAAAAAGCCGGTGGCGCAAAGCAGGCCGGCAGTGAGCAACTCCGATTGCGTTTGAATTTTCCACAAAAGCCAAACTGAAACACCTGCAAGCGCCATGTAAATGGCGCACGCACGCGCGGCGCGTCCGCCGAGAAACCGGTCGGTGCTCCAGCCGCCGAGCAGCGCGCCGACTGCCCCTAATGCTTCGAAACCGGCGATCATCCCGGCGGCATGCATAATTTGGATATGCTTGGCTTCCAGCAGCATCGTTGGCCCCCAATTGAACACGGCGTAGCGGATGGTATAGACGAAAAAATTCGCCATCGAGAGCATCCAAATATATTTGTTGCAAAACACCTGCTGGAACACAAAGGCCTTGAAATCTTCGCGCGATTTTTTCTCCGGCAGGTCCACATGCGTGCCTTCGAATTCCGGCAGCCCGACCGATGGCGGCGTGTCAGGCAGCATGAACCAAAGCAAAATGGTGACGACAATCGCAATCGCCGCCGGAACAAAAAAGCAAAGCCGCCAATTGGCCGCAAAAAGAATTCCGCTGACAAGAAATCCGCAAAGCAAAACAACTCCGATGCTGCCTACGTTGTGAGATATGTTCCAGATGGAGAATTTGGTGGCGAATTGTTTTGGCGGAAACCAATTGGCCATCAGCCGCGCGCATGGCGGGAAGCCCATGCCTTGAAACCAGCCGTTCAACATCCAAACGAGGCCTAACGCCACGACGGTCGAACTCAAGCCATACCAGACGTTGAGGAGCGCCGAGGCCAGTAGCGCGGTGGACATGAAAACGCAGCCGTTGGCGCGGTCGGCGAGAAAGCCGTTCGCGAATTTGGACACGCCGTAAATCACTCCATAGAGCGTCAGGAACAGACCCAATTGTTCCTTGGTGATTCCAAGCTGCTGTCCCATCAGCGGCATCGCAATGCTGAGATTCCCGCGCACGAAATAGAACGTCGCGTAGCCGGCGATCGAAAAAATCAGGACGCGCGTTTGCCAGTGGCGATACTTCGCCGCAATTTCCGTGGGATCAGTCAGCGTGACTGCCGCCGGCGGTGCAGGCTGAAAGAGGCCAAGCCAGCCTCTGCGCGAGGCGCGAACCTCTGATTTGACGCTGGCCGGTTCGGAAGTCATGCGCGGGCAAAGTGTCAGTCCATTCGAGACGCGTCCAGCAGAAGAGAAAGGAAATTCAGAAAAGCATCCTGATCTTCAATCGTGAAAATCTGGATTTTGAGACAACCCTTGCCGGTTCAAGGTTCGGTTCAACCGCGGCGGGTTTTGCCGGCGTGGGTGGATTAGGAAAGGGCCATGAGCGCTGACGGTTGAAAATTCTGCGGCGAGTTCAAAATGACAGCATTTGCGGACAATATCGCCGCTGGCAAATTTCCGCGGGTGTGTTACAATCAGAGGCCCTGGTTGAAACAAGAGACATGTTGATGAAGACACAAAAAATTCACGATTGGCTGCAATGGCCGGCCTTGTTGGCAGCCTGCTGCATGGCGACGACCCTTTTCGCGCAGACGCGGACTTTGCGCATCGTCACTTACAATATCGAGGCCGACAGCGGCACGACGACGCCGTTGCCCGGCCTGATCGCGCCGCCGGGCAACACGACCAATGTGCAGGCGGGCGGCGTGCTGGAAGGCATCGGCGAAGAGGTCGTTGGCAACGACCCGGCGCAGCCGCTGGACATTCTGGCATTGCAGGAGACGACCAGCAATCCGATCACGGTCGCACCCATCGTGAGCGGGCTGAATTCTTTTTACGGAGTTGCGGGAATGTATTCCAACAGCGCCTATCAGGCGACGCAATTCGGCGGCAGCGCCAACAACGGCTCCGGCAACGGCCCGAACGCGCTGGTCTATAACACCGAGACGGTGCAACTGCTCGCGTCCGTGCCGGTGGATCCGCCCGGCGGCATTGGCAATTTGGGTTCAGCCAGCGGCGAATATCGCGAGGTGATGCGTTATGAATTTGCGCCCGTCGCTGTCACACCCACGACCACGAATGAGTTTTACATTTACGTCAGCCACTACAAAGCAAGCACCGGCACGGCCAATGAAAACTACCGCCTCGGTGAGGCGCAAATCATCCGCAACGATGAAGCGAACAATCTGCCCGCCAACGCCTGCGTGCTTTACGTCGGCGATTACAACGTGGACAACAGCGGCGAGCCGATGTATCAGACGATTTTGTCCAACACCGCGCCGAACGGCATTCAACAGGGGCAGGGCATTGACCCGCTGAATCCGACGGACAATCCGAGCCTCAACTGGAGCGCCAGCGCCACCGATACCAACATCCTCGTCATGCTTACGGAACACAGTTATGACCTCGAATACCGCGACGATTTGCAGGTGATGACGACCAACATTTATTACGGCGCGGCGGGCGGATTGATGTTCGTGCCCGCAACGTATCATGTCTTCGGCAACAACGGCACGACGGCTTACTTCGGCAGCGTGAATTCCGGTACCAATACCGCGTTGAACAATGATCTGGCAACGGGTGCGTCCATCAGTGCCGCACAACTTTACCTCGACCTCACCGACGCCAGCGACCATCTGCCCGTCGTCGCCGATTACACCATCCCGCTGCCCGTGCCGGTCATCACCGGCTTCAGCCTCGCCGGGACGAACCTCGTCTTCAATGTCGCCAACAGCATCACCGGAGGAGTTTTCACCGTGCTGATGAGCACGAACCTTTCTTTGCCATTGACCAACTGGACCGCGTTGGCGACCAACACCGCCACCAGCGGCAGCTTCACGCTCACCGCCACCAATGCGGTGGATCCAACCGCGCCCGGATGGTTTTTCATTCTCCAGGAAAAATAATCCGCCGTGAAATGCTTCCGGGCGCGGACGCGGTGAACCTGTGGTACTGGGTCAGTTTGGTTTTTCTGTTGGCAGGGCCGCGCTGCTGAGACTGTCTCAAAAGTATCGGAGGGGCGAGTTATACGAGCCCCTGACCCATCGAATGCCTCTGAAAATGGGGACTCGTGGAACTCGCCCCTCCGACGAGAAATTGTTTTGAGACAGTCTCAGCAGGTCGCCCCTGCCGACCCAAGTGGCCAGCTACTTTGTTTTGGGGCGCAGTTGGCAGCGTTAACACAGCTCACCGTGCCGCGTAAACGCGGAACTCCAAACAGAGGCGCTTTGTTCAGCCGATGATCGGAAAATTATCTGTCAGTGGACGTCAGTAGATTCTTCATCCGAGGGCGCGCCGGAACGCCAGTGGCCTTTTTGCCAGACATAGACGTTGGTCTGCTGCATGGAGTTGGTCTGTTGCACCCATTTGCCCGGAAGCCAGATGTCGCCCGGATGCGGGCGCGTCCGCCAGTGGCCCTGCACCCAGACCCATTGACCGCGCCATTCCCAGTGGCCGGGAATGAAATACCACAGCGTCCGCGGGCCTGGCGGTGCGGGAATTACGTCTTTCTGGTTCGCGGGCGGCGGCTGGGTGGGTTGTCCGACATAAACGTTGTCTGCCGTCGCGACCTGCGGCGCGACGTTGGTGGGCGCTTTTGACGCGCAACCCGCGAACAGCGGCAACACGGCGGCGATGAGAAGCGTTTTGACTGGAATAGAATTTTTCATGTTCGCTTTTTGGTTTTGGAAATCTCCGGGAATGTGCGCCACTTTACCGCAATTTGCAAAGGATTAAATGAGAAGGTGGTGTAGCGTCGAGCCTGCGGCTCGATTGAATCGGCGCACAGCGCCGACACCACATCCCACATCGCAAAGCGGCCACCGGCGTCGTTCAACGCCGATGGCCGTGAAAGTTTTCGAGAGAGATCAATTCGGTTTTAGCGCCAGTGACCGCCAACCCAGACATAGCCGTGACCGCGGGGTCCCCAGTGACCGGCCACCCAAACTGCGTGCGGGTGCGGGCGTGGCGCCCAGCAACCACCCACCCAAACCCAGTGACCGCGCCATTCCCAGCAGCCCGGCACCCAAAGCCAAATGGTCAACGGCCCGGGAGGGGCCGGCATGAAATCGGCCTGCGGCGGAGGAGGGGCTTCCGGTTGGGTCACAACCACGTCGGCGGTCGGCGACGCGACGGCGACCGGCGGGCGTTCATTGATCACACAGCCCGCGAGCAACGGCAGGCTGGCGGCCAGCAGAAGGCTTTTGATCAAAACCGATTTTTTCATAATCATCCAGTTAGACACTGGTGCGATGGAATTTGTTACAGAGTTAGTTCAGCAATTTTCAGGCCAGTTCCACCTTTCGCGCTGGCGCGTGCCGGATGTGTTTGAACAACAGAATCAGCGGCAGGCAGCACAGCACCATCAGCCCGAATATCCGGAACGTGTCCACAAACGCCCACAAATGCGCCTGCTGGTTGAGCTCGTTGTAAATGAGCGCGTAAGCCTGATGCATGGCCGTCACCGGATCGCTGTGCCGCGCGAGCATGGCCTGCGCCGCGTGGAGTTGCCGCGTGAACGCCGGGTCGGTCGGCGTCAGATGCCCGGTCATAAGCGCCTGATGCGCCTGCGCGCCGCGCGCGATGAGGGTGGTGACGAGGGCGATGCCGATGCTGCCGCCGATGTTGAGCATGAGATTGTAAAGACCGGTGGCGCTGCCAATCTGCCGCTGGCGCAACTGGCTCATCGTCGTCGTCGTCAACGGCACGAAAATAAAACTGATGGCCACGCCGTTCAACACGGTCGGAAAAATGATGCTGGCCATGCTGACCTGGAGGTTGATGTCGCTCAACAGAAACGCGGACAACGCCAGCATCGAAAAACCAAAACAAAGCAGCCAGCGCGCCCGGATTTTTCCCACCAGCCGCCCGACGACGAAGGTGGTGAGGAACGCGGCGACGCCGCGCGGGCTCATGGCGTAACCGCTTTGCAACGCCGGATAACCCATCAACGTTTGCAAAAACAGGGGCAGCTCCGCCGTCGTGCCGTAAAGAATGATGCCCACCACCGTCATCAGCATCAGGCCGACGGCAAAGTTCCGGCTCTTGAGAATCCGCAGGTCCACCAGCGGATGTTCCACCGTGAACTCCCACACGATGAATCCGATCATGGCGACGGCGGAAACGGCCATGAACCACCGAATCCAGACCGCGCCCAGCCAGTCCGCCTCCTGTCCTTTGTCCAGGACGATTTGCAGCGTCGCCAGCCAGAGCGCCAGCAGCCCGAACCCGATGAAATCAATCGCCGCCTTTTCGTTGCGTTTGATGTAAGGCGGGTCCTCGACCAGCCATTCCGCCAGGAACATGGCGAGGATGCCGAATGGCAGGTTGATGTAGAAAATCCAACGCCACGAATAATTGTCCGTGATCCAGCCGCCGAGGGTGGGGCCGATGATGGGCGCCACGATGACGGCCTGCGAAAAGGTCGCCATGGCGATGCCGCGTTTGGCGACCGGAAAACTTTCAAGCAAAATCGCCTGGGCGATAGGCACCATCGCGCCACCGCCCGCGCCCTGCAAAATGCGCGCCAGAATCAGCATCGGCAGGCTCGGCGCCAGCCCGCACAACACCGACGCAAACGTGAAAATTCCGATGCAGGAAATGAAGACACGTTTCCGGCCAAAATGATTACCCAGCCAGCCCGTCATCGGGAGGATGATGGCGTTGGCCACCAGATAGCTCGTCAGCACCCACGTCGCCTGGTCGGTCGTGGCCGAAAGGCTGCCGGCGATGTGCGGCAGGGCGATATTGGCGATGGAGGTGTCGAGCACCTGCATGAACGTCGCCAGCATCACGCCCACGGCGATGAGCCACGGCCCGTGGCGCGGATGCCAATCCTCGTGATGTGCGCTGTCAGGCATGGGAATTAAAAATGTGCCAAGTGTCGAAGGTCGAGAGTCGAGAGCAAATCAGAGTCCAACGAACACCGCCCCTCACCCCGCCATAGCGGGGAGAGGGTGTCCGCAGGACAGGTGGGGGGTTTCGTAAAATCACGGCACCGGCCAGGTTTCATGGAGAAGATTTGCTGTTCAATTTCCGGCGCAAAGCGAATCGAAAAACAAACGCCGCCGCGCCCGCCAGAACCATTGCCAGCAAGGCAATCGCCAGGCCGGGAATTTCAAAACCGCTGACGCGCACGCTCGGCGTCACGGAAAGGCCGGGGCCAATCGTGTGATCGGCGGGCAGCGGCTCGTCGAAGAGGATTTTTACTGGCACCCGTTGGACCACCTTCACGTAATTGCCCGTCGCATTTTCCGGCGGCAGCAGACTGAACCGCGCGCCGGAGCCTGCTTGAACGCTGTCCACATGCCCGCGCAACGATTTTCCGAGCGCGTCAATCTCAATGAGCGCCGGCTGGCCGGGCCGCATGTGTTTCAATTGCGTTTCCTTGAAATTGGCTACGACCCAGACATCGTTCGGCACGATAGAGAAAAGCGTCTGGCCGGTTTGGACATAATCGCCCGGTTCGACGAATTTGCGCGTCACGCGACCGTCGCTTGTCGCGTAAATTTTCGTGTAGGAAAGATCGAGTTGCGCCGACTGCACGGCGGTCTGCGCCTGCCGGAACAACGCGAGCGCCATGGCAACGCCGGTTTTGGTTGCAGCCAACTGCGCCTTGGCTTCGTTGATTCTCGAGGCGTCGGCAATGGCCTTTTGTTTCGCGGCGGCGAGGTTCGCGTCGGCCTCGCTGACCGCGGCCTGCGCGGCGTCAAATTCCTGCTGCGAAATCGTGTTTTGTTTCCGCAATTCCCGGCTGCGTTGAAAATCCGCCTGCGCGCGCGCATCGGTGGCTTGGGCCGCGTCGGCGTCGGATTTCGATTGATCAGAGGTGGCTTCAGCGGTGGCCACTTTCACGGTCATCAAATCGAGGGCGGCGAGCATCGTCTTGTAATTGGCTTCCTGCGCGTCGGCGGAGGATTGTTTCTGCGCGGCGGTCGTCGAATAGTCCGCCGGGTCAATCTCCACGAGCAGGTCGTTCGAGCGGACCATCTGGTTGTCAAGAACGTAAACGGCGGAAACCTGGCCGGAAATCCGCGGTGCAATGGAAACGACGTGTCCTTCAATGAAAGCGTCGTCAGTGGATTCGTGGGTGAAGGCGGTGACCAGATAATCCAGTCCGAAAAACAACAGCACGGCGAGCACGCCGGCTGCGGGCCAGATGAACCACGGCGAATTCAATTTTGCCAGTCTCGCGCCATTCGCCACAGGCACAGGAGTTGATTTGCTTTCATTCATAAATTCAATTTCTTCTCATTTCAGACAGGAGTTAGGGTTGCGGCGAGTATTCCTGCCAGCCGCCGCCCAGCGCCTGATAAAGATTGATCAAATTGAACAGCCGCGAGTATTGGGACTGGATGAGGTTCTGCCGCGCGTTGTCGAGGGCTTGCTGGGCGACAAGGACGTTGAGAGAACTGTCAACGCCGGTGCGGAAGCGCGCCTGGGTCAACTCGTAATTCTGCCGTTCGGCTCTGACCAGGGCCTGGTTGGCCGCGAGTTGGGTTTTGACGGTGTCCCGCGCCACGAGGGAATCGGCAACTTCCCGGAAGGCGGTTTGAATGGCCTTCTGGTAATTCGCAACTTCCATGAGCCTGCCGGCCTGGGCGGCCTTTAGTTCGGCCCAAGCGGTGCCCGCTGCGAAAATGGGCCATACCACTTGCGGCGAGAAATTCCAGGCCTGCGAGCCGGGTGCGAACAAATTTTGAAGCGAGGTGCTGGAGTAGCCGGCGGAGCCGGTGAGGGTGATGGTCGGGAAAAAGGCGGCCCGGGCGGCGCCGATGTTCGCGCTGGCGGCCTTGAGCTGATGCTCGGCCTCAAGAATGTCCGGTCGTCGCTGCAACAGGTCGGAGGGCAGGCCTGCCGGCAGGTCAGACAGGCAAATCTGCGGATTGAACGGCTGAGGCGCGGGCAAGTCATCGGACAACGGGTGGCCCACCAGGAGCACGAGGTAATTGTCAGCCTGACCGAGTTGCTGTTCGTAACCGGCCATGTTTGCCCGCGCGGTTTGCATCTGGATGTCGGCGGCGTTCAAATCAAGTCTGGAAAGGACGCCGCCTTCGTAGCTGCTTTTGGTCAGGTCATAAACGTTGCGCGCCGCTCTCAGCGATTGCCGGGCCAAGGCGAGTTGCTCGGCCAGTTCGCGTTCCGTCAAATAGGCTGCGCTGACCTCAGCCACCAGCGTGATCTGAGCGCTCTTTTGGGCTTCCTCGGTGGCAAAGTAGGTTTCCAACGCCTGTGTTTTGAGGCTGCGCACCCGGCCGAACAGGTCCAGTTCATATTGGGCGACCCCCAGGTTCACGTTGAACTGATTGTAGGTGGCGCCCTGGCCGTTGCCGGCGAACCCGTAGGCAATGCGCTGGCGCGAGCTGTTGTAATTGACGTCCACGGTGGGAATCAAAGCGTTCCGCTGGACGCGGTAGAGCTCGCGCGTTTGTTCCACGTTCAACATCGCCACGCGCAGATCGGGATTATTGGTCAGCGCCAGCTCGATGAGTTGTTGCAGGCGCGGGTCGCGGAAAAATTCGCGCCAGCCGATGTCCGCGGCCGGAATGGCGTTGGTCGCGCCTCTGATTTGCCCCTGCGCCTTGGGCCAGGTTGGCGAAATGGCCGCGGCGGGGCGGTGATATTTCGGCATTAGCGTGCAGCCAGCCAGGGCCACAATGAACAACGCAAGGATGGGCGACAGAAACTTGCTCATGGCTTTGGCGGATTCGGGTTATCGTCGTCCTCCTCCAGACCGGCCGGTTTGGGCGGAAGCATGGTGTGCGACGGTTTCTGGCTTTTGAAGATCCGGCGGACGAGCACGAAGAACACCGGCACGAAGATAATGGCCAGCGCCGTTGCCGTGATCATACCGCCCGCCACGCCGGTGCCGATGTCGTGGCGGCTGGCCGAACCGGCGCCGGTACTCAACGCCAGGGGCAGCACACCCAGAATGAACGCCAGCGACGTCATCAAGATCGGCCGCAGCCGCAAATGCGCTGCTTCCAGCGTGGCTTCAATCAAACCCTTGCCCTGCGCCTGCAAATCCTTGGCGAATTCGACGATGAGGATGGCGTTTTTGGCGGACAAGCCGACGATGGTCAACAGACCAACTTTGAAAAACACGTCATTGGGCAACCCGCGAAAAGTGGCGGCCAACAAAGCGCCGAGGATGCCGAGTGGCACGACCAGAATTACCGCCACCGGTATGGACCAGTTTTCGTAGAGCGCGGCCAGCGCCAGAAACACGACAATCAGAGACAGCGCGTAGAGCAACGGCGCTTGCTTGGCCGACAGACGTTCCTCGAAGGATTGGCCGGTCCATTCGTAGCCAAAGCCGGTGGGCAATTTCGCGGCCAGGTTTTCCATGGCAGTCATGGCCTGGCCCGTGCTCTTGCCCGGTGGTGCGAGACCCTGGAGTTCCAGTGACGGAAAGCCGTTGTAATGTTGCAGCGACGGCGAGCCGTAAATCCAGTGCAGGGTGGCGAGGCTGGCCAGCGAAACCATCTGGCCGCTGCTGTTGCGGACGAAAACCTTGCTGACGTCCTGCGGCAACATGCGATACGGCGCGTCCAGTTGGGCGATAACCCGTTGCACGCGGTTGCCGTTCACGAAATTGTTGATGTAGTCGGAGCCGAAATAAGTTTCGAGCGCTGTGTTCAAGTCCGCCAGCGAAACGCCCAGCGCGCTGGCCTTGGCCTGGTCAATGTCCACCTTGAGCTGCGGCGTGTCTTCCAATCCCACGAAGCGCAACTGGGTGATGTCCTGATTGGTCGCGGCTATTGCAACCAACTGGTCGCGCGCCTGCATCAGTTTGTCGTGGCCGAGGCCGGCCTGGTCCTCCAATTCAAAATCGAAGCCCGCCGAAATGCCCAACTCCGGAATCGGCGGCGGATTGATGGGATAAATGATGGCGTCCTTGATTTGTCCCAATATCATGAAGGCGCGGACGATGATTGCGTCCACCCCGTGTTGCGCGCCGTGGCGCTGGCTCCAGTCTTTCAAATGAACAAAAGCGAGGGCGGCGTTCTGTCCTTGGCCGTTGAAACTGAAGCCGGCGACGTCCACCATGCCCGCCACTTCCGGCCGGCTCAAATAATAGCTCTCCACCTGCTTGAGCACGTCCACCGTGCGTTCCTGGGTCGCGCCCACCGGCAACTGGATGAGGGTGATGAAATAACCCTGGTCTTCGTCGGGCAAAAAGGCCGAGGGCAAACGCAGGTAAAGCCAGCCGGCTGCGGCGACAATCGCCAGATAAACAACCAGATACCGCGGCGTCTTGTTGATGGTTCGGCCCAGGAACCCTTCGTAGTCTTTCCGGGTGGCGGCGAAACCGCGGTTGAACCAGCCGAAAAATCCCTGCTTCCGCAAATGATGTCCTTGTTCAACGGGCTTGAGCAGCGAGGCGCACAACGCCGGCGTCAGGGACATGGCCAGAAAGATGGAGAACAACATGCACGAAATCAGCGACAACGAAAACTGCCGGTAAATCGCGCCGACCGACCCGCCAAAGAAAGCCATCGGAATGAACACCGCCGTCAGCACCAGCGAAATGCCGATGAGCGCGCCGGTGATCTGTTTCATCGCCTTGACGGTCGCCTCGCGCGGCGGCAGCCCTTCCTCGCTCATGATGCGCTCCACGTTTTCCACCACCACGATGGCGTCATCCACCAGTTCGCCCACGGCGAGCACCATGCCGAACATGGTCAGAACGTTGATGGAAAAACCGAGCGCATACATGACGGAAAACGTGCCCAGCAACGCGACCGGGATGACGATGGTGGGAATGAAGGTCGCCCGGAAATTTTGCAGGAACAGGAAGATGATCAGGAACACCATCACGATGGCTTCCACCAGCGTCGTGACCACTTCCCGGATGGATGCGCGCACGAATTCGGAAGCGTCATAAGGGAAATCCACCCGTACGCCCGCCGGGAAAAATTTGGAAAGGTCCGCCACCTTGGCGCGGACGGCGTTGGCGGTGGCCACGGCGTTGGCCGCGGGCGCCAGCCGGATGCCCACGGCGGCGGCCGGCCGCCCGTCCACCCGCGCCTGCAAGGCATAACTCTCGCCGCCCAACTCCACCCGGGCCACGTCGCGCAAATACACGCGCGAACCGTCGGGATTCACCCGCAGCAAAATGCCCTCAAATTGCTTGACCGTGGTCAACGTACTTTGACCCTGCAAGGTGACATTCAGTTCCTGTCCTTTCACTGCCGGGCGCGCCCCGAGTTGTCCTACCGGAACCTGCGTGTTTTGGGCCTCAATGGCGTTGATAACGTCGTTGGCGTCGAGATTGTAGCTCTCAAGCTGGGCCGGTTTCAGCCAGACGCGGATGGCATATTGAGTGCCGAACAGGTCCGCTTCGCCCACGCCGGTGACGCGGCGGATGGGGTCGAGGACGCTCGACGAAATGAAATTACCCAGCGCGATGTCGCTCACCTCCTTGTTGGTGGACGATAGCGTGAAAAACATCAGGAAGTTGCGGGTGGATTTGACGACCGTAATGCCCTGTTGCTGGACTGTCTGGGGCAGATTGGGGACGGCCAATTGCAGCTTGTTCTGCACTTGCACCTGCGCAATGTCCGGATCGGTGCCGGACTGGAAATACAGTGTCACCGTGGATTGGCCGCTCGCGCTGCTGCTGGATGATATGTAGAGCAGGTTGTCAATGCCGTTCATCTGCTGCTCGATTACGGAGGTGACCGTGTCCTGCACCGTTTCCGCCGACGCGCCGGCGTAAGTGGCGTTGATGGCGATGGACGGCGGCGCGACGGTGGGATATTGGGCGACCGGCAAATGCGTAATGGCAAGAACCCCGCCCAGCATGATGAGCAGGGAAAGCACCCAGGCAAAAATCGGGCGGTCAATGAAAAATTTCGGCATGGCGGTTTCCAGTTAATTTCCTGGGGCCGGGGCCGGCGAAGCGGGGCTGTTGCTGCCCGCAGAATTAAACGGCACCGGCTTTGCCGGCATCCCCGGCATGGCTTTCTGCAATCCTTCAACAATGACCTCTTCCCCGGCCTTGAGCCCGTCCGTGACAATCCATTTGTTTCCCACGGCCTGGCCGATTTTTATCACCCGGGACTCCACCTTGCCATCCGCTCCGACCACCATCACGGTTGCGACGCCATTCGGGCCGATATTAACGCCCCGCTGGGGAACGGTGATGGCCTTGGCGTCAACGGCCTGTTCCAGCACGCCGCGCGCAAACATTCCCGGCAGCAGCAAATGGCAGGGATTGGGAAATTCCGCTCGCAGCGTCACCATGCCACTGGTCGGGTCCACCGTGACGTCGGAAAACAATAATTTGCCGGGCTGTGAGTAAGTCGTCCCGTCGTCCAGCAGCAACGTCACCTTCGCCTGGCCGGGCGCGACGGTTTTAAGCGTCCCGCTTTCCATTTCGCGCCGGAGCCGCAGCAATTCGGTGGACGATTCGGTGAAGTCGCAATAAATCGGGTCCAGTTGCGTGACCACGGCCATTTCCGTCGCCCCACTCTGGCTCACCAGCGCGCCTTCGGTGACCAGCGCCGCGCCAATTTTTCCGGAAATCGGCGCGGTGACAGTGCAATAACCGAAATTGACCGCAGCGATTTCTTGCGCGGCTTTGGCTTGAGCTGCCGCGGATACGGCATTGTCGTAATCCTGTTTGCTTACGGCATTGATACCCACCAGCGGTTTGTAGCGCTGCGCGAGCAGTTGCGCCTGCATCAGGCTGGCGTTCGCGCTGTCGAGCGAGGCTTTGTATGGTGAGGGATCAATTTGGTAGAGCACCTCGCCATTCGTGACGTCCGCGCCTTCGCGAAATTCCCGATGCAGGACAATGCCGTCCACCCGCGCACGCACCTGAGCCACCCGCACGGGATCAATGCGCCCTGGCAATTCCGTCGTCAGGGCCACGGACTCCGGCGCGAGGGTGACCACGCCGACCTCCGGCGGCGGCAAGTTGAAAGCGCCGGAACCGCCTGTTCTTTGGCCGCAGCCGGTGAACAGCACCGTCGCCGCAATAGCGACCGCAATTTGGAGTGCGGCAACACGTCGCCGCGTTCCAACGATGCGACACGTCGCATCGGACCAAAGCGCGGACACGTCCGCGCAGTCCAAAGGCTGCGTGCCGCCTGTTTCAGTCAATCTCCTTGTCTTCACGATTTTCCCTTTCGTTTTTTCTTTGCTGCCGCACCGGCGAGAAACAAATCCACGATGCGCTCGGCGGCGCGCCGGTTCAAACGATAATTTGGCATCAACAAATGCGAGGTGACGTACAGGTGCGCCTGCCCGTAAAAACCATAGGCCAGGTCCCGGCTGTCGAAACGGTCATCCAGTTCGCCCGCGGCCTGGGCGCGTTTGATGAGGGAATGCATGAACTCCAGATTGCGCTGGCAGCGGTCAAGATAGCGCAACTCCGGCGGCACTTCGCCCGGCGCGGCAAACGCAGTGGCGAACGCGATGCGCGTCAACTCGCGGTTTTTGTGAAAGTAATCGAACAGCGCCGTGAGAATCTCAATCAGTTGTCCGCGAACATTGCGTCCCCGCGCCGCTGCCTCCTGCACCACCTGCAACCGCTCGTCGTGGGCCTCGCTGACCAGCGCCTGAAACAATCCGGCCTTGTCGCGGAAATGATAATACAGCGCCGGCTTGGACACCTTCGCGTCGCCGACGATTTGCTGGACGGACGTGGCGGCATAGCCGCCGTTGGCGAAGCGTCTGAGCGCCGCCCGGAGGATCTGTCGCCGTGTTTCGGGACCGTGTTTGGCCATAAACCTACCGAACGGTAGGTAATGAACCGCACTTTGTCAAATGGATTCATCCACGCCGGTTCCCGGCCTTCCGGGGCGGCGGATGAAAGACGGCGCGGGAGGGTCACCGTCAGAGCACGAACGGTCGTGGTGCACAAGGTTGTGAATAAACGCCCGGAGCGGCAGGTGACAAACCGTCGGCGCTGCTGCGCCACCGGTCTGTGTGGCCGCGCGGCCGCACGGCCCTGCCGTCGGGCAACTGTTACTGGCAATCTCCGGGAATTGGTATTATTCCACGACGCGTTTGCCTTTTTTGCGGTTGTGGTATTGTTCCTTGATCCACTTGTAGGTCACGGCCAGACCTTCGTCCAACGGCGTGTTCGGTTCCCAACCCAGAACTTTTTTGATGAACGTGTTGTCGCTGTTGCGACCGGCGACCCCGCGCGGCGCGGTCAGGTCGTGATGCCGTTTGAGCTTCACACGGGCAATCTTCTCAATCTTTGAGAGGAGTTCGTTGACGGAGACCAGTTCACTGGTGCCGAGGTTGATGGGCGTGGCGATCAAGTCATCGCAGTGCATGATCATGTCAATGCCCTTCACGCAGTCGTCAATGTACATGAAGCTGCGCGTCGGCGTGCCGTCGCCCCAGATGGTGATGCTCTTCTTGCCGGCATCAATGGCCTCAATGACCTTGCGGCACAGCGCGGCGGGGGCTTTCTCACGGCCGCCGTCCCAAGTGCCGTGCGGACCATAGACGTTGTGGAAACGGGCAATCAGGGTTTTCATCCCGCGTTCAATCCAATACTCCTGGCAGAACATTTCGGAAATGAGTTTCTCCCAGCCGTAACCGCGCTCGGCCATTGCCGGGTAGGCGTCGGATTCCTTCAACGCGCGGACGTTCGGGTCCTGCTGCAGGTCGGTGTTGTAAGCGCAGGCGGACGAGGAATAAAAGTAGCGGCGGACCCCAGCCTGATAGGCGGCCTCAATCATGTGGGTGTTGATGAGAATGCTGCGCAGACACTCGACGCGGAACCGTTCGATGAAGCCCATGCCGCCCATGTCGGCGGCCAGTTGATAGACCTCAACCGCGCCTTCGCAAGCGCGCCGGCAATTGTCTTCCTGGCTGACGTCGAGACAAAGCGATTCGACGCCCGGCACCTTCAGGTACCATTCGTAAAGTGGCTTCTTGTCCACGGCGCGAATCCGCGTGAACCCGTTTTTCGTGAAGTAGAGCGCGAGGTTGCCGCCGATGAAACCGCCCGCGCCGGTGATGAGGATCAAGTCGTCCGTTTTCAGGGGCGGGTCTTTCTCAACGAGTCGTTTTGTTTGCATATAATTTTGTGTTCGCAAGCTTGTTCCGTCGAGGTTATGAAACGCCGGGGAGTCAGCTTCTTAAAATTTTCCGGATAAATAGGGGAAACCAGCCCATCCGGGCAAGGAAAAACGGGCCGTGTTCTTATTTTACGCAGAGCGTGGAGTGCGGGTGGAAGCCGGAAAAACCTTGTTTCGGCAACAGAGCTTGAACAAACGCGCCAATCTTTGCCTCCTCTTTCACGCTTTGCAACCCCGCCAGGTTCTGCTTTCATCGCGCCGTGCCGAAAGCATCGCTCACTGCCATCGCAAATTATTGCGACCGGATTTTGCGCACCAAGGAAGTCCAGGATTATGAGGGCGCGGTAAACGGGTTGCAGGTGGAAAATCGCGGCGACGTCACGCGCCTGGCCGCGACGGTGGACGCGAGTCTCGTGACGGTGAAACTCGCCATCGCGGCCGGGGCGGACATGATGATCGTCCATCACGGATTGTTCTGGTCGCCGTCGCATCCGTGGACGGGCAAAAAATACGAACTGCTCCGGTTGCTCGTTGAAAACAATCTGGCGGTTTACAGTTCGCACCTGCCACTGGATGCGCATCCGCGGCTCGGCAACAACGCGCAGCTTTGTGCCGCGCTCGACTTGAAAAAGCTGAAACCATTTTTCTTCAGTCACGGCCGGTTCATCGGATTTCAGGCGCGCCAAAGGATATCGCGCAAGGATCTGGCCAGACGTTTGGAGCGCGCCACCGGCGCGAAACCGCGAGTGATTCCGGGCGGCCAAAACATTTGCGAAAAAATCGGCGTCGTGACCGGCGGCGCGGGCGGCGATTTGAAACAGGCGGCGGGCGAAGGCGTGGACACGTTCATTACCGGCGAAGGCCCGCATTGGACCTATGCGGCGGCGGAAGAACTCGGCCTGAATGTCTTTTACGGCGGCCATTACGCGACAGAGACGTTTGGCGTGAAGGCGCTGGCGGCGCATCTTTCCAGGAAATTCAAGCTGCCGTGGGAATTTCTGGATCACCCAACCGGCTTGTAACTACCGTTTCCGCGCCACCACAAATGCATTGAGCATCAGATAGCGCCACGGCCCAAGATTCAACAGGAAATCCACGGGCGCGGCCACGTAGCGATCGGTGCATTCGACGCTTTCCACTTCGCACCCGTTGCGCGTCAGAAAGAATTCCATCTCTACTGCGTTGGTGGCGACGATGGCGTCGTCGTCCGGCGTGAACGGTTCTTTCACGATGGGCGTCATGTGGTCGAACCGCACTTGCGCAGGTGTGCTGGCGATCTGGCGGCGTTTCTCGGAAAGCCGGCGCCAGTTCCGCCATTTGTTCCCCAGGCCGCGCATGTGCGGATGGTAGTCGCGAAAGCCGAAGACCCGGAAAAAATTCGGGCTGGAAATCACCACGCGACCGCCTGGTTCCGTGACGCGCACCAGTTCAGTGATGAACGCTTCCGGCTCCTCGACATGTTCGAGTACGTTCAGCGCGCCGACGCCGGCGAAGTGCTGATCGGGAAACGGCAGCCGTCTGCCGTCATAGAATTGGCAGCGCTCACTGAAGCGCCGCGCGCGCGCAATGTTTGGTTCGGAAACATCCACGCCCCACGCTTCGAAGCCCGCTTTGGTGAGCAGGTCAACGACTTGTCCGGCGCCGCAGCCGACATCCAAGGCGCGCGCACCGGGCCGCGCGGGACGGAGTGTGTCGGCGTATTTGGCGTAAAAATTTGCGTCCCAGTTGGCGAGAAACTCCGCGTAGGCTTCGTTATGGTGGTAGGTATCCTGATGGCTCATTTTAGTTTCCACCTGTCCGAATTTTATGCCGAACCCGGCATTAAAAACCTTTACGGTCAGGTCGCCGGCCTGGCGTTGCGGCGCGTTGAGAAAATCAGGAAGCCGCACAAGAGAAAGCCGGCACCCATGGCCGTCAATGTGACGTAAAGCGGACCATTGGGGAGGCTGAACCGGAATTCCACCGTGTGCGCGCCGGGCGGCACATAAACGCCCCGCATGATGAAATTGCAGCGCAACAGGTCCGCCGGCTTGCCGTCCACTGTCACGCTCCAATTCGGATCGTATTTGTCGTTGAGCAGAAGCACGGATGGCGCGTCCGCTTGCGCGGCCAGCACGATGTCCTTCGGCGCGTAGCTCTTGAATTCGACCGTGCCGGAATTTTGATTCGTGGCGGCGCCTGGATTAGCTTCTGGCAATGGAGCAGGGAGCAGAACGGTTCGTTGCGGGTCGAAGGACGGGGATGCCAGTTTCTTTAATATAAGAAAACCGTTCGTTCCGGCATCGCTGAAAATCTCCAAATCCGCCTCGTCCAAATTGTTGGTTGTGAAATTCTTCAAGTCGGCGACGCTATTGGTTTGCCAGTCGGTGTAAAGTTTCGCGCGTGGCAGGGCGCCGGTGAATTCAAAGAGTGCGTAAGCGCCGTTGTCGCCGGGAACGGCGGTCAAGTCTTCGAGCTTGGTAAATTGTTCGACGCCCGGTTTAAGAGTGATGTCAAATCGTTGGATGGTCCGGAAACGGTGTTGGAGCGGGTCAAGCTGTTCGTTCAGGACATCGAGAAAACCAGCCGGGCCGAGGAGATACCGGGTGTTGGTCAACTGCCAACGGCGGGCAAAGAGATAAACCGATCCCGGCGTTCGCTCAGGATCGAGCGCCAGGTCATAAGCCTCCAAATCCGCCGGCAGGCGTGGCCGCTGAACAACGTCCAGTGATTGGATGTTGTAATACGGGAAATGATGCTGCATCCACTCAATGCGATACAGCTCCTCGAACAATGCAAATTGTTGCGGTGCACGAAACGGCAGGCCGGCGACGCGGTGTTCATAAGGTTTGTCGCGCAGGAAATCAATAATGGGATTGCTCGCGTATTTTTGCTTGTAGTTCCAATGGGTAATATATGGCAGGTCCGCCCGCCCTAAATCTGCCACGAGGAATACGCCGAGCAAAAGACCGCCGAATCGGGCGCGTTTCCCGGCAAAGACGCCGGCAAGAACGAGCAGGCAAAGCCCGATGGCCAGCGCGAACAGGACAATGAACCAACTAACTTGCCCGACGCTGAAAGCGGCCATTTGTTTTGCCGTTTCTTCGTCAGGAAATCCCACCTTTTGCAAATAGCGGACCAGGTCCGGCTTTTCCGCGGCGTAAACCAGCCACGCGAGCACGCTGACGACGAAGGCCAGAAGGCAAAACCGGGTCCAGTT
>Ga0181523_10001516_pt1 | contig 24602 bp, 27 predicted proteins | sample PEATcosm2014_Bin_43_FD_119752 | JGI IMG/M metagenome (GOLD analysis project Ga0181523, IMG submission 119752) | Peatland microbial communities from MTU Mesocosm Facility, Houghton, MI, USA - PEATcosm2014_Bin05_30_metaG | ecosystem: Environmental > Terrestrial > Soil > Wetlands > Peat | place... | reverse complement strand
CTCGAGAACCTCCGGTTCGACCCGGGCGAGGTGCGGAACGATCCGGCCTTCGTCAAGAAGCTGGTCAACGGCCACGACGCTTATGTGAACGATGCATTCGGCGTCTCGCACCGCCGTCACGCCTCGGTGGTCGGACCCCCTACCCTCCTGCCCAGTGCCGCCGGGCTGTTGCTGCAGCGGGAGCTCGAGGCGTTGGGCCAGCTCCTCGGCACTCCGACCCGGCCGTTCGTGGCGGTTGTGGGAGGTGCCAAGGTCGCCGACAAACTCGGCGTCCTGAAGGCTCTGCTCCACCAGGTGGACGCCCTGGTCGTCGGAGGTGGGATGGCCTTCACGTTCCTAGCTGCAGCCGGCCACGAGGTCGGTGGCTCGATGGTCGATCCGGACAGGATCGGCGAGTGTGCCGAGCTCCTCGGATCCGGCAGACGCATCTTGCTGCCGACCGACATCGTGGCGCTCGAGCCCGGTGCCGACTTCGGCTGCGACTGTGTGGACGGAGAGGTCCGGACCATTGGGGCCGACATTCCCGAGGGATGGCAAGGGCTGGACATCGGGCCGGAAACCGTCACCGCCTATGCCCGCGAAATCGCCTCCGCCGGGACCGTGCTGTGGAACGGGCCGATGGGAGTCTTCGAGGATTCGAGGTTCAGCGCGGGGACCGCCGGAGTCGCCCAGGCGGTGGCCGACTGCCCCGGCTACACCGTGGTAGGCGGGGGTGACAGCGCCGCTGCCGTCGACGAACTCGACCTGACCGACCGCGTCAGCTTCATCTCCACCGGCGGCGGGGCTTCGCTCGAACTACTCGAGTACGGCGATCTTCCCGGCCTCTCGGCACTCAGGGGGGCGGTCAATGCCCCCGTGGCCGGACACGGCGCTCGCCGTGACGAGCCGCCGCGGTGACGGACCCCAGCGCCAGGCGGCGTCCGCTGATCAGCGGAAACTGGAAGATGAACTTCGATCATCTCCAGGCCATCCATGCCGTTCGTGACCTCGGGCTGCGACTCCGGCCGGCGGACGCCGGGCCGGTCGATCTTTCGGTGCATCCGCCCTTCACCGATCTCCGATCGGTGCAGACCGTCATCGAGGGCGAGGGCGTCCCGGTCGCGCTGGGAGCCCAGAATTGCGCGGTGGAGGATTCGGGACCGTTCACCGGAGAGGTGAGCCCTGCCATGCTGGCCAAGTTGCACGTGGACTATGTCATCGTGGGTCACTCGGAGCGCAGGCAGCTGTTCGGGGAGTCCGACGAGCTGGTGGGCGCCAAGCTGAAGGCGGTGCTGCGCAACGGGATGACGCCGATCCTCTGTGTCGGCGAGACAGTGGACGAGCGAGACGTGGGCCTGACTCGTGATCGGTTGGCCACTCAGGTCGAGAATGGACTGGGGGGAGTGCCCCCGGAGTCTGTGGCGGCCATGGTCATCGCCTACGAGCCGGTATGGGCCATCGGGGCGGGCCAGGCGGCCACCCCGGAAGATGCCCAGGAGGCCTGCTCGTGGATCCGCGACGTGGCCACCCGGTCGGCCGGAGCGAGGGCCGCGGGCCAGGTGCGGATCCAATACGGGGGGTCGGTGAACGCCGAGAACACCGAATCACTACTGCGCTGCCCTGACATCGACGGGGTCCTCGTGGGCGGGGCGAGCCTCGATGCGGCTGCGTTCGTGGGAATCGCCCGGGCTGCTGCCATCGCCACCCGTTGAGTTTGCTAGCGTTTCCAACGGTCATCGACCAGAGGAGGAAGTTCGCGTGCTGACAGCAATCATCGTCGTACTACAGGTGCTGGCATGCCTCGCCTTGATCTTCCTCATCCTCATGCACAGCGGCAAGGGCGGCGGCCTGTCCGACATGTTCGGTGGCTCGGTCGGCTCCGCGGCCGCCGGTTCGACGGTGGTCGAGAAGAACCTCGACAGGATCACCGTCACGGTGGCGGTCATCTTCGCCTTCACGAATCTGATCCTCATCCTGCGCCTGAAGTGACCGAATCCGGCGCCGAGCCCGTCGAGCGCCGCCCCCGTATCGCTCTCCGGTGGAGCGAGTACCGTGCCCGGTGGAGATTGCCCCTGGTGATCATCGTCATCATCGGGGCAGTGGCCATCATCGACCACCTCGGTTCTCAACGGATCAGCCAGGTCGACGAATTGGCGCCTCCGGCACTCGTTGCCGCCACCGGCGGATCGACGACCGTCCACCTCGACCGCCCCTGGGACGGGTTCAACCCCGACACCCCCTCGGGGGCGGTGTCATCGACGCCGACGCTGCTCAGCTCGGTGCTGCCCAGCGCCTACATCGTGTCTCCCAAACTCGTCCCGCAAGTCAACAGCGACCTCCTGTTGAGCGTCGAGGCCACCTCGACGGTACCGCTGACGATCCAGTACGTGATCAATCCCCACGCGGTGTGGTCCGACGGAGTGCCGGTCAGCGCGGAGGACTTCATCTATGCCTGGCAGTCCCAACGGGGGAACGGGGTCGATGTCGGCGGACAGCCGGACCAGGTTGCCTCGACACTCGGGTACCGGGACGTGGCCTCGGTCACCGGCAGCAACGGCGGGAAGACGGTCACGGTGGTGTTCAGCACCCCCTTCACCGACTGGCGCGTCATGTTCGACCACATGGTGCCGGCCCACATCGCCATGCGGGTGGGCTGGAACAGTGGGTTCGATCTCTTCGATCCGACGGTCGACCTTTCCGCCGGGCCGATGATCGTGCAGTCCGTCTCGGGAGACTCGAGTGCCGTGTTGGTGCGGAACCCCAAGTGGTGGGGGACGCCGGCCGTGCTGGACCGGGTGGTCGTCTCGGTGGCACCGACGCAGAGCGCCTGGCTCGGGGCTCTAGCCGGGACCAGTCGTGCCGTGGCCCAACCGGCCCAGTTCAACTTGGGCACCCTCGACGCGGTGTCATCTCTGCCGAATACCCAGAGCTCCGTCAAGGCGTCTCTGAGCTTCCTGCAGCTGGAGTTCAACGTGAAGTCACCCGTCACCGGCAAGGTTGCCGCGCGTCAGGCGATCGCTCACGCCCTAGACCGCACGGCGCTCCTGACCAAAACGTTCTCCTCCATCGAGCCGGACCTGGTGGTGAGCCAGGACCATCTGGCCGCTCCTTCGCAATCGACCTACAACGCGTCATCGGCATCCGGCGAGTACACCGACGCCGATCCGGCGACCACCGACCAACTGCTGCGGAGCCTGGGGTTCCACCAGGACCTGACCGGCAACTACGTCGATGTCGATGGAAGTCAGCTGACCATTCGGATGGCGGTTGAGTCCGGGGATCCCTGGATCGGTGAGGTCGCGGCGGGCATCAGTACCCAACTGCGGAGCGCGGGCATCTCGGTCGTGACCTTCCCCGTGGCGGGGAGAGCCGGCCTGGATGCAGCTGCTGCCGCCAACTCCTACGACATGGCGCTGGTCACCCGAGTCTCGAGTCCGTTCCAGACGGTCACGGAAGGCTGGTACTCCGACGGCCAGGGGCCCATGGGCTCGGACGACTCGGAGAATTGGAGCAAGTTCGACGATCCTGAGGTGGACCAGCTCTTCCTGCAGGCCTCCCAGGCTTTGAACCCGGTGACCGGAAGCACCATCTACGCACAGATCGACGATCAATTGTGGGATCAAATGGTCGCACTTCCCCTGTTCGGGGAACCGGCCCTGCTCGCCAACGGGGTGCAGATCGCCGGCCCCGATTACAACGCCTCGGAGGACGGCATCCTCTGGAACGTGGCCCTCTGGACGATTCTCAAGCCCGGTCCGTCACATTCGCAGACGTGAGGCGGCCGGAAGCTCGGGCCGTCACCGCGGGGCCACGATCCGGCGCCCGGCGCCCGAACTGCGGTCGACCCAGGGCGCGCTACCATGCCAGACGCCCCGATAGCGATATCGGAGTCACTTCGTCGGAGTGGCGGAATAGGCAGACGCGCTAGCTTGAGGGGCTAGTGCCCGCAAGGGCGTGGGGGTTCAAGTCCCCCCTCCGACACCATTCACTGGGTTCCAGCCCAACATCCGGTGTCTCAAGTGAAATTTGACGGACCAGGCTCACCGTCCCCACTTGAGCACCCCGTTCCCGCAGCCGGGAAGCCTGGGCCCCGGGCGGCGATGTCGCTCCTGGCCGAGTTGAGCAGCGAGCCGCAAATGCCGCAGTGGCGGCACTGGATCGTCAGTGTGGAGCCGATCGGACGGATCACCCTCCCGGTCGGCGCCAGGCACGTACTCGGCACTGAGGTGTTCGTCCAGGCCGTCAGCCGTGAGCGCATGCTGGTGCTGCGCCGCGGTGGAGTGGGGGCGAACCTCCCGATCGATCGCAGGGGTCGCCTGGTCCTGCCGACATGGTTCCGGGGGGTGACCCGATCATCGGGCTCGGTCCTGGTCTCGGGTCGCTCGGCCCCTTTACCGACAGTCGTGCTCGCCGGGACCGGCCTCCTCGAAGATCTGGTGTCCCACGTGGCCGAGGAGGCTCGGTGATGGATCGTCTCGTGCGTGCCCGCATCCTGCTGGCCGAGGCCGCCGCCCTCGGGGTGACCATCGATGACCTGATCGCCGAGGCGTCGTCAGGTGCCTCGGGGACACCCAGCACTGGACCGACCGTCGCTGAATACGTGGATACCGTGACGGCGAGCTTCTCGAAGGGCACAGCTGCCACCTACAAGTCGTACTGGCGACTCTTGATCGATCGGCTCGGCGAGCGCCCGATCGGTTCCGTCGGTGTCGACGACTGCGAGGCGGTGGTGGTGGATGCCGTAGAGCGGGCTCGACGCAATCGACCGGGATCGGACGGTCGATCAGCCCGCGAGAGCTGCATCGGAGCGCTGCGAGCGGTCTTCGCCCGCGCCGAGCGGGCGGATCTCGTTACCCGGAACCCGGCGGCTCAACTGGAGAAGCCACGACGCCTCCCGAATCGCCGCCGTGCCCTCGATGACGGCGAGCTGCGCGAGGTCATCGACGCAGTCCGGACCACAAGTCAGGATCCTGACCTTGACCTATTGCTCATCCGGTTCCATCTCGAATCGGGGGCTCGTCGCGAAGGTGCGCTCAACCTGAGGCCGGGCGACCTCGACAAGCCACGCTCCACCATCTGGCTTCGCGAGAAGTTCGGCATCGAGCGCGAGCAACCGATATCGCCGTCTCTCCTCCGGGCACTGGAGGCACACTCTTCGAGTCGGGGAGCGGTTGCGAGTGACGACCCGGTCTTGCGATCCCGACGGGGTCTGCCGATCACTCGACGGCGCTACAACACGGTGTTCGATCGGGCCCGACCATGTCTCCCATGGGCAGAACGCACGCCGGTATCAGCGCACGTCCTGCGCCACACGGCCATTACCGCGGTCGAACGCCATGCCGGTTTTGCGGTCGCGCAGGCATTCGCGGGCCACAGCGCGTCTTCGGTGACCGGCACCTACACGCGTGCTCGGATCGGCGAAGTAGCGCAGGCAGTGTCCGTGCTGACCGGTGAAGCGCATCCACTCGCGGACGACTGACTGGGTCTGCGGCCTGTGCGATGCCACGATCTGCCCGCCTTGATCCAAGCCTGATGCAGCGGCGCCAGAGGCTAGAACTCTGCGCACCAGCTTGCCGAACCCGGACCGTAGTGGCTGCCACGCCGAACGCCGGTTCGGCGATCGCTGGGAGGCGGGCATGCGGTCGAGTGGGGCGTCATTATGCGTGGCTGCGTGTTGGGAGACCGGTGCCGGACTTCTGTGCGCGCGTTCGGTGTAGCCAGGATGATCTCCCTCAAGAACCAGGATCCGAGCGGGACGTGCGGGAACCGTCGATCTGGTGTGCTCGGGCGCCGATCGCAATTTGCGACTCGACCGCTCGGATGGAGCGATCTGAACCGCTTGCTGGAGCAAGTGGGCGCCCCAGGACCGTGCCAGATATCGATCCCCAAGCCGGCAGGGATATTTAGCGATGAGAAGCTAACGAAAGCCTCTACCTCGGTTCTCGTCTTGGTGATGACAATTGCCATAGCCAGATGCTGGTGAATCGAGGGACAAGAGGCGGAGGTCGCCATGTCCACCACAGAGACCCGTTCGAGTAGCGCTGATCGCCTCATCGAGTCGTTCCATGACGCCGGGAACACGGCTTTGGAATCGGTACGGAAGTTCCTTGACACAGTGAACGGGGTATTCCCCGACATGAGTGCAGAAGACGGGCCGCGTCAGAAGATCATCGACTCGGCGTTCAAGATGACAGAGCAGCTGGTCGGCAATTCAACCCAGCTTGCGGGGAAGACCGTGAAGGTGACTCAGGACATCGCATCCGAGACAGACAAGGAAGGCAAATAGCTCTCAGTCTTCGTTTCACCGACCCGGCGATGTGGGGCTTCTGCCGCTGCAAATGGCTCGCAGTACCCGCCGAAGATTCAGGACACCTGGCCCTTACGGCAGACCTTCAATAATCTCGATCAGCTCATTGGATCGGAATCCTTGCCGTCGAGCGAATTCCACCAACTCGCGAGCCCGGACAATTACTGCAGTTCGCTCCGGTGTGCCTGCAACGGTCACCCCTCTTCCTCGACGGAACTCCAGGAGACCTTCATCACGCAAGAGACGCAACGCGCGGAGCACGGTGTTGGAGTTGACGCCCAAGATTGCAGCCAAGTCTCTGGCGGGCGGCATTCGTTCACCCGGAGCCGCTTCTCCTTCAGCGATGGCGCGACGGATCTCTGCGGCCACCTGTTCGTGAAGAGCCAATGACTCGGAGCGGTCGATCTTGACGTGAGGGATGATGCTATCTATTATAGCACCATGAGCGTACAGGCGGAAGTTCGTCCCATCGAAGTGGTGGCTGCAGAGGCGACCCAGGTTCTCATACGGGAAGCTCGACGCCGCCAACGGCGGCGTCGTTTGATCATCTTGGGGGCGGTGTTCATTCTTGCCTTCACAGGTTGGATCACGGCGAGGGCGATGAGCACAGACGGATCGGTTCCCGCAGCGCGACCACTGCCTCCCAAGAGCCCGGTCCATCCGATGGTTGCCGTCGGTCAGTTCAGCGGTACATGGCACGTTCACACCACATCAGTGACCATCCAAGCGGATGGCCAGGGCTCGGCGATCTGGCCTGGGCCGCTCGGACCTGGGCAGTCAGAGGCCACGGCCGCCCCGGGACACGCGGCACTACATCTGACGAGCGTGAGCGGAGAACAAGCGACCGTCCTGGTCTCCGGGTCAACCGAGCCATCGGTTCTCCCCGACGGCCCGGCTCGACTGACCATCACCAACCAGGATCTGCTCTACGTAGTGCCTGATGGCCCCACCATGCACAGCCCCTTTGGCCACAACGGCTTGTGCGGACCGAAGGCCGCCGCGCTCACTGTCGCCCAGCAGGTCGCTGCGGGAATCAATTGCGGCGCCTGAAATAGCTGCCCTCAGCTCTGTCGCTTCATCCGAAACCCTGCATGGGAACGAGAGGAATGCCATGAACCAACGAGTCCGGGACACATGCCGGTTGTCGAGGACGGGCGTCGTGGCGTTGGCGGTGACCATCGTCGCCGGGTTGGCGGTGGGTTCAACCGTGCCGGCAGGGGCAGCGACCCCATCTCCGAAAACTACGACAGTTACCCCGACCCTTACGGTGAGCCCAGGTTCAGGACCGGTCGGTTCAGTGGTCACTGTTACGTTCGGCCCCGCCCAGAACGGCTGCGGAGACCCAACGTTCGAACCTTCGGCAGGGTCCGGTGCAGGGCAGCAGGACTTGCCGTACCTCTATGGAGGGACAGGTGCCTTTGGGGACTCCGGCAGTGAGCGGTTTGTGATTCCCCGGGTCCTCGCCACTCCCTCCGCTCATCCGAACGCGCCGGTCATCCCCGGGAGTTATCAATTCGTTGTGGTCTGTGACGTAACGAATAATCCGGCCACGGCGATGGAAGTGTCGGTGCCGTTCACGGTCACCGCCGCCTATCCACCACAGTTCGTCGGAATGGCCAACACCGCAGACGGCAACGGCTACTGGCTCGCCCAGGCCGGAGGCGGTGTCTTCAGCTACGGCGATGCACACTTCTTCGGTTCGCTACCGGGCCAGGAGATCGTGCCGGCTGCCCAGATCGTGGGCATCGTCGCCACTCCGGACGGCAAGGGGTACTGGCTGGTGGGCGCCGACGGTGGCGTGTTCAGCTTCGGCGACGCACACTTCTTCGGCTCCATGGGCAGTCAGCCCCTCGACCAACCGATCACGGGAATGACACGCACCCCCGACGGGAACGGGTATTGGCTGGTGGGTGCCGACGGCGGCGTGTTCAGCTTCGGTGATGCGCACACATTCTCGTTGGGAACCTCCGGGCGGCCACTGAACCTGCCGACCGTCGGGCTGGCTTCCACGCCGGGCGGAAACGGCTACTGGGAAGCTGAATCGGACGGCGGCATCTTCAGCTACGGCGCCGCCCAGTTCCAAGGGTCCATGGGTGGTCGTCCCCTCAACCAACCGGTGGTGGCCGTGAGCGTCGATCCCATCACCGGCGGATACTGGGAAGTCGCGGCCGACGGTGGCATTTTCGCCTTCGGTGCCCCGTTCCTGGGCTCGACCGGGAGCATCCGTCTGAACCAGCCGATCACGGGGATGGTCGCCACACCGACCGGGCGAGGCTACCGATTTGTGGCAGCCGACGGTGGCGTCTTCGATTTCGGTGACGCCCAGTTCCACGGCAGTGCGGCCTGATCAACGGGCAACCCAGCTTGTGTTCACATACCCCTCTCGCTCAGAGTGCCAGAGCCACCACCTGGATGCGGGCGTGGTCGGATCCGCCGCTGGGACCATCCCACATGTGCCTGATTCGTTCCGGGCGCATGCAACTTTCGCGAACAGCGAGGTCACCGGATGGGCATTTCCGGCGCACAGAGCAGTGGTCAGAGACTAGAGGGACTGGTACCGACGACAGATATCAGCGTGTGCCGAATCGGCGATCTCGTATCTACGACCGAGCACCGAATGCCGCGCCAGAACGACGGCCTTCGCCATCCTGGTAGCAGCGCATATCGGCACGTCGGGGTGCCGCCACCTGGATCGGTGACCAGGTCAGGCCGAGCTCAACATCGCCGATCTGTCAGTGCTCCCTCCCTCCGGCACGAGACCTTCAAACAGCCCAAACATTGCCGGACGCGGCACTGGGCCCAACGAAGTCGACCGGTCGCCCGCTTGTTGGGACCGTTCGGCGGAGCAGGTTGGGTGGTACGCCTGGATTATCCGCGCTGCCACCGCGATCGAAGAAGAGTCGGGCGTGCGCGAGTTGCAGCTCGTCCGGAGAGGCTTTCGTGTATGTCCCGGTGACCCCGAAGTTGCCGTCGGCGTGGCCGGCGTAAGCCGCCGCCACCCTCACACCGGCGATGCGTTCGATGTCGGTGATCGTCGTGTGACGGATCCAGTGCGCACTGACGCCAAGCTCGGCGGCCCACGCCAGGTGTTGGATGCGCCGAGCGAATCCCTCGAACCACTTGTCGTTGAGATGGCCGCCGTCCAACCGATGCAGGACGACCGTGCAGCCATCGTGCCGTAGTGCGGTGTGGGAGACGAGGCGGTCCACCAGGTGAGCGGAGACCGGGACCCACCGTTGCTTGGCGTACTTCTCGATAAGGCGAACTGCTCTCGTCGCCGGCGCCAGGTCTTCCTGGCTGAGTCGGATCGCTCCTTGGCGTCGGCACCCCGTCTCTCGGAGGAACCCGAAGACGAGGTCGTCGAGTTCAGGGTCCCGCGAGTGGGTGAGAAGGGCGAGGTGAACCTGTTCGAGTTGGTCGGCGCTGAGTGCAGTGCGACGGGACGGTGGACGGTCCGGGAGGGCAACCTGGGTGGCAGGGTTGTGACGAAGGACGCCAGTGTCGATTGCACGTGCGAAGGTGGCTCGGGTGGCCAGGACCATGGCTTCTTGGGCGCCGACACCGTGGCGGGCCTTGGGATCGGCTCGGGCCTCGGCACCGGAGCGGCGCGCCCAACCTTCGACGTCGGCGGCGCTCACGGCCGCGGCGTCATCCTCACCAGCCCAGCAGATCAAGCGGCCGAGTGATTTGGAGTAGCGGTGGTGGCGGGGGAGTACCGCGAGATGAGCTTCGGCCACTTCCCGAACACTGATGATCCGCTGACCTCGCTGGAGTGCGCTGGCCAGCCCTCGGAGATCGTCTGGAGACATGTCGAGTGCTTCGATGACCGCCCGCTGCTGATCGGTGAAGGTCACGAACTGCCCAAGAAGGCGGACACGACCCGAGAGACCGGCACGGCGGCGGCAACGCCCTCGATCGGGATGGCGAGAACCATGAGCCGAATCCCGAGCTCCATGCCGCTATGGAGTCGGATGCCGTACGGGAGGAGGACGCGCCACCGGCTGTCCAAGACGACGGTGACCCCGGAGCGGGTCTGGGCAGAATGTATCGGAGACGAGAGTCGCAGAATGCTGTCGCGAATGCCCAAGGCCAGGTCTTGGCCGGGCGACCAGCCCATCGCAAGGGCGGGTCCACGTAGAGCAAGGCGCCCCTGGCCGTCCATAGTTGATACGTGAAGGTCGGCGTAAGTCGCAGCGGTGCAGGAACGGATCTCGCCGTTGGTCCTGACCGGCAGCGCTGGTGCGATAGGCGAGGCGCTCATCAGAAGCTCCGCACGGGGCCGGGACCTTCCGGAACGTGGCCGCTCGGCTGAGCTTGCAGGTTTCGGTGTTGGTGGGCAAACCAACAATCGAAGGGAAGTTTGTGGTCAACATCGCCGACGCGGACGAGTATGCCGATGGCCATACAGATCTCACTGAGGCCGCAGGTGTTGGCCGGCAGTTCGTGCTCGCCGAGGTGAACGTTGGCGTGGCGGGACCAGGCTGCTCCGTGGACCAGCTTCGGGGTCAGTAGTACTGCCGACCGGTCGGCACCGATAGACGGTGCTGAGCTTGCAACAGGGCACTGCGCCCCAACCATCGACTCGGACTCAGCCATGCAATGACATGCGGCGCTCGACGCGTAAGCAGACCGGCGGTCCTGCCGTTTGACTCGAAGCTGGTGGATCGTGGGGGAGTCCATGTCGACCACAATGACGGATGAGGCTCATCAAAACCCTCATGAAAACCCTCATCATGCGAAGAAATTGAGAAATCTGTGATGAACGCCAACTCCCCTGGCCAGGAAGTTGCTGATCTGGACATCGCACAAAGGCGCAGGTCAGAAGGTTCATCAATTTGACCATGAGGGGTTCATTGTTGCGGTGATCAACCCTTCATCACATTCTTCACCGCTGCCGTGCCCGTCGATGTCGGGCGGTGGCGGCGGAACTTGGCCAGACGCTTGCGTTGGTCGGCCACACCGACGCCGTTCGGCGCCCGGAGTGAAGGAGGGCGGTACGGCAACCGGTTTGAGAGCCCCTTCTATCCGTTGACTGGTGTCACACCGCCTCCAGCCGTCAATCGTCGCTCCGGAATACGGCTCGTCCCCGGAGATCGCCGGCACGCCGGCGCCGGGGTCGGCCTTTATGTCCTCACTCGGCCGTTGGCCGCCCCTTGACCCCTGGAGACTGTGTGGAAAATCGGCGCGTATCCGATCGATGACGGACCAGGCCGGGCGCCAAGCGCCCCGGCCGCCATCAATCAGAAGGACAGATCCTCAGTAGAGAAAGGGCCAGCTCAGGGGGTTCATCATTGCCATCATGAGGGGCTCATGATGTCCGCTCCGATTCTGTTCGGAGGGAGACCGCTGCTGGGCAGGTAGATCGATGAGAACGGCAGAGCGCCAGCTCAAGGGGTTCATGGTTCCGATCATGAGGGGTTCATGATGAACCAACGGGCTCGGCCACCGCTGGGGCGGAACAGATGAAACGAACCAGCGCGCAGATACCGGATCCCCAGCCCAGTTCTTACTGTGCGAACAATCCCAGCCGAACCAACCATCGCCCAACGGCGGCCAAAGTGTCCGACAGCCCTGTGCCTGACCGGACGCAGGACCACAGGACACCGACCCTCACCCTCGTGGCGGGGAAGCCATTTGGCCTGCCCACACCGCCAGAGAACCGTTGGCATCGCAGGCGCCGGCTGCCCTCGTCCGTCCCACGGTCTTGTCGTCATCACACCACCGCCGAGTCGAACGGCAGGGGAGAACAGTAGCGGTCCCGTAGGCCTCAGAGTCCAGGAGGCACCCGGCACCTCGATCACACTCACCATGAGGGTTCATGACAGCGGGAGCAAGATGGTCGAACAGGTGCCCTGTTTGAGCCGGCGTCGCCGTCGGCTCCGCCTGGATCCTGTCCCCGAGGGCTTCTCGGGTTCGCTGCGCTGGGCGTCATGAAGCGTCCGGTGGCCGACCGGACGGCGAAGACTCCGGCGTCGAGACGCACGTCGAGGATGGCGACGGTGACCGGTGGCCGGCACAACGTCGTGAAGGTACGGCTGTCCGACCGGGAGCTCGGTCAGCTCCGGGAAAGAGCAGAGCGGGCGCGCGTGTCGCTCCAGCGGTTCCTCTTCGAAGCGGCCATGTCGGGATCTGCGGCCCAGTCCGCCGAACGGCGACGGGCGACCGGAGATGCAGAGCGGGCCCGGATCGTGCTCACCGGAGTGGCGAACAACGTGAACCAGTTGGCCAAGTGGGCGAACACCAACCACGTCCTCCCCGACGGGTTCAACGACGCCCTCGACGACGTCCGCCGGGCCACGACGGTGCTGGCCGAGACGACCGAGCGTCTCCAGGCCGGATTCGGGGCTCCCCGATGATCGGGAAGATCACCACGGGATCGTCGGGCCGGAGGCTCGTTCGGTACTTGTTCGGGCCAGGCAAGGTGAACGAGCACACCGACCAACGCGTCATCACCTCAGGGCTTGTGATGGGTGGTGAGGCGTTGGCCGGCGGCAACCTGTCCAGCGGCCAGATCGCAGATCTCGGCGCCGGCCTCGATGTGGCCCACGAGACCTACGGCACAGACCCCAAGGGTGGCCACATCCTCCACCTGTCCCTGTCCCTTCCCCCCGATGACCGTCACTTGAGCGACGACCAGTGGGGAGAGATCGCAAATATGACGATGACAGCGCTCGGTGTCGAGTCCGACGGCGTGCAACCCGCCGCCTGGGTAGCGGTGGGCCACGGGACCAGTGCGCACGGCAACCAGCACGTCCACATCGCCGCGTCGCTGGTCCGGATCGACGGTGGTCGGGTCAACACCTGGCAGTCCAAGAAGGCGCTCTCTCGGGTGTGTGCCGAGATCGAGGCCTCTTACGGCCTGTCCGTCGTCGACGGCCGCGCCGGACGGGGGATGCCCGGGCTGTCCAGAGCCGAACTGGAGGGGACCGCCCGGGAGCAGCGGGTAGAACCACCGCGGACCGCCCTTGCCCGCATGGTGCGGGAGGCATCGGTCGTCTCCAAAGACGAAGCCGAGTTCGTCCGGCGCCTCCGGGGGACCGGGGTGCTCGTGCGCCCACGATTCGAGAGTGGGGGACAGAACGCCGTGGTCGGCTACTCGGTTGCACTGAGAACCCCGGAAGGAGAGTCGCCGATCTGGTTCGGCGGCGGGAAGCTGGCAAAGGACCTGACATTGCCCAGCCTCCGTCAGTTCTGGGAGCAGTCAGCCGGGGACCGGACCGCAGCGGTCGTCGAATGGGGGAGTGCCAAGACGGTCACCCCAGGCCGGGAAGCGGTACTCGGCGACTCGGATGATTGGATGCGGGCGGTGGCAAGCGTCGAGCGGTCGGTCGAGAGGCTCAAGGCCGTCCCGGCATCGGACCTCGCTGCGTGGCGGGGAGCAGCGAGGGAGACCGCCGGAGTATTTGCTGCATGGTCGAGACGTTTCGAGCGGGACAGCCCTGGGCCGATGGCGGAGGTTGCAGATGCCTTGGCCCGATTAGCGCAGAACCGGCCAGACGATCCCGTCCCAGACCGAGCAGCGGTTCGGGACTTTCGGGGAGTGGCGGCGATCGCAGCCCGATCCGCGGTGGACAAGAACTCGCCGATGATCTGGGCCTCGTTGGTCGACCAACTGGGGCGGACCCTACGGGCCATCGGTGATGCCCATTTCGCCCGAGGGGAAGCGGAGATGGCCAAAACGCTCTGCGGCCGCCTGTCGGAAGAGCTCACCGAGCTTCACGACCGTTTCATGACGAGCACGTTCCAGGAGCTGGTTCCCGGTGAGCAACACCAAGTGGACTGGATCCCTTTGGCGCTTCTCGATCTCGATCTCGATCTCGATGATCACCAATCGGAAGTCAGCGGGAGACACAGGTTGAGTCAGGATCATGGCTTCGAACGCTGACCCGTAAGGCGGAGGTTCGCGACTCACTCGATCAGGACGTGGCTATCGGGCTGCGTGGTCAACATGAGCAAGCTGTCCCTCAAACCGGACCAAGCCCACGGGTCGAGTCATTTGCCTCGATGGCCGGCGCCTGTTGGGCTTTGACATCCGAGCTGGCGCAACGGACCCGACTCTCAGCTGATCGACGCCGTCCACTCACCAGCGAGGGACGGGGGCCCGCGAAGGCAAGCGGGACCGGTACTGTTGCAATCTGGAGCCAGGAACTTGGGAGGCGGCAATTGAGACCCCACCGTCGTCCACCTAGGTGGACGAGTTGAACTTCGAGGAGGGAGCGCAAGCTCTCGACGATCTCAAGCAGTGGGCGGCAGACCATGAACAAGAGCTTGGTCGAAACGAGGCACAGACTCGCATCGATCTGATCGATCGACTCTTTCTGGAATGTCTCGGGTGGCCCAGGGAGCAAGTTCGTGTAGAGCGCCACCGAGCTCGGACGTTCACCGACTACGAGTTTGGTGTGCCTTATTCTCGGCTAGTCGTCGAGGCCAAGCGCGAGTCTGTGTACTTCGAACTGCCAGCAGGTTGGAGCCAGCGAACTTGCACCCTCAGTACCCTGCTGGCCACCAATGATGACGTTGCCGACGCAATCCGTCAGGCCCTCGGCTATGCCCAGAGCCGCGGGATACCAGTTGCGGCGGTAACGAATGGATGGCAATTGATCGCTTTCCTAGCGAGCAGAACGGATGGCATCTCTCCACTCGAAGGCACTGCGCTCGTATTTCCGACCTTGCGAGACATGTCGACGGATTTCCGAATGCTGTGGGACAACCTTTCAGCTGCTGGGATCGATGCCTCCCGAATCTTCACCACGCTTCGGCAAGATGTCCGTCCGCTTCCACCACCGAAACTGTCCGCACGCATCAACGGCTACCCGGGTCTGGTGCGTCGGACCGAGCTGCAACAGTCAATGCAGATTCTCGGAGAGGTGTTCATCGAGGACTTGGCTTCTGTCGAAGAGAACGAGCTTCGATTCCTCCGCTCGTGCTATGCCTCGTCAGGAGCCTTGTCTCAGTACGCGTTGGTGAGCCGAGAGATCCTGCGCACCCGATATGCACTTCTATTCGACGAACACTCTGTCACCCCGGTTGCAGCGACGGGAAGCCACGGAATCGACCCCTATCTAATAAGTGATATTGCTGCAGCGTCCGTTAAGCATCGACCCATTCTCTTGCTAGGTGATGTTGGCGTCGGCAAGTCGACGTTCATCCGAAACTTGATCCACGTCGAGGCGCGCGAGCAGCTTCAGAATGCGATCGTCCTGTACCTGGACTTTGGTAAGCGACCCACGATCTCTCCCGACCTTGAACTCTACGTTGGCAATGAGATCAAGCGACAGCTGTTTGATGACCAGGACATAGACGTCGGGTCGGATAGCTTCATTCGCGGCGTGTACCACGGGCGACTCGAGCAGTTTGCCAACAGTCTCTACGGCCCATTTCGCGAATCGGATCCGACCGAGTATGCACGCCAAGAGCTGAGGTTTCTGGCAGATCTGATTGCCGATACCGACGAACACCTACGCCAATCGCTCGAGCACATCACACGGGCTCGCAAACGGCAGGTTGTCATCTTCCTTGACAACATCGATCAACGCGATGAGTCGTTCCAGGACCGGCTGTACATCATTGCTCAGACTATGGCCGAGAGCTGGCCCGTGACGGTGTTCTTGGCACTCCGACCTGAGACATTTCACCGCTCGAAGCGAACCGGAGCGCTTGCCGCGTACCAGCCGCGCGCGTTTACAATTTCACCACCCCGCGTCGAGGAGGTGCTCCGGAAGCGACTGGCGTTTGCCCTTGAGAAACTCCGAGAGCAAGGTCTTCGTACTCGCACCGGCGTGGAGCTGCACGTCGACATCGGGACTCTAGAGAGATACCTGTCACTGATTGAGCATTCAATCGCTAAGAGCGACGAGCTGGTCGAGTTCTTCGAAAATGCTTCCGGAGGGAACGTGCGCGAAGCTCTCGGATTCGTAGAAGCCTTCGTCGGCTCCGGTCACATAGATCTGCAGCGGACCCTTGATCGGATCGGGTCAAGCGGCAGAATCCGTTACACCGTGCCAGTTCGCGACCTCTGGCGAGCCGTACTATACGGAGAGGCTGTCTACTACGACCCTACGCGCTCGCCCATTCCGAACCTGTTCGACATTCGTGAGCCGGTTCCGGAGGAGCACTTCCTTGTAGCGCTACTACTTGGATTCATCAGCGATCGAGGCGCAATGGTTGACTCCGAGGGATTCGTGGACGTTGGCCATGTCGTCCATTTCGCGCAGTCATTGGGTTTCAGACCGGATCAGATCGCCGGAGCCCTTGAGGACGCACGTACCTCCAGGCTCCTGACTGCAAGAGCTACCGACACTGACGGATCACACTTCCGAGCATGGCGTATCACCACGCTGGGGTCATACTCAATTGCTCGTTTAGTCCGGTCATTCACCTACCTCGACGCCATAGTCGTCGATACACCGGTCTTAGACAGCGAGGCACGTGGGCAGCTTGAGGATCTCCGGCCTATAGGCAACATGGAATCACGCCTCGCCCGGGCCGACCGATTCATCGACTACCTGGACAACTGTTGGAACCCACTCGCCGCCGGGTCGCTGCCTTTTGATTGGCCCGCCGTCGCGGCTGCGGTACGCACGGACATTCGAGACACGAGACAGCGAGTGACTCGACGCCCTCATGGTCCAGAAACAGGGAGTGCGGGGCGTTCCTGAGACAGTCCGAGCGGAATCGCTCGCAAAGTTGAACCGAACGAGTACTGGCGACATTGGGCTGGATCATTGCCCCACTAACGGTTTGGAGTTGAGTCTCAGCGAGTGGTGTACGAGCAGCTGGTGAGCTGAGGGGCATCCCCCACACGCAACGGGCATGGTGGACGGCGGGTGGGGGGGATGCAATGCCACCCAAGCCGGTGTCCACTTCAGTTCCACGCGCCGAATGCGCAGATCTGCTATTGTCAGCTTCGTGGCCCTCATTAACCTTCCTGAAGAGTCCAAGCCGCTCGGCGAGGCTGCGGTGGCAGCCATTCGGCGTGCCTACGACATCAACGCCGAACGACACGATCCTCTGGTGGGTGACGACGCCGTGGTCTTCGGTATTGGCATTTACCGGAATTCCTGGTACCTCCTGGAGCAGGAAGTTGAATCCCTCGAACAATGGAGCAGCGCCCGACCAGCAGGTTCGCTACTCATCACTGGCGTTGGCCTGCGCCTACACGTCTATCGCCACGGAGCGAACGCCGACGTTGACCTGGATAGCTTTCGGCTGGACGACGCCCGAGCGAGCGCTACCCAACGCATGATTGCCCAATCGAACACCTTTCAGCTCTCTTTCCCCGGGCTGGAAGTGGCCACCGACATACCGGTGCCGCTTGACCCAGACTTGTCTGAGTTGGTCATCATCCACGCCGGCAACCCCGACGACGGATGCTGCGGGATCTGGATCGGGGCACCGATTGCTGCCGAGGAGATTACGCGTTCCCCTTGGGTTTGGATTGAGCCCCTGTGGCTAGCCGATTCGGGAGAGACCGCCATCTCCGCGCCTGAGCGAGAACCGTATGCCACGCCACGCCACGATGAGCTACCGGAACCTGTCATCACCCTAGAACCCGTCGTGGCCGAAGTTACTGAAACGCAGTGAGCGAGGGTCATCTCAGGACCGCTTCCGACCTCTTCGACCCGACTCGCCTACGTATCGCCCGCCAAGCGGCGATGCTGCAGAAGAAAGACCTGGCCGACCGTGTCGGCATATCTGCAGGGGCTGTCTCGCAGTACGAGAAGGGAAGCTCATCTCCAAGCCCCAAGGTCGTCAGCGCGCTGTCGCTGGCGTTGGGTGTCCCGCGCGGTTTCTTTGCTGGTGATCGACCGCTCGGGGAAGCTCCGACTACTACGGCACACTTTCGCAGCCTTCGTTCGACGACGAAGCAGGAGCGTGACCGCGCTTTCGCTCACGCTCTTCTGACCTGGGAACTGACCGGTGTTCTTGAGCGCTACATCCGATTGCCGAGCTACGACCTCCCTTCTGATCTCGGGGTCACGATGGATGACCCGCCCTCAGTCGTCGAAACCGCGGCGCGACAAGCACGGAAGGTCTTGGATCTCGGCACAGGACCGCTTGCGAACGCCGTACGACTGCTGGAGTCGAGGGGCGTTGTCTGTACCCGCCTACCGGCCCACACCAGGCGCGTCTTTGCATTTTCCTGTGACTTCCCATCCCGACCGGTAGTGGTGCTCTCCACGGAGCGTGCCCACCGAGCTGCGGGGCGATTCGATGCTGCACATGAACTCGGTCACCTACTGCTGCATCATGATGAGGAGCCTGGCACGCACACTGTGGAGCGCCAGGCCAATATCTTCGCCTCCGAGTTCTTAGCGCCGGCTAGTGCGATTGCTGACCTACTCCCGTCGAGGGTGGACTGGAAGCGGCTGATGGAGCTCAAGGCCACCTGGGGGATCTCCATGCAGGCCTTGCTGTTCAAGGCACGGTCCCTGAGAGTCATGCCCGAGCACACCTACCGGCGGGCCGTCACCGAGCTGAACCAGCGCGGGTGGCGCACCAAAGAGCCCGGCGATGATGGCCAGACCGAGGAGCCGATCATGCTTCGACGAGCTATCGGCATGTTGGGACAACAAGGACGGACGATGAGCGACCTGTCCGACGAGAGCCGCCTGTCGATCGAGACCATCGAGATGATCGCTGTCCCCGACGAGCGACCGATGCTGGATATCCGATCTGAGTGATGAGCTGCACCTTGGGCCTCAACAGACGGGTGGACTCCGGGGCCACACCGAGGCTTCACGGGGGGTCGCACCTGATGCCTCCCTCGCTGCAGCGGGCGGTGGACCGCACGGAGAGGTCGTCAACTGGTGCGTGAGCGAATCGACTGGAGAGTGGCGGTCCCGGCAACAGCCGTAGGACTTGGCGTGATCATTGCTGGACTATGGGTTGGGGGATTCCACAAGGCGGCGTTCTCTGATGTGCTGATTAACGTCGGTACGGCCGTTGGCCTCGTTCTGGTGATCGTGCTGCTGCAGCGACGAATCCTCGTCCAGGTGGCCCGTGTGGCTCGGCAGACAGCGGAGGCGACCGTGGAACGGGAAACCTCGGGCCTGCGCGAGCGGGTTGTTCGTCTGGAGAACCTCGATGAGGCGCAATCGCAGGAGCGGGAACGCCGACGACAAGCCTCCACCGAACCAGTCCGAAGACTGCTGAATGATGAGCTGTCCGCCCAAGTGGTCGGCGAGGTACTGGTCTACGCCTACGAGGAACAGATGCTCGACTCCGAGCGCTTCCGGGTTCGAACCAGTTCCTCTCCCGACTGTCACGTCCTATATCTCCTAGCTCTCAATGCAGCAAACGGTGTTCCTGTTCTGTGGCTCGATTTCGAGCCCTTCGAATGGGGGGATGATGTGTTCGGGCTATCAGGGGGCGGGTCTCTTCGAATGCCGCGTCGCCGCGACACGACGGTGATTTGGATCCACGACCAGGACGCGGCCGAAATTGCGAGTGAACTAGAAAGAGGACTGGAGCGAGTGAACCAGCCGACGCATGATTTCAGTCTGCGGTACGCGCTTCAGCAACTGGCCAAAAGCGTCGAAGTCGCCACCCGGGCCCGCGCTGCAGCGGTCGGCGACCCTGCCAGGCTCCGCGGAACGCTGGCCCTATTGATCAACGACGACTGGGTTATCACCAGTTTTGGTTTGGAGTCCGTGAAGTACGACGTCGCCTACCAGGTGAGCTGGGCGCGGTTCCTCAACAGCGGTGTTCATCAGCGGACAACGCTGCGGATCGCGACCGACCCACCCGAAGAGGCCCGCCTCGGTTGGGATGAAGCACTGGCGTGGGTGACCAATCACCAGAAGTGGGCACGATCGGGCCACCTTTGACTCAGGTCGGACCCCCGAAAGCGGACCAGCTATGGCCGTAGCGCCGTGGCTAGAGCCTGTGTCTCTTGCCGCGGTGGCCGCTACGACCCGCTCGAACGGGTCGTAGCGGACCTGAACCCCCAGTTCGGCGTACAGGTCTGCCTTCAGGTCGGGATCGGTCTCAGCGAGTATGCAAGCGATGTCTCGTGCCTGCAGGACGAGATTCCGCACTTGGTCCTTGTTTATCGGTTCTTGGGGGTGTCGGCCACAATAGCCACCCTTGCCCGAAGTCGCCCTCCCTTGACCTCGGCCATCCACCTGGCCACGACGGTTGCCTCCGCCCCAGCCTGTGACATTGCCAGCCTGATTTTGGTGAGCCCTCGCTTCGAGCCCAGCTGGTCGGTGACGTAGTTGTCCGCCGCGTTGGTCGACTCGCTGACCTGCTCGGTCACCTGGCCGTTGGGCCCGGAGATGCAATCGTTAGATGAGTATCGAGAATATGGGCTATACTCAGTAGTCGAGAGGAGGCCCTAATGGCAGGGGTGGCAGTGGAAGCAGAACAGACCCGCCAGTTGCTCGAGCGCATCGAGATGCTGGAGCAGGTGGCTGCCTCACTGCCTGCAACGGACCCGCGGCGGGAGCAGTTGCTCGGTGTGGTGCGGGCCGAGCTGGCCGGCTGTGCCCCGGTGCGCCCTGTCGTCGCGGCCGACATCCTGCAGTTGACGGAGAAGACGGTGCGCGACTGGGCGGCCGAGGGCGTGCTGACCGTGCACCAGCACCGACCCCGATTGCTCCTCGATGCCGACCGGCTCCACCGCGTTAGTCACCTTGTTGCCGACCTGCGGCGTGCCGGCAGAACGAGGGGCCTGCTCGACGAGGTTTACCGCCGGTTGGCCGACGATGCCCTCGCCGGCCGCGACGACCTCGCTGAGAGCCTGGCGCAGATGCGCCGCGGCGAGGGCCGGGTCGTGCGGTCCGCGTCCACCACGCCGTAGCGGTGGCTGTCGAGGTTCTGGAGACCCCGCTGGCCGAAGCGCAAGCCACCCGGCTGCGGGGCCCGGCGGCACGCACCTACCAAGTGTTCCTCGACGACCTCGCCCGGCGCGGCTGCGCAGCGCTCGGCTACCGGGTCACCGGGCCGGATCCCCTGGAGCGGCTGTGCGTTAGGCACCTGCGGGGCGAGGACCGAGTGGTCGTCGCGTTCCAGGGCGAGACGCGGACATGGGTCTTGTTCATCGGGGCCCATCGCGCCGATGACCCTGGCGCCTACTTCTACGAAGAGCTCTACCGCCTCGCCGGGGTTCGACCGCCCTCGCACCAACGCCGTCGCAAGCCGCCGTGTTGTGGTGACGGGGACGAACCGCCGGCGCTCGACGAACAGGCCATTGGCGATCTGGTGGTTCGAGCCCGAGCGCTCCTCCGGGGCGACCGCCGCAAGGCGCGAACGCAGCGGGAGCGACGAACGTCCCGAGGCGGGGGAGGGCCGCCTGCTTGGTGTTGCTGAGCGGCGCGGCACCGAACTCCAGGCGACCTCGGCCCGCCACCCTGGCTACCCCCCAAGCCTTTCAGCGCGTCCGGCACGCCCAGATGGGCTGTGTCCCGCCCTGATGCACAGCTCGCAGCGCTGGGTCACTCGGAGATCTGTGCCACTCCAGCGATCTCAGCGGCAAGTGAGCCAACCCACAGCCCATCTTCACGCCACACACTCTCAATCCCACTTTCGTGGAGGAATGTGACGTAGGCGGATTCGATTGGCTCCGTGAACAGTCCCAGCAGATGTACGTCGGACTCGGGTCCGTAAAGGAAGTGGCGGTAGGAGTAGAGCTGGCCTAGGGCTGACCTGACAGCATGAGTGCTACTGCCTGATCTGACGACCTTGGCTTCCACCAGAACTGGTGGTAGGTCTCGACCCGGTGAGGTGCGGTATGGCGAACACCCACAGGAGGATCTCGGTCGTTCTGGCCGCGGCGTCGCTGACGACCGATGGCCTGGCCCTCGGGGTCCCTTCGGGGGCGGGGGCGGGGGTGGCGGCGCCGGTGGCCACCGGGAGCCCATCGACCGCGTCCACCCCGGTCGACGCCACTCCGGACACGCTCACCTGCGGGACGGTGACCGGGAAGATCGAGTTCTCCCCCGCGCTGACGAACACACCGGCGACGCGTGACGTCAAGGTCTCGATGAAGCTCGGGATCCGGGGGTGCGCTGCGGCACCGCCTCCGGTGGGGGGTCCTCCGGTCTCGATCGCCTCCGCCAAGGCCACCGGCTCGCTGTCCTTGCCGAACGCCAGTTGCACCAGCCTCGGGCAGGGTGGCATCGCCGGGGGATCCATGACGTTCAAATTCAAGACGACGCCGCGTACAGCCAAGCTCTCGTCCGGTCCGTCGGTGACCTTCGGATCGTTCTCCGGGGGCGTGTTGGCCACCGACGGATCGCTGACCATCGGTCTGCCGGGGGCGATCGTGGGTCTGCCCGCCGTGCAGTCCACGGGGTCGTTCTCCGGTCTCGACGCCGGTAGCTCCAGCAAGCTCAGCATCACCGACGGTACGTTCATGACCGTCAAGATCGAGTGCGGCAGCCATTCCGGACTGAAGAGTCTGGCCTTCGGGGACGGATCGCTCCTGCACGGCTAGACCGGTCGTCATTGGCTACCGGCCCGGGTCGGATGCTGGCGCCCGTGGTCGGGCAGCGCGACGCATGAGCCGGCCGACATGCCCCCCGTGACCCGTGGCCGGCCCCGATCGACGTCGGAACGACCGACGTCAGCAGGAGGCGTGGAGGGCGAAGTCGAAGCAGGCGACGACCGGCGCGCCCAACGAACCGTCTGTGTTCACGGAGCGGTACTGGACCGTGAGGCCGGTGTACTGGAACGTGACGGCCTCCTTCGGCGACTCGTCGTCGTGCGACCAGGAGATCGACTTCACCAGCGTGTGTGAAAACGTGTAGTCCAGATAGTCCGAGCCGGGCTCGCCGGACGTCGACTTGATGACCGAGAGGGTGACCGTCCCCAGATTCGTGCCTTCGGCGACGGCGAGCGCCAGCGGTGGAGTCGCCTTGTCGACCAGCTTGATCACCGTGAGCTCTTGAGGACTCGCCCCCTGATCGGAGGCCGAACCGCCCGAAGCGCAGCCTTGCCCTGCACCCGTACCCGTCACCCCCAAGGACCAGGAGTAGACGTCGATCTGGTTGGGATGGGCGACATCGGTCGACTCGCCGGGGATCGACGGGATGTCCAGGAACGCCTCACGGGGTGTGTTGGGGGTGACGGGGCTCGGGTTGGGACACGCCAGGGCCGGCGAGAGGTTCACCACGCTCGCCTGACCGACGGCACCTTGGGCGCCCGGGGCCCCCGCGGGCCCGGCCGGACCCTGTGCCCCCCACGAGATCGGGGCCGCCGAGCCCGGACAGGTCGGGCTGGTGGTCCCGACCTCGATCAGCTTGCCCGCCTTGAGACAGGCGTAGTAGGTCGTCGACGATCCGGTCGCCGCCGCCGTGACCGCCGCGGTCACCCCCAGGGTGACCAGGGCGGCGGCGATGGCCGCAACTGCCGCAACACGAACGGTCCTGGTGGTCTTCACGTGCCACCCCCTGATGGGTTCCCGAGCACGACGTATGGCGAGCCGACACATCACCGCCGACGATGGACGGAGTCATTGTCCGCCCAGGTGACGGGAGACTCCATCGCGATCGCGTGACGATTTCGTACCGGTCGCCACCACACTCCGGCGGAGCGGGCTGCCACCAGCCGACTTGGGCAGACTCGGGCCGGAACCGTGCCGACGAACCCCCGACCCGCAACCCTCGTCATCGCCGGGCAGGTGTGCTTTTTCGCCTTCCTGGCCCTGGCGGTTCATCCCATCGTCGACCCTGCGCTTCGCCAACGGCTGCACCGGGTCTTGGGTCCCCCCTGGACCCGGCTGCGCAGTCGGCGGGTGCCCATGTTGTCCTCTACGTGGCCGGAGCCAGCAGTCTGGTCTGCTTGACCACCTGCCGCCACATCGCGGATGCCGTGACTTGATCAGCATCCACTGTCTCCGTCCAGCCCGATCCGTCGGACAAGGCAGGAGGCCACCCGTTCTCTTCCTTCATCCAACGCAGCACGGCCTGCTCGACGTTGCCGTGGGAATCGCGCACACGCGGCAGCCCTTGCCTTGCTGGACAGCGTTGCAGGAGGGGGACACCTCCGAGCCGCATGTCCGGCAGCGGCAGGGCCACGGTGTATCCGCTCGGCCCAGGTACGGACAGAGGGGATCAAGCCCAGCGGCCACCATCACGGAGGCCGCCACAGCCGGGTCCATCATCCGAGTCATTGCTGCCTCAACCTACAGCGGCCATCGGCAGAGTTCGTCCTATGGAAGCACCCTCCGACCCCCACCGGCACTAAGCCCCCGCCTACCGCTGTAATCACGGTCCGAACGGCCATGGTCTTTCTCTCGATCGCCGAGCTCTATGTAGCGCCGACCGTCCGGCACCGAGGCACTTGTCCCCGTCAGTTGCGACGCTTTGGTTTG